>Ga0214919_10000213_pt1 | contig 100746 bp, 163 predicted proteins | sample LL1503_MetaG_FD_177994 | JGI IMG/M metagenome (GOLD analysis project Ga0214919, IMG submission 177994) | Freshwater microbial communities from Lake Lanier, Atlanta, Georgia, United States - LL-1503 | ecosystem: Environmental > Aquatic > Freshwater > Lake | place: USA: Georgia | collected...
ATCGTAACGAAAGTGGTGGCGCTATTGTTAGAAGCATGGCTCCTTTTATTATGATAAAGAACGGTCAGACAAGCACTGCCATGAATGTTGGGCCAGCTGTTCAGGCTGCATTAAAGAAAGCTGGACTATTGAAAGGTGTAGAAGAAGGCATAGCGGAAGGCGACATGTATGGTGATGCAGAAGTAAGTTGGGAAAAAGGCGGTCGTAGAGCGCCAACTGGCGCATTCAGAAATCCAAACTTTGGTAACGTACTTCAAAAAAGTGTAAACAAACACAATAAAGCTATAGTTAAAACTAGACAAGATATAGGTAGCAGAATTGCTGACATTGGCCCAGGTGGAAAAGAGTACAATGTAAAGACCGATGCTGCTTGGGATGCTGCTAAGAAAAAAGTAGCAGAAGGCGTATCAGCTAAAGCTAGATAATAGAAATAAGAAAGAGTATTATGAAAACAAATGAATTTTTAACAGAACTATCTAACGAAAAGTTAGCAAAATACAAAACTGCTGCTGCGGCTGATGCTAGCAAAGCTGATAAAGAAGGTGACTTCAAAAAAGGTGACAAGCGTTTTAAAGGTATTGTAAAAGCTACAAATAAACAATTTGCTAATGATACTAAAAAAGTACAAGAAAGCAAACAAGATATTTTAAATGAATCTTTATTAATGGAAGATCCCATTTATCGTCAATTTAAAAGTGTAAGTAAGTATATTGTTGAACGCAGACTTAGCAAACAAGAAATCTATCAAATATTTGCTGATGCTGAAACCGGCATGACAAATAAAGATACTGGTGCTAATCGTACTATGTTAGGTCGCGGCAAAGATGTAACAGGCAAAGCTATTACAAGTGTTAAAGATGCGGTATCAGGTGTTTTAAACTCTATACAATCTTCTGCTCCAGTAGCAGCCGTTGATGTTGCATATGATCAAGCTACAGCTGCCTTAGGTAAATTAACTGGCGGTGAAAAAGGCAAGATAATGAAATCAATTATTGCTTATCGCAATCTTGCTAAACAATATCCCAAAGCAGCAGGTTTTGCTAAAGCAGCATTAGTTGCTGCTGTAGGACTTGCTACCGGTGGAGCCGGACTTCCTGCTATTGCGGGTTTAACTTATGCACTTGATTCTGCGATTAGAGGCGATAAGTTATCAAGTGTAATTGGAAAAGGTGCCGGCGCTGCTGCATTGGCATACGGCGGACAAGCTGCGGCAGAATATGCTCAAGGCACCGGCGGTGCAGATATCCCAGGAGCAAATCCGCATCAACTTGATCCGTCACAAATGCAACAAGGCCCCGGCGGCGGAGGTGGCGGTGGCGGTGGCGGTGCAGGTGGTGCTGATATCCCAGGAGCAAATCCACATCAATTAGATCCGTCACAAATGCAACAAGCAGCAGGCGGTTCTAACGATATAGTAAAGACAGTTGTAAAGGGAGATAAATTAAGCGTCATTGCAGACAAATACAACACAAGCGTTGAATTACTACAACGTGCAAATCCTCAAATAACTAATCCTGATGCATTGGTAATAGGAACTAAAATCCATATACCCCCAACAAATGCTCCTACATATTATCATGGTGTAGGTACTGCGGCAGACACCGCTGCTAAAACTGCATCTGGCGCATATGATAGTGTACCAACAGCATTAGCTAAACAAGCAGCAGCCAATCGTGCCGGTGTTACTGAAAGTATTTGGAAAAATCATTCTCCTAAACTAGATAAAAACATTGTAGAATCAATATCATTTAAAAAGTTATCAGCATATGATTTAATAGACAAAAAAACTACTGCGTTCAACTGGGCATTAAATGAAAGTATTGGTAATAAAAATAGAAATATAAATTTAACTACAGTAGGGGTATATACTATATTTGAAAATGTTGACCGTTACCGTCTTGCTGTAATGGAAGTAGCAGGAGTTCCGGGCAGCACTCGTCCAGAGCAGTATCGTCCAGATGAGCCGGAAGGTAAAGGTAAGGAAAGCAAACCAGGTTTAATTGGTAGAGGACTTAATTGGTTAGACAAAACTGCCGGCAAAGTAGGCGGCGCATTAAGTAATTTTGGACATCAGTTCACTACAAACGTCACAAAAGAAAAACTAAAAATGAATTGGACTCAAAAAGGCGAACAAAGTGATTCAGATGAAGTAGCAGCTTTTATGAAAAGTCAAGGTGTACCAGAAGATGTAATTTCAACAATATACACAAAGATGGGTCTACCTTATACTCAAAGTACAGCCGCAGCTACAGCAGCAGCTACTCCAGCTGCCGACACAGGATCAACAAGTACAGATACTAGTGGTGCAGGTGCCGGCGCATTTAGTTCAATGGCAAATCAATTACCTAAATCAACTAATACATCATCTACTGGCGGCACAACTACAAATACATCAACTGGATTAACACATACAAGCAAAGCAGTTGCACCAACAACAGGTGGTGCAGGTGGGACAAGTAGTGCAGGCAGTATGTCACAACCATCACAGCCTAATACACCGCGTGAACAACAAGCGGTGACTCGCACAGTACGACAACAGATTGATGACATTATGCATACTATATTGACTCAACATAATGACGACCAACCATCATTAGTAAAATATTTGCGTCAACGTCTTGATAGTAGTTTTCCCGGAGAAACTACAACAGCAGCGCCTAAAAGAGCAGCACCTAGAAAGGCAGCACTTAAAGGTAAAAAACCTAATAATACTATAGCAATGCCAAAACGTGAAAAAATCCGTATAGGAAAAGACGAAATTAAACCCGATAATCCTATGTATGATAAAAAAAACGCTAGTGGGGTAACCGAATCATTAGGACTAAACTATCCTGAAACATATGAACAAACTAATGATAAATTCAAAAGCAAAGGTCAACGTAGAGTTGCTGCATTAACTAATGAGCAAAATTATGATAGCGGTGATTATTCTAATGCTAGAATGGGTAGAGAGTACGGTAAAAGTAATTATCATGTTGATTCTGGTGCTTCACACTTTGAAAAAGAAAGAGTTAAAAATGAACCGGGCGGAGAATTAGGTAGACCAAAAAGTCTTGCAGGCGCATCTAAATCATTACCTGCTGATCCATTCAGTCGTACTACAGGAAAAATACCAAAGGGTAAAACAGGACAGGTTCATAAAGTAGATATGGATGAAGGGAAACAACGCATAGATACTAGAGTCAAAAACTATGTACCAATAAAAGAATCAGCAATATTACAAGGCTTAAGAGGATAATTATGTTAACAGAAGATTTAAAAGTGTTATTGGCAAGTGTTAACTCATTATCCATCAAAGCACAAAACTTTCATTGGAATGTAGAGGGCGATAACTTCCCCCAATATCACGAATTCTTTGGCAATTTCTATGAAGAAATATACAGCGCAGTAGATAAGGTTGCTGAATATATTCGTACATTAGATAGCTATGCGCCCGGCAGCTTAACACGCTATGCTGAATTAACTATCATTCAAGACCAACTTAAGATTCCACGTGCTGAATTAATGTTTGCTGAATTGTTTGAAGATAATGCTAGAATGATTGAATTACTTAATCATTGCTTTGCTTCTGCTACACAAGAAAACAAACAAGGTATCGCTAACTTTATCGCTGAAAGGTTAGATGCTCACGAAAAACATCAATGGATGATTCGTAGTGTTCTAAAGAAAGCGAGAGCGTAAGATGAAAAAATTACTAGCAATAGTATTGAGTATAGCCTCCTTTGCCGCATCAGCTTGGACACAACGAGCACCAAATCCACCTCAACAATGTCAAGTACACGCACCATACGGATTCCCCCAAACGGCATTAGCGGTACAGCCCATTTGCCGTCAAGCATATCTAGTTGGATATGATCCTATTGCAAAATTACCAAAGTATGTGACATATGAATTAATGCCACAAAACGCATTAGGATGTGTTGCTAGAACAAATGCTTTTGCTGCTGATCAATCTATACCAAACGGTCCTAAACCAGACGATTATGCGGGTACAGGTTACGATAAAGGTCATATGAGTCCAGATGGTGATCTATCATGGGATCAGCAAGTAGAGTTTGAATCATTCTTAATGACTAACATGGCTCCGCAAGCTGGTTCATTGAATCGTGGTATATGGAAATTGTTAGAAACAAGTGTGCGTGGTTGGGCAGTTCAGCGCAATCAACCATACACAATTTATGTCGGCGGAGTATATAATGCACAAGATAAGAAAATCGGCAACGGTGTTGTTGTTCCTCATGGTTATTACAAAATTGTTATCAATAATCAAACTAAAGAAATAGCAGGATGGGCATTTCCCCACGTTGCTCCTTATCCTAATTTGGGCAATGACTTAACTAAGTTTAGATTATCTGTGGTGCAAATTCAACAAGCAGCAGGGGTGCATTTTGGATTCCCGCAAGGTGCTAAAGAATTGAATCCTGGGCAAGAATGGCCAGTTGATTTTGGCGCACTTACAAAAGCTAAGAGAGCCAAATGCGGCAAGGATGATGATTAATATTAACACTAATATATCATACTAAATATCAGTATGAACATCACAAAATTAGGCAAACTCGTGGGTGATTGGAGTAATATCAATGATAAATTGCTCCAACAAATAAGCAATCTATTCAAACTTAGAGATTGTAATATTAATTTGGATATACAAAAGCCAAATAAAGTAACCCCTTTCATTAAAGACAACTTAGAACATTATAGTTTGGATAATCCCTTTACTGTTAAAAGAATCTGTATTCATTTAACAGATTGGGAACCGGGTCATTTCTATTGCTTTGATAATGATATCCATACTGGATGGAAAGCAGGAGATGTATATAGTGTTGATTGGCACAAAACTTCTTATGCTAGCGCAAACGCAGGTGCTTCTGATAGAATCATACTGCAACTAACTGGGCTTGTTTCAGAAGAATCTAATGAATTCTTGGCACGATTAAAAAGATTTGATACATACGCTATGGAACTTAAAGAAAGTTCTTGGTAAGAACACACCTACCTTAGGACCGTGTGACCCGGCTGCTGGGTTTAGAAAACGATTCGCTACCGTAGACTATAAAGTGAGCATATTTGATAAATACATAATGCTTACCGAACACATCATTATTGAATCCGCTGCACTTGAATTAGCAAAACGTTTGCCGTCATTGCAAAAACATGACTACAATACTATTGACAAATTAATGCAGCAAATTGCTAGTAAACATCGTATTACTGGTAAAGCATTACATGATTTGTTCGTAAAGAAATTTCATAAAAATCCTGATAATTGGATCAAGGATAAATTAGATGAAGATAATGATGAACCAGACTTCTTAGCAGATAACCCAATAATGCAGAAATTTATAGATTGGGCTAGTAGTGAACTACATTTAAAATCAACACCCGATTTTGAATTCAGCTACAATACTGACGAAGCACAAGAAGGTCATCACACAGGTCGCCATAGTACAAATGATAATAGCGTTTGGGTATATGTTGCTAATCGTAATATGGTTGATATTATGCGTACCGTTTACCATGAACTTACCCATGTCCGTCAAGGTGAATTGAATATGATTAAACCAGGTGACAGTTATCCGGGTAGCCCAATTGAAATGCTAGCTGATATGACCTCAGGAAAAGCCATGAAGATTTTTGGTAAAGATCACCCAGAAATCTTTCAATAAAATCGTTTCTATGCTATAATGCATAGATGCTAAAATTACTCTTTCCATTGCCAAAAGATATTGTTGTCGCACTTAGTGGCGGCGTTGACTCTGTTGCTATTACAGATTTCCTTTCTCAAAAACATAAGGTAGCTTGCGCTTTCTTCCATCATGGAACAGAGAACAGCGAACGGGCATTACAATTCGTTGCCAACTTCTGCACCGATCGTAATCTACCATTGATGGTAGGGATTATTAAAAATAACAAGTCCAAAGAACTTAGTATGGAAGAACATTGGCGTAACGAACGCTATGACTTTTTGGATAGCTTTGGCGATTCATTGGGTCCAGTTATTACTGGTCATCATTTGGATGACTGTGTAGAAACATATATCTGGTCATCACTTCACGGTAGACCAAAAGTTATCCCTGCAAAAAGAAACAATGTTGTACGACCATTTCTTACAACAAACAAAAGTGAATTCACAAATTGGTGCGAACGAAAATCTATCAATTGGTGTCACGACAATAGCAACGATGACACAAAATATATGCGTAACTATGTCAGAACACATCTCATGCCACACGCATTACACGTTAACCCAGGACTGCATACTGTGGTTAAAAAGATTGTAGAAAGTCAGCAAAATGTTTGACTTTTCTACACAAGGCATGTATACTAATTACTTTACAAGGAGAAACTATGAGTAAAATGTTTACCGGAGAGCAAAAGATTAAGTTGACTCAACTTATCAACGAGGGCATGGTAGTCCTACATGAGATTGATACTCTACGTGAGGGATTATCTGATACTGTAAAAGCTATCGCAGAAGAACTGGAAGTAAAGCCAGGCATTCTTAAGAAGGCAATATCTGTCGCACACAAAGCAAGTCTTGGTCAAACAAACGCTGACCACGAAGAACTAAACACTATTTTGGAAACTGTGGGTAAAACACTTTGAGTTACGTTGATGCTATTCATAGCAGGGATGAGGATCGTATCTACGTGGTGGAACGAGACCAGAATGGCAAGCGTCAATACAAAGAATATCCCACAAACTATGTACTCTACTATCCCGATCATAAGGGAAAGTATCGCAGTATATATGGTGACCCTGTAAATCGTTTCAGTACACGCAAACGACAAGAGTTTGAAAAAGAAAGACGCATCCATTCAGGTAAGAAATTATTTGAAAGTGATGTGCCAGTAGTGTTTCGCTGCCTTAGTGAAAACTATCTTAAGGCAGATGTTCCTAAACTTCATACTTGTTTCTTTGACATTGAGGTAGACTTTGATCCTGAGAAGGGTTTCAGTCCTACCACTGATCCATTCAATCCAGTAACTGCTATCTCATTATATTTAGATTGGCAAGATACATTGGTTACATTGGTCATTGCCCCGAAGCACATGAGTCCAGAGACAGCACAAGAGATTTGTAATGAATTTGAAAACTGTATGCTTTTCACTAATGAGAAGGATATGTTTAATGTTTTCTTTCAACTTATTGAAGATGCTGATGTAATGACTGGCTGGAATAGTGAAGGATACGACATACCTTATATGGTTAATCGTGTCACACGAGTAATGAGTAAGGATGACACACGCAAGTTTTGCTTGATGGGACAACTTCCTAAAGCTAGGGAATACGAAAGATTTGGCAAAAGTGAAACTACATACGACTTAGTAGGTCGCATTCACTTAGACTACTTACAACTCTACAAGAAATATAACTATGAATCACGCCATTCATATAAGTTAGATGCCATTGGTGAGATGGAAGTAGGCGAAAACAAAACTCAATATGAAGGTACACTTGACCAGTTGTATAACAAAGACTTTAAAAAGTTTATTGAATACAATCGTCAAGATACTATGTTGTTAGTGAAGATTCACAACAAACTCAAATTCTTAGAACTAGCCAATCAGCTAGCACATGAGAATACAGTATTACTGCCAACAGTAATGGGTTCTGTAGCTATGATTGAAATGGCAATTTTCAATGAAGCGCATGAACGAGGTTTAGTAGTGCCAGATAAAAAACGAAAGAATGAAAATGCAGAAGAAACAACGCCAGCAGCAGGTGCCTTCGTTGCTACGCCCAAAAAAGGTATGCACGAATACGTTGGAGCAGTTGACATCAACTCGCTCTATCCCTCGGTTATTCGTGCCCTTAACATGGCAGGAGAAACCATCATTGGTCAGGTCCGCCAGACACTAACTGACAAATATATGCTTGACAAAGGTAAGCAACTTGCTAGCCTTAAAAAGCGGTTTAAAGAAGGTGACGATGATGTTACTGGTGCTATTCTATGGGAGAACTTGTTTGGTGTATTAGAATACACTAGCATTATGAACCAAGAACGCGGCACAATGCTTACTATAGATTACGAAGATGGTCGTAGTGAGGAATATAGTGCTGCTGAAATCTGGAAAATGATCTTTGATAGCAATCGCCCATGGATGCTAAGTGCGAATGGTACGATCTTTACTTACGAGAAAGAGGGCGTAGTTCCTGGACTACTCTCACGTTGGTACAGTGATCGTAAAGTAATGCAGAAAAAACTTAAAGAATCTACTACTGATGAAGATAGAGACTATTGGGATAAGCGTCAACTTGTTCGTAAGATTTTGTTGAACTCGGCATATGGTGCATTGTTGAATGAACACTGCCGTTTCTATGACAAGCGCATTGGTCAAAGTGTTACATTAAGTGGTCGTCAGATTGTTAAACATATGATGAGTACCATCAATGAAACAGTAACTGGTGATTATAACCATGAGGGTCCTGCGATTGTGTATGGTGATACTGACTCATGTTACTTTACTGCTTATCCTATTCTCAATTCGCAAATAGCGAATGGTGATATTAAATGGGACAAAGAAAATTGTATCACATTATATGATGGTATCGCTGACCAAGCTAATGAAAGTTTCCCTGCGTTCATGGAACGTGCATTTCATGCCCCAAGAAAGAATGGAGAAATAATTAAAGCTGGTCGTGAATTGATCGGTGATCGTGCTATCTTTATAACAAAGAAACGCTATGCTATCAATATCTTTGATAAAGAAGGTAAGCGTAAGGATGTGAACGGTAAGAACGGTGATATCAAAGCGATGGGTCTTGACTTGAAACGTGCTGATACTCCTAAGTATATACAAGAATTCTTGATGGATGTACTTACTAAGGTACTGGCAGGTGAGCAACGTGATAAAGTTATTGAAATGGTTAAAGAATTTAAAACTAAACTGTCTGAACAAGATAGCTGGACAAAGGGTAGCCCAAAGAGTGTTAATAACTTAACTAAGCACACTATTGAATTTGAAAAGACTGGTAAGTGTGGTGTGGGTCATGCCCGAGCAGCAATTAACTGGAACTATCTACGTAGAGTATATGGTGACAACTATAGCCAGAAGATTATAGATGGTATGAAGATTGTTGTTTGTAAACTCAAAGATAACGCATTGGGCTTCACTAGTATTGCTTATCCAGTAGATGAATTACGTTTACCACAATGGTTCAAAGAATTACCGTTTGATGATTTATTAATGGAATCAACATTAGTTGATGAAAAGATTGACAACTTGCTTGGCGTATTGAATTGGGATATCAGAAGCAATACAGATGTTAACTCAATGTTTGATGAGTTATTCACATTCGGTTAAACTGGTGTTGACTATCGCAATATATTCCACTATAATACGTGATAGGAACTCCTAAATATTTTAAACAAAGGAAACAAAATGAAAGATTATTTAAAAGACTTGATTGACCATACTCTTGGTCTTGGTACTATTGAACTTATTAAGGTCACCGGTACAGATACTGTAACGGCAATCAATGCTGTAGCAGAAAATAAAAGCGTTATCATCAGTGGTACATTCAAAGACCCGATCGCCGACTTCATCGGTGTATTTGGTATGCCTAACTTGAACAAACTCAAAACAATCATTGGATTTGATGAGTATGATGAAACATCTAAAATCAATGTTGTTCGTACTCAACGTGATGGTGTAGATGTACCTTCAACTATTCACTTTGAAACAAAGACTGGCGACTTCATTAACGATTATCGTCTTATGCTTAAAAGCGTAGTTGATGAAAAAGTTAAATCAGTATCATTTAAAGGTGCTAAGTGGAATGTTGAATTTGAGCCTACAGTTGCTGGTATTCAACGTCTTAAAAAGCAAGCACAAGCAAATAGCGAAGAAGAACATTTTGTGTTCAAAACTGATGGTAGTGATTTGAAAGTATTCTTTGGTGATGCTTCAACACACAGTGGTAACTTTGTGTTCAACACTCCAGTAACTGGTACACTAGCTGGTACACACAAGTGGCCCGTTAAAGAATTCTTGAGTATCATGGATCTAGTAGGTGACAAGACAGTTAAGATTAGTGAACAAGGTGCGACTGAAATCACAGTTAATAGTGGTATCGCAACATATGTTTACTTATTGCCAGCAAACAAGAAATGATAAAGTACATTGCTAGTTCCGGTAAGTACATAAATGTAATTGGTGAATCTGTTGCCAATTACATTAATAACTATAGTGGGGCGCAAGGTGTCGGCAATATAAGATTCAATACTACTAATCAAAATATGGAAGTATATGACGGTAATGGTTGGATACTACTTCAGATGGGACACGTTAATGTAGGACTAAATGCTGATGCAGAATCAATACTTGATTGGGCTAAAAAGAAGCGTGATGAAGAACTTGAGTTAGAATCATTAGCAGAAACTAATCCTACTATCAAAGATTTAATGGAAACTATCAAGCAAAAGCAAGAACAAATAAGTATTGTCAAAGCCTTGATTAAGAAAGAAACAACAGTTGAAACAAGATAATCTATCACAAAAGCATAAGCCAGAGTGGGCATTGTTCTTACCCGCAGTCAGTAGTTTCTATATTGCTGGCTTGGGTAAACAACGTAAGGGTCAAAACTATTTTGATCAAGCACGTATCCCTGCAAGTTTCAAGGGTGATGTTGAGAAACTAAACTTCTTAAATAGTAAAGAGGGTTTGTATTACTACAAGTGGGGTTTGTATAGTGCTGGTCATGCTAACTTAGATACTACAGTTGATGATCCATGTGAGTCAATCATCCGTGAACGTGAAGAAGGTACATTCATGTTGGGTGACTCTGGTGGCTTTCAGATTTTGAAAGGTCAATGGCCGGCTGATTGGAAGGATCCCAACTGTCCTCGTGCTATGATTAAACGTAAAGCAGTATTGACATGGATGGACACATACATGGACTATGGTATGTGTCTGGACATCCCGTCACAATCATTAACTACGTTTGGCATGAAAGATAAGAATGGTAATAGCCTGCATGGTATCAGTACTATTGAAGAAGCAATATCTGCCACACATATTAATAACGAATACTTTATAAATAATCGCTCAGGGAAATGTAAGTTCTTAAATGTGTTGCAGGGTCGTAATCATACTCAATCAGATGATTGGTATGAGGAGATGAAGAAGTACTGTGATCCAAACATCTATCCAGACAATCATTTTAATGGTTGGGCATTTGGTGGTCAGAACAAGATTGACATTCATTTGACCTTGCGTAGATTGGTTGGTATTATCCATGATGGATTACTACAAGAAGGCAAGCATGACTTGATTCATTGCTTGGGTACAAGTATCTTAGAGTATGCTGTATTGTTTACTGATATTCAAAAAGCTATACGTAAGTATCATAACCCAAGTCTACAGATTACATTTGATTGTGCTAGTCCATTCTTTAGTGCTGCCAAAGGTCTTGCTTACTTCAATACAACTATTGAGCATAACAAGAAATGGTCTTATCAAATGGAAAAGACTGCTGAAAAGAAAAGTTACGCTAATGACAATCGTAAATACCGTGATGCTGTATTGGCTGATGGGATACATAAATCATTTACTGATAGCCCGGTAACTGATGCGTTAGTAATGAAAGATTTATGCTATCGTGGGTTAGGCTTTATTGGACAACATGGTAAAGAAACTAAAACAAGCTGGGATACGTTGAGTTATACATTGATTCAAAGTCACAATGTTTGGATGCATATGAATGCGGTACAAGAGGCTAATCGTCAATATGAAACAGGTGTAGTGCCAAAGATGTTAACTCACAAGTTTGAAGGTGATAATTTCTTTGGTAACATTGTTGATGAAATCTTTAGTAAGAAAACAAAGAAAGAATCATTAGATTTGATTGATTATCACAGTAGTTATTGGAAACAATTTCAATCAGGTAGTCAGGGTATTAGCGGTAAGAAAACGGTTAATGCTATGAGTATGTTTGAAGAACTGTTTACCGTAGAGGAAGAACCAATTGAGGAAATAGAAGATAGCGATGAAGCTATGTCATTAGTTTTGGAGTAATAATATGTATAAACAACGAATTGCTAAACTACAACAACGGGCCATAGACCTTGACAAGGAAATCTTGAAGGCAGAAAAGGACAGTAACTTTAACAAAGACGCCCTTAAAGCTATGCTGATAGACAGAAATGATGTATACTCTGAGATAAGAAGATATACAAAACTTCAATGGGATGAAGATCACGAACGTGTTAACTTTGAGGATGATAGATAATGAATCAACAAGAACAAGCTGATATGGAAAAGCGTCAACGCATTAAAGATAAAGCATTTCGTACAATCTTTGTACGATTTCAAAAAGAAGGTATTCACAAATACCCCGCAGCAGCAACAGACCCTAACTTGGCAACAGGTGATGAGTATGATGTTAGCTTTTTAGCAACTCCACATCGTCACATCTTTCATTTTGAAGTGACGATTGAAGTATTTCACAACGACCGTGATATTGAGTTTATTCAATTCAAGCGATGGTTAGAGAATCAATATTCTCAAGGCATTCTTGCATTGGATTACAAAAGTTGTGAAATGATTAGTGATGACCTTTTTGAGGTTATTGCAACTCGGTATCCAAGTCGTAATATCAAAATCAAAGTCTCTGAAGATGATGAGAATGGTGCTACGATTTCTTATAATAGAACTCAACCTTATCGTAACCTCGCTATTTAAAAGGAAATATAAAATGGCAAAACAAACTTTTCAATCAAACCCACGTGTTCAACAAATCTTTGAGGACCTAGAGAAATATCTAGAATTCTGTGTGGATTTTGGTTATAAGTACAATGAAGCAGAACTCTATGATCAACGGAGTTATGTATATCGTCAGTATACTAAATTTGCTACAGGCAAATTTGCTAAAGATCAATGGCAGGAAAACGCTCGTCCATAATGCGTAAGCTATATTACATGGGTCTTGAACCCTACAAAGCAAGGTATACTCTACAGTTACAAGACTGGAATACTACTGTGTTTGATCGTAGAGGCATCAACTATGTTGTAGTCCCCGGAGAAACACTAGGTAATGATCAAGCTATTGTAACTGGTCAAGTATTAGATGCACATGGTCGTACATATTTTGGTATGAGTCAACTTATGAATATAATTCGTATGATGAAACAAGGAGAATTGAATAATGAAGATGTTATCTACTTTGAGGACATGTTTCAGCCCGGAATTGAAAGTCTTCCGTACATTCTTAAACAAATCGACCCTATTCACAGGCCTAGGATTTTTGTTCGTTGTCTTGCCCAGTCTATTGATCCTGATGATTTTGTACATGTTTGGGGCATGTCAGAGTTTATGGGCCATTATGAAAAGATGGTTGATTCGTTCGTAGATGGTGTACTAGCAACTAATGAAGAAATGGTAATGCACATGAAGATTGCAGGTTGGAAGTCTCCAATCTACAATATCAGTGGGTTAGCATTCGGCAAGAGTGAAGTACAAAGTCGTGTCGCAAGTATCAAACCATTCAATGAACGAAAGAATCGTGTAGTATTCTCTGCACGATGGGATCAGGAGAAACAACCTGACTTCTATATGGACCTCATTGAACAATGGCACCAAGAAAAACCATACAATGATGTTGAATTCTGTGTATGTAGCGGTGGTAAACTTAAATCAAATAGCGAAAGCTATATGGCACGTACACGTAATCTAGAAGCTAACGGTCTACTAAAAATCTATGAGGATTTAGAAAAGAATGATTATTACAATATTGTTAATGAATCTCGTGTTGTGTTCAATTGCGCTTTACAAGATTGGGTTTCGAATACGGTCAGCGAAGCAGATGCTCTTGGCTGCAATGTGTTGTATCCTGCATATCGTAGTTTTCCTGAAACTTTCGCTAACGATCCTGACCGTTTGTATATCCCTTGGTCTATTGATAATGCTATTGGTAAGTTGCGCCGACTACTTCAAGAGCCTCATAAAAACATGGGAAAGATAAGTGACCGTAATGATAGCACAGTTGATAGAATCTGTGATATACTTGAAGGCAAGGGTGAGTCTATGCTACGAATGGGTGTAGACTATCGTAAATATACTAGAGAAAGCAAATACTGATATGTCAAGAATTCCAACAGACTTAACAGATGAAGAAATTGAAGAATGCATTGATGGCAGCAGCGATGTTGATATGATACGTGAAATCATGACCATGGAAGATGTGTGGGATGAAGGTAGTACTCATATCAATGAAGAAAACTTTGCTACACGTTTTGCTTATGCGATTGAAGGCTTCATTGATGCTGATGATCATACACCTGAATATGATGAAGCATGGGATAACAACTATGAGTGGGCATTGAGTATTGCCGAGAACATCAACGATTTATTAACTGAGGAAGAATAAAATGACAACATGGACATTAAAAACTCAACATAAAAAAAGTGCGGTTGAAAAACAATATTGGTATAAAGACGGCAAACAAATTGTCCGTACTGAAGGATATCGTTGGGGAACATTCTATTGTGAAAGTGATGAACAACCTGAAATTGATTTAGTCAATGAGGATGGTTATCGCATCGGTAGTGATGATTATGAATGGGAACTTGACAGTCTTGATGACGGATGTTATGCTGATTGGGAATTCCCTGAGGATATGAGTGAAGAAGAACAAGATAAAATCATGGATGCATGGAATGAAGAATTCTATGAAGGTCTAGAAGAATTGGGTTGGAGTTGTGATGACACTGATTACATCCTTGAAGGTCCTCTAGAGTTGTTAGATGAAGATGATAATATTGTGGGTCAAGGCGATCCAAGCTAAATAAATTTTTAAAAGGAAAATAAAATGAACGCACATAATGATATTAAAACACAATTGGCAGCATACGAAGCCGAACATGAAAAGTTTGAAAAAGGTAATGCAGCAGCAGGAACTCGTGCCCGTAAAGCATTGGGTGAATTAGCTAAAGCAGTTAAGGCTCGCCGTAACGAAATTACCGCTGAGAAAGCCGCACGTAAAGAAGCTAAGGCTTAATCATGGCAACCCGCAAAAAGAAAACAGAAACTATTGATGCTACTGGACAAGATGTAGTAAAGATAGTTAAAGGTAATCACTTAACAGTTACAACATTTCCAAATGGTAAAACTGAATTAGTTTGGGACGATGAAGCCCTATTGCGGGAAGTTACCGAAGCTATTGCTAGCGTTAAGCCAGCAAAAAAATCAAAAGCAAAATCAAAGTGATAAATAAATATGTAAGCAGCACAACGGTTGCTTACATTTCAAAACACAAACCATCACAAAGGAAGGTTATCTATGAGTTATAATAAAACAAAAACAGATCCAGAGTTGGGTCAAAAAGTACATGAACATTTGGTTAAGATGGGAGTTGAGACTCCTACTATTCCAAATAAACTAATTCGTACAGACAAAATTCACATCATTGAAGGTCATTTCAAATCTATCATGGAAACAATGGGGCTTGACCTAAGTGATGATAGTTTGATTGAAACACCAAAGCGTGTGGCAAAGATGTATGTCAACGAAATCTTTTGGGGACTTGACTATGATGCATTCCCTAAATGTACAGCAGTTGACAATAAGATGAAGTACAACGAAATGGTATGCGAACGCAATATCAATGTACAAAGTAACTGTGAACATCACTTTGTAGTTATTGATGGTCTAGCTACTGTCGCATATGTTCCCAATCAAAAAGTGCTTGGATTGAGTAAAATCAATCGCATTGTAGAATACTTTAGCAAGCGTCCACAAATTCAAGAACGATTGACTGAACAAATCTTCCACACACTACAATTTATTCTTGACACAGAAGATGTAGCAGTTATGATTGACGCACAACATTATTGTGTTAAAAGTCGTGGTGTAGAAGATACAGGTAGTAGCACTGTTACAAGTAAGCTAGGTGGCGGATTCAAGTCAGACCCAGCTGCAAGAGCAGAATTCTATCAACTAGCAAGGAAACAATAATGGGTTATCGCAAATCAATGGACTACAATAGTGTTCATCATCAAATTTATATGGCTGGAGTGGATCTGAATGATGATTATTACCATGACGGTTTCACCCAATGGGAAATAAAAAAAGATTTACATCGTATCAAATGGTTGCTAGATGAAATAATGGCTGATGCTCCAACATTTGCAGGAGAAGAAGAATTCTTAGATGAACATTCTAAAGTAAAGATGTGGAGAACATTGAAAAAATGATATTCAATAGAATTAAAGAATTAAAACTACAAGGCCTAAAGATAGGTATTGTATTCTCACAATTTGATATACTACATGCTGGTCATATCGCAATGCTTAGTGAAGCCAAGAATCATTGCGATTACCTCATTGCTGGATTACAGAATAACGCACAGTGGGATAGACCAGATAAGAATGCGCCCATTCAAAGTATTGTTGAACGCCAAATCAGTTTAAGTGCTGTGCGTTTTGTAGATGAGATAGTTGTTTACAATACTGAAAAAGATTTGGAAGATATCTTATTGACATTGCCCGTAGATGTGCGTATACTAGGGGTTGAGTACATGGAGAAAGACTTTACTGGACGTGCAATCTGTGAGAAGCGTAAGATTGAATTAGTATTCAACAGTCGTGACCACAGTTTCAGTAGCAGCAGTTTACGTAAACGTGTATCAGAAGCAGAACAAAATAAGGTAAAACAATGACAAAAAAAATTCTAATTATGGGCTTGCCAGGCGCAGGAAAAACATTCTTAGCTACGGCATTGAAGAAATACATTGAAGAACATTCAGGTATTCATCACTTTCCAATGGAACGATCAATCAACATTGAATATGTTCCGCATGACTACAAATGTACTGTAGATTGGTTCAATGCTGATGAAATTCGCAAAAGATTTAATGATTGGGACTTCAGCCGTGAAGGTCGTATTCGTCAATCATTACGTATGGCTGAGTTTGCATTGAAATGTACTAGCGACTTTGTTATCTGTGACTTTGTTGCACCATTAGTTGAGATGCGTAATAACTTCAAAGCTGATTGGACTATCTGGGTTGATACCATTGACCAAGGTCGTTTTGATGATACAAATAAAGCATTTATTCCACCAGAAGTATATGATTTCCGTATCACAGAACAAAACGCTGACAAGTGGGCAGAGTTTATTGGGCAACATATACTAGACAATCGCCGTAGACCAGTCTTTGATTGGAAGAAAGAAACGGTACAGATGCTAGGTCGTTGGCAACCATGGCATGCCGGACATCGTGCATTGTTTGAACGATTGATAGCAAAGACTGGGCAAGTTGTTATTCAAGTACGTGATGTACAAGGATGGCAAGGAAGTAATCCTTTCGCTATTGAACAAGTTAAAGGATTTATTCGTAGAGATTTGGATCCAATCTTTCAAGGACAATATGAGATACAAGTTGTACCTAATATTGTTCATATTGGATGGGGACGTGGTGTGGGTTATACATCAGGTGAGGAAACATTTGATGAAAGTATCACCCAAATTAGTGCCACAAATATCCGAAAAGAAATGAATTTAGGTAAATAGATATAGCGGTCTTCGGTCATCATCCCGCTTTACAAATTCTGCTGCCTATGCTATAATAACATAGGAGAACATCATGGCAAAATATATTTCAACAAAGACTTACAAACAAATAGGTCCAGTAGCTTATCGTCAATGGCGTGCCGATAGTCATTGCAATCTAATACATGGCTACGCACTTTCATTTCATTTTGAATTTGAAGCTGATACATTAGACGCACGTAATTGGGTAACAGACTTCGGGGGTCTAAAGCCTCTAAAATCTGTATTAGAAGATTGGTTTGATCATACATTATTAGTCGCACAAGATGACCCAATGCGTGAACATTTACTTGAGTTAGGTAAACTGAAATTAGCAAAGATTACAGAAGTTGAAAAGACTGGCTGTGAGGGTATTAGTGATTTCTTATACGAATACATTAACACTATTCTATTGCCTAGCTTTGGTGCTAGTGAAGCAGAACGTGTTTGGTGTAGCAAAGTAGAAGTAAGAGAAACTGACGCTAACATGGCAATGCGTGTTGGACATAGAGAAGATAACGAATTTCAGGATTAACATGGCAAAATTAAAAATCGCAGAACTATTCTATAGCATTCAGGGCGAAGGTCGATACATGGGCGTACCCTCAGTCTTTCTACGTACATTCGGATGTAACTTCAAATGTGCTGGCTTTGGTATGCCTAAAGGAGAACTAAGTCGTGAAGTAGAAGATATAGCTGCCCGTGTTCATTACTATACTGATTATAAACAACTACCATTAGTTAGCACAGGATGTGATAGCTATGCTAGTTGGGATCCTAGATTCAAAGACCTAAGTCCAATGCTTGAAACAGATAGTATTGTTGATAGCATTATGGATATGCTTCCATACAAGCGTTGGATGAGTGAACATCTTGTTATCACAGGGGGTGAACCATTGCTAGGTTGGCAACGTAGTTATGTGGATTTACTTTCACATGAAAACATGCGTGGATTACAAGAATTAACTTTTGAAACTAACGGTACTCAATCATTACAACAAGACTTGAAAATCTATTTACACCAGTGGGCTATTAATCGTTCTAAGGGAGCAATTACATTTAGCGTTAGTCCTAAACTAAGTATCAGTGGTGAGAAGTGGGAAGAAGCAATAAGACCTGAAGTTGTATATGAATATACTCAAGTGGGTCATGTATATCTTAAGTTTGTTGTAGCAAATAAACAAGATGTAGAAGAAGCACAAGAAGCGGTTAATGAATACAGTAAGCGTGGCTTCAGAGGTCATGTATATTTGATGCCTTGTGGTGGAGTTGAAAGTTTATATAATATGAATGCTAGAACAGTTGCTAATGAAGCAATGCGTTTGGGCTGGCGTTATAGTGATAGATTACAAGTGCCATTGTTTAAGAACGAGTGGGGAACTTAATGGATTATTTTTGGGGATTCTTACTTGGATATATAGTAGGTGTATTATACATGTGCTATCGTTCCAATATAGATGCTAGAGTGGATAGAGAATAATGCCATCAAGTGATTGGCCTACACAATCAGCCGGTGATTATCATTTTAAAAAATGTATTATGGGTAGAAAATTAAAGTTTACCCTATTGCCTAGACGTTGCTATATAACAAAGCGTATAATATGGTTAGAGAGTGCATATTGTATTACCGCAGGATATCAAACAGGATTCGCAGATTGGTTGTTTGAACATCGTTGGTATGATAAAGATGAATATTTAGTAGCAAGATTAAAGGATTTAATATGAGATTTGAAATGCGTTGGCTCATTACAGCAGGGTGGGATGGACCTGAAAAAATACTACAATATCGGTATGAAACAGAAATAACAGACTATTCTACACAGAACCCTAGAACAGGTGGGTTTCTTAAACGTGCAGGATTTACAGAATGGTGTACTGTGCCTGAAGTAGATGAGGTATGGAATGCGGACATATAATAAAAGAATAGGCTTTCTAATTGCCGATCAGCACTTTATCCCACATGGTGGAATAGGACAATTTGCTAAAGGCTTTACTGAAATGTGTCAACGTATCAACTGGAAAGTTGATATCATACTAGACAAACAACCAACAAATGAGTTTAGCGACTATGTAAAATCATTAGGTGCTAATATTGTCTACCCTGAAAATCCATTACGCTATTCATCACATACTGCTACGTTCGCATTTAGTGATAGTATTAACTTTGAAAAAATGGTTAACTTCAGAGAAAGTATACTACAGGCTTTTCAAACTAATATATATGATATGTTAATATGTAATACTCAGGAAGCAATGAGTGCTGCTTATGCCATGGGCATTGGTAAGTATATCCCAGTAGTATTCTATACACATTCATACAGCATGGTCTTCCGTGATGAACAAGATTTCAGCGATGTATGCATAGATGAATATCACAACTATTTTAATAAGCATATGGAACTATCACATAGTTTTGTAGGCACACAAAGTCAAAAGAATGTTGATGAGATGACTAAGTATGGAGCAAAGAATGTTTCACTATTACGTATGCCATTAAGTGAACGTGGATTACTGGACCCTAGTATTGGTCCTCGTAGTGGTGTATTGTTTATTGGACGATGGGAAGAACGTAAGAATCCAGCCGCCTATATTAAAGTAATGAAAGAAACAGGGTTGCCCTGTAAAGTAATGACTAATGGTAATGGTGCTAAGAAGTTTGAAAAAGCATTTAGTGAAGCTGGTATCACAGATTATGAAATCAAAATTGCTATCGTTGGGCAAGAGAAAGTAGATTTCATTAAGAGTTGTAAAGTATTCTTTATGCCAGCATTGGGTGAGAACTATCCATTTGCCTTTAGCGAATGTCTCGGACATATGCCATGTGTTGTATTGGATAATCAAGAATGGTCTGATAACTTTGATAGTAAGTATTTCTATAAAGAGAAACTAGCCAATGCTGGAAATCTAATTAAATTATTATACAATGTTGACAACTACTATGATACCGGCGCATTAGATTATATCAATCAATTAGACAATGATACTGCACAAGGTTGGATACAATTCTTAGATAACTTTGTAGCAAAGCGTAGCAATACTAATGCCGCAAAGATTAACAACTATGAAACAGTATGTTATAGAGATTATATTAAAGAGTTAGATCGTGGGCATTTGGCTCGGGAAGATTTTGAAAGTGTATTGGCTAATCGTCATAAGTTTATCATTAATACATACACAGATGATAATAGCTATTTAAGTAAAGACCCGGTTTATAAACCAATTGAAGAGGAAACAGGTGAAAGTCTGTTTGAATTTGTATGAAAAAAGTATTAATAACAGGTAACAGTGGTTACATCGGTAGTCATCTTAGTAAGATGCTACGTACAGATTATGAGATATATGGATTGGATATTAATCCATCACAATATCCTGTAACCGATCATTATCAACTTAATATCAACAAGTTGTTTAATATTGATATGGAATTTGATGCGGTAATTCATTTGGCAGCATTAGTTAATGTTAGTGAAAGTGAACGAATGCCCATTCAATATTATATCACCAACTTGAATGGCACAATGAATGTTATTAACAAGGTAAAGACAAAGAACTTTATCTTTGCTAGTACAGGCGCGGCACAAGATTGTGAAAGTGCTTATGGCATCAGCAAAAGAGCAGCGGAAGATGTGGTACGTGAGTATTGTACTCAACATAGTCCCAAAGATTACACTATCTTTAGATTCTATAATGTAATCGGTAGTGATGGGTTTGCCCCAACTAACCCTGATGGACTAATGTATAACTTGATGAAAGCTAAAGAGACGGGTGAGTTTACTATTTTTGGTACAGACTATGGTTCGTATGACGGAACTTGTGTGCGTGATTATGTTCATGTTAATGAGATATGTGACGCATTACGTAGTGCTATTGAGAAGCCAAGCAATCAAGTAGAATGCTTGGGCCATGGAGTTGGACATTCAGTTAGAGATATTGTTAATCTATATAAGAAGGTTAACAATGTTGAATTTCTAGTAAAACACGGTCCAAGAAGAAAGGGTGACTTAGCAGTATCTGTATTAGATAATGTGTCACCCTATATGAAAGAGTTATACTCTTTGGAAGAACTACTTAAGGTCTAAAAACTTTATTTGGTTTGTTGAAAACACAACATACCAAACATCATCTCCCTCATCGTGTTCAGCAATGATACTATCATATCCGTCTGCTATTAATTCTTCACGTAGTTCTAAATAATCTTCTTTCTCTAGTCCTACTAACTCATCCATTGTTGCTTCATATGTCTTGTTCATGGTCAATGACGCAGATATGATATATTTTCCGTATAGTTTTGCTTCACGAATAGAAGTAGTAAAAAAATGTCCTAGTACAGCATTTGGATCTCCTGTACTAGTTCCTAGCGTAGCATTATCAAATGACGAGAATTTATTGTTAGTACCGTGATAGGCAACAACACCCGAACTACTTTCAGCAATAAATTCTCTTGCTCTCATTTTAGTGTCTTAACAATAGTGTACTTAATACACCAGGATCGTTAGCACTAACATCACCTTCGCCCGGAGCAACAATAACATTGTACTTCATTCCAGCTGGGATTGAATTTCTCTTGGCCATGTACTCATCATAATTTAGTATAGAGTTAGAACTTAGTCCATACTCTTTAGCCAAACGCTGTTTCAATTCTTGTGTAGCTTGGTTATCACGGGTTACCCAACGACCGCCCTTACCTTTTTCGTCTGCGCCCTCTTTATCTAAGTTACCCTTCTCATCCTTAGCTAACAAGTCCCAGAATAGTTTTTCAGGAACGATACGACTATTCTTAGTTTTGTCTAAGTTTGGATCTTGTGCTTTAACTTGTTTCTCTTGCTCAGTGTTGGCACCTTCACTCCAATTGATAATGAAGTTGTCTGGCTTCTTAGCTAATGCTGCTCCGGCCATCTTAGTGTAAGCATAGAATCTAACATCAGGATGTTTTGCTGCCATCTTCAATGCCATGTCTAAGTATTCTGGACTAAAGAAGTCGCCAGCATCATGCCAACGAACTGTTGTTTGCCAACCATTGGGGAATTTCTTATCACCCTTTGCTGCTGCACTTGCTTCTTTTGATATCTCACTGCTTAGTTGATTAAAGAAACCATCAGGGTCATTCAATAGATATGTAAGTATTCTTCCATCACTTTGCCATGCTGCCTTAAATTGTATCTTACCGCCCTTCATAGCGAAACAATCTACTTTACATGAGCCGGCGCCTGGACATGTGTTAACAACGATTAGATTATTAGTTTGTTCATCTAATGCGATTCCCACTAATGCCGCGAACCCAACGTTGAAGAATTGTTCAAACTCTCCATTGCTATGCTTCATTTTTTCATTTTGCTTTAATAATGCTTTAGGACGAATTGCTAATGTTTTCTTAACCGCATCTTCATCATATGTTTTACCATCTGGACTTAAGTATGTAACTACGCTACTACGATGGATGTAGGGCATCTTGTATTTGTCACCTTTAGTCTTACCTGACACAAACTTTTCGTTACCCTTTTTATCTACTTTAACTTTTCCTGTTTTCTTGTCAATATTAGGTGTACCAACGATACGGTTCATGTAGTCTTGAAATTCTTGACCACCCAAATCACGGGTTTGTGCTGGTAGTTTAGTTGCTTCACCTAGACCAGATAGTTTACGAATTCTGTCTAAGTGTTCTTGACTCTCTGCCATGCCTTTCTTAGCAAAGCCGGAGTTTTGAAAACTGCCTTCGATATACCATTCCATGTCATCATCATTTACTTTACAATTTAATACTTGAACACTATAACCTTGATCATCTAACCAGGCTTGTGCTTCTTGTATCATGTATTCTTTTGGCACTTCTGAATCAATTACGCCAATGTTTGCACCGCTGACGTCCATATCTTGCCACCAGCCATCACCTACTATGTCAGTCATTTCATCATCTGTGTACCAACGTCCTGATTCACCGCCGCCCGATCCCTGAGCAAATTCGTTTAACGAGCCTTCCGCCACACCTTCTTTTAGACTTGTTATATAATTCACAGCAGGTTTTAATCCTGCAAATTCTTCTACAAAAGCACGACCAGGGCCATGTCCATACGCAATATATAGGCCTTCGGCAGTGTCAGGCTGATTCTTTATCACATACCCAATCATTTCTTTGCCACGATATATATGCCATTCTTTTTCATGACCGTCATCATGAACTTTGCTCACATTAACATCGGGCGTTACAGAGCCTTCCGCCATACCTTCTGTTGCTGACTTTTTTAACGCATCAGCAGTTGGTGCACCTTTACTTCCCGGTGTACGCATATGCTCACCACTACCATGCTTGATACGCTCACGTTTGGCGTGAATGTTAGCCCATAATCCGGGCTTGCCTTCTTCAACTTCTTCATCACCCTCATCAGGCATGTCACCAGCTTTAGCAACGAATTGCTGAGGTGTCATAATCTTGATACCACTTGGGGCACCTGGCATACTTGGCTCTGCGCCCTCGTGTAATTCTTTAAAGTTCATTTTTCTTATTCCTAATAAATTGTTCAGCAAGCATCACTAATTCATGTAGTTCTTCAATAGATTCGCAATGCCATCTACGTAGACTTTTATTTATGTTGCTGTTTGGATCGTGTGCAGTTTTCGCACCAGTACGATGTTTCTTCATGCCACGCATTCTAGCACAGAAGCTAGCACGGCGTTTTGCTGCCTTACTACCTTTTTTAAGTTTGCTTGGTTTAGTTGTAACTGCTGTTTGAATCTTACTACCAGGATGACTACGGCGATAACTACTTACACTCTTTTTACTCATCCCACCTGCACGTTTATTATTGTGCTTTGACCAATTCTCGCCCTCAGAGAAACTTGCTTCTTTTTCATCGGTAGTGTCACCGGTTACTTTATATGTTTTTCCATGTACTACAAATGTGTCTTTGTCGGCTTTTATAGCATTCATTCTAGCATCAGTAAACTCATTGGATTCATCAACTTCTTTCTTTGCCATACCGATACCATCACAAGCACCGCATTTATACTTTTTAGCGCCCGGTACGTCATTAGCAGGAAGAATTTTTCCGTCAGGTGCTTTCCATAAAGTACCACGACCTTTACATCTTTTACAACTAGTATTAGGGTTCTTTACAGTGGCACCGGGCATGTGGTCTACATCATACGGGAAGCCTTCCGCCACACCTTGATTGACGCTTCCTGTTGTTAGTTTAGCTGGGGCATAAAATGGTAGTGCGTGTTTGCCTAACAACTTAGCACTTAGTATATCAACAACATCTAATTTACCTTTAGACTTTAAAAGTCCAATTAGGACTTCTGGACCTTTAGTTTGTAATAATGTTAATAATTCTTTTTTATATGCTCCTGCTAATGCTACACCTACACCTGCAGCCGGACCGGCTACAGTGGCAGTCAATACTCCTGCTAGAGCGGATAATCCATAAGAAACTATGTCTTTAAACTGATACTTCATTTCTTCATTTTCTTCTGGAGTAACAGGTTGATTATTGGCATACTTTTTCATCACATCAATCATTATAGATGTTTCTTTTGCTTCTTTTCTTGCTTTGTCAAGCGCATTGCTTACAATAATTTTTGTAACTGTTGGAAACACTGAGTATAGATTAGCTATCGTTCCTGGATCTATTTCATTGATATTTTCTTCGTCAATAGTTTGTTCACTAATTACTGTCCATAAAGCATCGTGAAGTTTATTTAAACCCGATGAATCTTCCGCCACACCTTGCAATCTAGGATCTGTGGATAATCTACGACCGTGATCATCTAATTTCTTAAACACAATGGCAGCGACACGATTAAAGATTGTTGTGGAAATATTATTTTTAGCAAAATAACGGTCTAACGCACGATAAATGGTACTATCATGGGCCATATCATTTAACTTTGCTAAGTTTTTATCAGTAGTCAGTTTATCAGCAACATCTAGAGCCTGTCTATTCAAATCTTCTGAGCCTTCCGCCACACCTTGCGGGTTGCCTAATCTCCTAACAGGAATTTTATATTGTTGTACCAAGCGATCAACTTCTGGCGGAATGTCAGCAGGCAATACAATTTCTTTGATTTTCCAATTGTCAACCAACACTTCGTGGTGAACTGATGTATCCATACTTAACGTAGGATCAATTTGTCCAGGCCGACTAGAATATTTTTGTTGTCCTCGTTGTCCAGCAGTCATCTTATATTGATCTGACGCCAAATCTCCACGCCCACCGATTGTAATATGACCGTCAAGTACAATACCAACCGTTGGATTAGATCCGCCTCCCCACCTTTTTTTCCCCAAAGATTCAGTATTTGGTGCTAGGTATGCGCTTAGTTCAATCTTGTTATTCACTTTTCCTTGTAAGAATGACTCCAATTGGTTCAATGGAGCCCAGTGTACTTTTAGCATTGATGCAGCTTTTTTAGCATCCATTTTTTGTTGAAAGAGTTTTTTGAGATATCGCTCGGCCCCATATGTTCGTGTATTGGTGGCTTGTGTTGCAGCCTGATCTTTTGCTTGAAGTTGTTTGTACTGTGCTTGCTCTTCTGGAGTCATCCACGATACATCATTAAACTGTTTATTGTATTCTGCTGATGACGCCGCCGCGTCTGCTTTGGCTTTTGCTGGATCAAGAAGATCGGCAAGTGCTGTTTCCCAGGCCTGTTTATTTTCATCCGGATACTTGGCAAAAAAATCATCTGCAGGAATAAATCCACTTGTGGCAGGATCTTTAATTGTTTTTGCCTGTGGATCGGTCATAACGCCGGCAATTTTTCTAGCTTCTTTTAATTGTTTGTTTGAGCCTTCCGCAACACTTTTTGGCTTCTTTCCAGCTTTCTTCATGGCAATGGCTATTGCTGCTCGTTGGGCATTACTACCAGCTTCGGATATAATCTCACTAAATCTCATGTTTTTGTCCGTAAATAGTTGACTTTATTGCGTAAATATGTTACACTACATATCTTATTTATCACTTTGGGCTTTTACCTTGACAAATCAATCTATCAAACGCATCGGTTTCGCTTGTAAGTTTTCGGAACTAAACAGTAAGGGTGAAATCTGTTCTATCAAAGAACTGAACACAGGTGGCACAACTCGTGCCTGGGTCAATAGACAAACTCAAAGTGTAGCGGAAGAAAAGGTGCTGGATGTATCAAAACAAAACATTCTACATACTCACAATCTAGTTAAAAAAGTGTCATCACTAGAACCCGCATTGCGTATGGTTCGTCTTACATCGGATATGTTGCCTTTCTATACAATGGATGGCTGGCAAGACTTTTGGCAAGATAAATCAATGCAGGATAATCTAGCACGATGGTTCGCACCGATTGGTGAAACAGCACGGGCTAATGATGTTCGTCTTAGTTTTCACCCTGACCAATTTGTAGTTTTAGCGAGTGACCGTGAAGAGGTAGTAAATAAGAGTATAGAAGAATTTGAATATCATGTTGATATGGCCCGCATGATGGGGTATGGTAAACAATTTCAGGATATCAAAATCAATGTACACATCAGTGGTCGTAAAGGTCCACAGGGCATTCGTGATGTTTACAATCGTTTGTCTCCCGAAGCCCGCAACACACTTACACTAGAGAATGAGGAATACACACATGGACTACTTGACTGCTTATCATTATCTGACCTCGTACCTACGGTCATGGACATTCACCATAACTGGATACGTGAGGGAGAATACATTCAACCATCTGATGACAGGGTTAAGAGGGTTATTGATAGCTGGCGTGGTGTGCGCCCTACTATGCATTACAGTGTTAGCCGCGAAGATGTACTCGGGTCACATCCACGACACATCTTACCCGATCATGGTGCGTTGATTAATGAAGGACATAGTAAGCAAAAACTTCGGGCACATAGTGATTTCTATTGGAACGATGCGGTGAATGACTGGGCATTGACATTCTGTGATAACTTTGATATAATGTGTGAATCAAAATGGAAAAATCTTGCCAGCTTTAAATTATTTGAAAGATACAAAAATGGGATTATTTGATAAACTATTTGGCAAAAAGCCAGAACCAGTAGTAGAGGCACCGAAGCCAGTTAAGGAAAAGAAACCACGCAAACCTAAAGTAAAGAAGGAAGAACCTACTTCATCTGATAAGGAAAAGGCCAATGCTGAAGGACTACCATACGTTAATATTTTGAAAATGGAAATTGACCCATACGATATTAATAGTGGTGCTTTTGAACTTGATTTCAATGACAAATTTGTTTTGAATTTGATTCGTGCAGGTTATAAAATGCGTGATGATGACACCGATACTATCATTGTAGACCGTTGGTTCCAAACTGTATGTCGCAATGTGGCATTGGAGCTATATGAACAGCAACAAGCGGATCCAGAAAACCGAGCAATGGCCTCAGATATGAGAGTGGTTCGTGCTAAAGATTTAGGTGATGGACGTACAGAGGTAAGTTGATGAGAAGATTAGTCTTTAATACTTTTATAGAGAGTAGCGTATATAATATATTGAATCGGAATAAGGAACATGTTAATTGTTCCTTGATAATTAAAACATCATACAAGACTCTGTATCGCCGAGCATTGTATTGTGCAGAGCATGATTTTTTTCTTACTTGGGTTAATGAAAATCATTATGATGAGTATAAAAAATTAGGAATCAATGACGTAGAATATCCCGATAATAATTATAATTATTATATCTCATTGTTACACCAGACCAACTCTAAAAATAACAACTGGGCAGTAAAAGACTTGTTAACAATGGGTGATCCTGAAATAACAACAAAAGTAAAAAACTATAGAAATGGTAAAAAAGTTGATTTATGGGTAGCTTTCAAGGGAGACCCATGTCGTGATCCTTCAATGCCCGAATATTGGAAATTTATTGAGAAATTTGTATGATTTTGTTGTAAAAATACAACAAAATAATAGTTGACAGTAATACCAAACTACTGTATACTTAAGGCTTATTCAGTCAACAACAGGAGTAATTTATGGCTTTTCCACTTACGTTTAATGTAATCAATCGTGACACCGATGAACGTCAAATTGATAATATTTTAGAACGACACCCCGGTGAATATAAGCAAAATTCTATTGCTGTATTAGCCGCAAAAGTTGATACCGGCAATAATACCGATTTTATCTCTGCAAAAGAAAGATTTAAAACTCTAAAAACAATATTTGATCCAGCTGAGATGCCTATTGCAAGTCAAATCATGCTGGGACAATTAATGAGTGATGAAGATATTCAACGTGAGATTGATGTACCTCACGCCACACATATTTTTTCTTACTACGACCCACAACGTGTGCAATCTATTCAGGTAGTCAAAGCAGTAGGCAAAGAAGAATATACAATTGTAAATGGACAACATACTGCTACCACTACTGCACTAATCATCATGTCAGGGTTGATGAAGGGTTGGAAAGCAAAAGATTGGAAGAAGTTTCCAGTTAACGTAACCTATATTGAAACTGATGACCGTAGCAAGGCACGGGAAACATTTGCACTAATGAACGGTGAAATGTCCAAAGAGATCACTACCTTTGATCATTGGAAGCAACATTATTTGTCTGTGCGTTTGGACCAAAGCGGCAACCCAAAGTACCTGCATACTTACAAACTGATTCAATTACTACGCAAATACAATTGCACACCTCTGCCTGAAGGGCATGATGACATTGGTCAAGCTGGAGCAATTACTCACTTGAATGCAGTTGAAACTGCTGCTAAAAATGAAAACTATGAACGTCTTGAATTCATTCTAATGAACCATGACAAGTATTGGAATTCTCTTCCAGTAGATAATAGTGAATTTGGTTTGTATGGCAGCTTGCTTGACATTACAGAAGATGAGAATATTTCTAATTCTACTAAAGAATGGGATATTTTTATGACTGACTTGCATGCGGTTATTCAAAAGGTATTCAAAGGCATGACTAAATTGCGTGGTAGCGCAAAGAAAGCATACAAGAAATATCGGTATGACCTCTTTGCAGACAAGAACGCTAGTTCGCCGTTTACTGTTGAATTGTATGTAGCATACAAAGTGTACCGACTATTAGGAGGTACATTTGATATTCCAAAGTTGCACACAATGTATTTGCATAAGAATATTGATGTTATCAATTATCTATCTAAAGCAGAGGTTGAACATATCAATACATTGGTTAGTACTAAAGTAAAAATTAAAATTAAAGATGTAGTGATTCCTACTGCCAACAAAAAAGGTAAGAAATGAATGAATTCTTTTATATAATGGTACTCTCACACAATCTAAAGGTTGGGTTTGGTATCACTGGGTCCGTACATACTAGAATTTATGATTACATTGCTGGCTCTGCTGAACTGCAATCTTTCAAGTATCTTTACTACGGAGATAAAGAACATATCTCCCTAGTTGAATCAACTTTGAAAAAAGAATGGAGACGCCATCTTTGGTCAGTGTTCAAAGGTAATAAATGGAAACTAGAAGTACTAGATCCAGCTAGCGGAATTTCTGCTGAAGATGTAAAAGATTGGGTAGAAAAAACTATTATCAAACTTGACTTACCAATTAGGGGTGTCAAGAGTGAATGGTTACCTTATCGCGGAGACAAACGAGTAACACGCAAATATATTAACTTGAATCCGGATTTATATCTTGAGCCATAAAATTTGACTTTATTTAAATAGCAGTATATAATACACACATGAAATACGCATTAATTGATACCGCAAATACATTCTTTCGTGCCCGTCACATTGCATCACGCAATAGTACAGTTGACGAGAAAATTGGAATGGCAATTCATCTTACAATGGCAAGTACTAATCAAATCGTTAAACGTTTTGGAATTGATCATGTTGTGTTTTGTTTAGAAGGTCGTAGCTGGCGCAAAGACTACTACACTCCATATAAGAAGAACCGTGTAGTAGATACGCTATCGCAAACAGAAGCGGAAGTGGAAGAAAACACCATGTTTTGGCAAACGTATGAGGCCTTCACAAATTACCTTAAAGACCGCACAAACTGTAGTGTATTGCGTGATCCTAAGGCTGAGGCTGATGATCTCATAGCAAGGTTTGTGGCACTTCATCCAGAAGATGAACATTTTATAATTTCAACGGACAGCGATTACCAACAACTAATTTCCTCACGAGTAAAGCAATATTCGGGTGTCACTGGTGAATTGATTACTCTAGAGGGATATTTTGATGACAAGGGTCGTCCAGTAAAAGATAAGAAAACTAAAGAGCCTAAACTACTTGAAGATCCACAATACATCCTATTCCGAAAGTGCATGAGGGGAGATTCAACCGACAACGTATTCAGTGCTTTTCCCGGGGTACGTGAAAAAGGTTCAAGTAAGAAAGCTGGACTAATTGAAGCGTATGCTGACAGAACAAAACGTGGATTTGACTGGAACAATATGATGTTGCAGCGTTGGACGGACCATGATGGTAATGAGGTTCGGGTCAAAGATGCGTATGAACGGAATCGGGTACTTATAGACTTGACAGCACAACCCGATGATGTTAAACTGTCAGTAGATACAAACATCCGTGAAGGTGTGCGTAGAACTACTATTCCTCAAGTAGGCCTACACTTACTAAAATTTTGCGGGAAGTATGAACTGCAAAAAATTGCAGATAACGCAGAGACATACGCAAAATGGTTGAACAGTCCTTATGTAGGAGTATTGAAATGAATAACAGAGTAAGAGAATTAATTAAAGAACATGGCAGTGATTCTAGTGGCAAGTGGGTAGCAATTGATAAGGTAGAATTGATTACTGAGTTGATTGTAGAAGAATGCCTTGATATTTTAGAAGATGAAGATGATGGTGAAATTGAAACTAGAAGTGTTCGCATTGCTGCGATAAGGATAAAAAAACTTTTTGGAGTTGAAGTATGAAATTTAAAATTTGCGGAATAGATTACGAGGTAAAATATAAGACCCCGGAAGAAATGCAAGGTACAATTGGTCTAGCACGATTCAATGACCAAGAGATTTGGATTGGTAATCAATTCACTGAACAAACTAAAAAGATTGCATTGTGGCATGAAGTATTACATATACTAGACCATGCTTACAATCTTAAAATGACTGAGGAACAGGTTAAGTTTCAAACACATGCATTGATTGCACTAGTAGAAGATAACCCGGAAGTATTTAAAAATGGCACAACACAGTAATTACTGGTCATGCACCCCTTTTGCCGATTGGGTGCGCGGTACGCCAAAAGGCGGAGCCAAGACTAGTGAAGATTGGGATGAATGGAATAATGCAGCTAAACAATACCATCCTGTTCGTTATTGGTTAGCAGAAGAAGCACTTGATAAACTTCAAGATTTTGTAACATATCCTATTAGAAAAATTTACGATGTTAAGTATTACATCAATAACCGTTGGGTTACTCGTACTCATGCTCTCACCGCTCATCACCGTGATATTAAGCCTGGTTCTTGGTCTGATGTTGGCAATCGCTTCCTTCCATGCTTATTTAATGAGTTGGTTGATTTTGTTGAGGTTGAACAAGCCTGGAGTCACATCGCATGGGGAAGTAAAGAAGATAGAAAGAAGTATGATGCTCCTTTTTATGCTACTGGGTGGTGGCGTTGGCGCACTTGGCGTTGCCCTCAAGCAGGTCTTGATCATCTTGACTGGGCAATGACACTTGTACTTGATAAAGATATGGGAGTAGATCCAGCTAACCCAGAGTACGGTAAGCCTACTGGTCAAGCATTACGTGCTAAAGAAATTAAAGAACTTTACACATGGTGGACCACTGTATATCCAAATCGTCCAGACCCGCACGATGCAAGTGGCTGGAGTGAATACTGTGAAAGTTTACGCATTAAGTTTGGTACAAACTGGATTGGTAGATCCGATAAAGATACTGCAAGTAAAAAAGCAGGTGATAAGGCTCTTAAACTTACTACTAAGATTGAAAAAGCCTACGACAAAGAAGATACTGAAATGATGATTCGTTTAATTAAAATTCGTGATAGTTTGTGGACATGATATGAAAAAGATTTACTACGAAAAAGTAGGACGTAAGTATGTACCTGTTGCAGAATACGATAGCGACTGGATGGACAGTTTTCATAAAGGTACACACCTTTTGATGGTATATCCGGGTGGGCAGAGTCGTAGGTTTAATATTGATCCTAACTACGCGGCTATGATTGCAGCCAGCCGAGTAGCCGAAGAGGCTATAATTCGTGCTATGCATAAAGCTAGTGAACTGAAACCTGTGCGAACTCCGATAACAGAAGGTCAACGCAAGGCATGGAAGAAATTGGCTAAAGAGTTTGGAGATGAACTTTGTACGTTGAGTGGAGCCAGTTCACACGATATTGCCGAAGCAGGTGTGAAAGCTATGATGGCAGAAGCTGATCAGTTAATGACTAACCCTGCTGTAAAGAAAGCCTACGAACATTTTTTATTGGTTGCTGAATTGACAAAGGATTAAGTATGACAGTAGATGAATACGTTAAAGAATTAGAAGGATATCTTGAACCTGAATTAATTGCTAGATTTAGTGATTGGTCAACTGATACCAAATTGTATATGTACTTACACCATATTCAACTGCGACATATGGATGAGTTTAGTAATGCATTAAGTATTGCTACTCAAATTTTGTGTTCTTTAAGAAAAAATAATGATGCGTAAATATATCACTAACAAATTCAATAGTGTATTTCTTCCCTACGAGGAAGGGATGATTGAATGGCTAATTGAGAATTATCCATATAGTAAATATGTTGTTGTGGAGGTCGTGTGAGAAAACTAATCAAAGAACTTGAACCACAATGTTGGGAACACAATGAATTTGGTCTTAATTTTAATTACGAAAAGTTTGCCGAGTTGATTATAAAAGAATGTGCTATTGCAGTAGCCAAAGCCAATAACCCTCTTGGACGCAATATTGATAAACTATTTGAAATGCACTTTGAAAAATGATTGAAATTTTTATACCTGTATTGTTTATGTGCCTAAATGACAATTGTAATTTTATGCAATCACAGAATGTTTATAAGTCGGAAGCACAATGCAGATTGTCAATTGATAATCAAAAAAAACACATGCTTGAAGTTGCTAATCAAGCTGGTCAGCCAAAGATGACTATACTTGAAGGTACTTGTATTAATACGAAAATTGAAAATACAGGAAAGAAAATATGATTGATTTACATTTCAAACTTAACAATCCATGGAGTGAACGTTGGAATTTTCTTTGGTCTAAACATAGAATGATTACCAAATACAAAGCCTGGGAATTAGGTTTATATCGTACAAATAGTATTGTTGAATTATATTTTCACTATAGAATAAGATGTGACCATGCTGGAGTTAAATTTATGTTCAGTTTATTTGGCTACACTATTGAATTGAATTTATACGATACCCGTCATTGGGATTATGATAATAAAACTTGGGGAACATATGCGGAATCAAGCTGAATACTTTAAAGAAAATCGTCATGTAGCCAAATATGAATTTGGTGAACGTATCTTTGGATATTGGAATAGTATTCCATTTGTAGGTACAGTTGGCAATGATACCGTAATCAATGAAACAATTGGGCCACAATACAGTATCCATTTGGATTTACCAATATGCTTTGAGAATACTACCTATAATGTTATAGTAGACAAACAAAGTAATTTTAAAAAGATTACAAAATTAATAGAAATGGAAGAAGATGTCAAAACCACTAATCGCAAAACCCGTCGTTAAAAATCAATTTTGGATTGTTACTGATGGCAAAGAAAAAGTAGGAAATGTAATTGCTGATGGGTCTGGATTTGAAGTAAAACTTAACGGCAGTAAAACTCATTTCAAAAATACTAATGCAATTAAAAAGCAAACTAGTATTCAGTTTGAAACAATTAAAATAGATAAGCACAAAAAAGAAGTACCTTTCAACGAATACCCTACTACAAAGAAGGTATTTAACTCTATACTTGATATTAAACGCAAGATCCATCTATTCACAACAACACAAAAAAGCAAATGCTTTCACGCCGCGGGATGGTATGTACTGTATCAAGGTGACGAACCAGTTGTAACATTCTGTCCTAAATACATCTTTATACAGCGTTATGAGTATCTAGGTCCGTTCAAAACAGAGGATGAGGCGAAAAAACTGATAAATATCTAATGATTCATATCAAACGATTTATTGATAGGGTAGCAAGTATTGAGAGTAGACAGGGTAAGGATGTGGTTATTCCATTATCTGATGCTAGAGGTTTACGTGATGAATTAGCTAAACTATTGGTAGATCACTATGAAAGTACTGAAGGAAAGAAGAACACTTCCGAAGTTATTCAAGTTGAACTAGTCGGAGGTAAATTTTAATGAGCAGAACACAAGCATATTTATACAGATGGACACACAAATCTTCAGGAATGTGGTATGTTGGGTGTCGCACTGCCAAGGGCTGTCATCCCGATGACGGATATTTATGTTCAAGTAATTTAGTTAAACCTTTGTTGTTAGAATCTCCCACAGATTGGGATAGAAAAATCTTGTGTATAGCTGATCCAAATTATATTCTAAATTTAGAAACTTTATACTTACATGAAGTAGACGCAAAAAATGACCCGTTGAGTTTTAATCAACACAACGGTGATGGCAAATTTATTCTAAGATCACACAGTCAATTAACGAAAAATAAATTTAAAGATGGCAGGATGGCTAAAGAAAATAATGGATTTTATGGAAAAAAACACACTACCGAATCTATAGAAAAATCTAAAAAAGTCGGGTCTGACAACGGCATGTTTGGAAAATATAACAAGGATAATCCTAATTTTGGCAAGATTAGATCAGATGAATCTAAAATCAAATATAGTTTATCTAAAGTAGGAAACAAACATCCGTCTAAAAATACAAAAAATCACAAAGTATGCGAACATTGTGGATTGACAATCACCCTGCCTACAAATTATACTCGGTGGCACGGAGAAAAATGTAAAAGGAATACTAATGTCTAGAACACAACCAAAAATTCTGCTAGAAATCGTAGATAAGAACACATACAAATGTGACCAAATTGTAGAAGCTGCGGGAATATGGGCCATTATGTTTGAAGGACAACCAATCAATTTAAAGTCACAACACTATCAAGATCCAGATGCCACTCCCAAGTATAAGAAAACAAGTTTCAGTAATCCTGGACATGCACGTAATCTTTGTCGCAAACTAAACACACAATTTAAAACAGATAAATTTACAGTCGTGTTTATGAATAATGGTACTACTGTGTACCCAGATGAGTGATAGAAAAAAACTAAAGTACACTATCACTAGAGCAGTTATGGATCAACTGCCTAGCAACAATATCCCAATTGAGACAATCATAAGTGATTGGTGGTTCACCAAATCAGGTGACAGCCTGCGCCTGACTCCCCAGGGCGATATAAAATTCAAAGAAGCACAGATAGAATATTTTGACCTACCAGTTAAAGTTAAGAAAACTAATTGGTATAAGTTTTTAACTGAATGTAATAGAAAAATTAAATGTCCATATTACTTTAGTGTAAATAAAGGTGGAGAAACAAAAGAACCCTTTATCAGATTGTACGATAGTAAGATAGCAATGATGCTAGCACTATATGGTGATATAGAAAGTTATTTAGAATCAGTGAGGATACGACAATGACAGAAGAAAAGAAAAGCAAAAATCCATTTATAGCAATGGCACAAGAAGCTAAAAAGAAAAACGCAGCAAATCCAGGATTGGGTAAGGCTCCTAAAAGTCAAGGACCTAAGGCAAATACTAAGGGATTTGGTGGAGCAAATGTTACACGTAGAGCAGGTCGCGGTGGTTAATACCACTCACCTTCATTACGCATACGTTTAATAAAAGACAAGTAATTACTACATACACCGAAACAACGTAGGTGTACTGTACTGTACATACCTCTATCCTGTATCTCGGGTAGAAATATAACACTAGAATTATCTATCGCAACAGTTCCGGGAGTAATGATTTTACCATTACTTGCTGTTACCGGAGTACTTTCAGTATCAGTAGGGAACCAAAAGTAATTTGGATATAACTTGCTAGGTTGAGTAACTATCCAATCTTGCATTTCAGTATTCATAGCATTTAACCAAAACCGAGGACCTTGCAAGTATTTTTCGGTCACTTGTGTTATGGGTTGATTCACACCCAAATATAGTATTCCACTTTCACGCCAAACATTGACCATAGTGCTGAATCCAGCATTCATTGATTTGGTTATTTGTTTTGGGGTAGCAGCATCTTCAAAATTGGTGCCGTCATAGATTCCCTGATAGGATATATATTGTAAACGCATTTAGTATTTAGTCTTGTCAACGGAAGTACGGTCTGCCGCGTTAAATATATATGCAAGACAAAAATCAACTTGATGACTACGAAACGAAACAGGATAAAAATGAATCGTTTCAGGAACAGTATTTGCCCACTAGTTATGATTGGAGATTATCCAATTGTGATGAAAGGCGTAGTGTTCCGTGTAAGATCAAAGATGAATATGTTAAGCATAAATTTCATTAACACTAAAAGGAAACTTAAAATGAAAAAAATCGCTACTCTTATCGCTACTTTGTTAACTACTGCTGCTTTTGCAACTGAACCTGCTAAGACTCCTGCTGCACCGGCTGCTCCTGCTGTAACTGCTTCTGCTCCTGCTAAGGAAGAAATGAAGTTAGCCAAGAAGAAGGAGGACAAAAAGGCTGATGCCACCAAAAGTGCTAAGCCAGCTAAACCTGCCCAAGACAAAACGGCTACAGCTAAAACTGAGCCTGCAAAACCAGCAGCGCCAGCAGTACCCGCTACTAAGTAATACAATAATAGAGGAGGATGATGACGATGATGGTCCAGAAGAATTGGATTATCATCGTGCATATGGTCGTCCTAAGGTTTACTATGTAGATGAAAAAGTTATAGATTTAGGTGATGACCCATTATCTGATTATGTAACTGTCAGGTTAGCCCTTTCCAGAGCAAAAGCCTTGCTAAAATATAGAGAAACCTATACAATTGTATAAATACAGTTAAGAGTTCTGTTTTAAAAACTCTTTAACACACTTACACGGAGAATATATGTTAAACCACTTAGCGGGCTATTTTTGTAGCCTACTCAATAACTTCAGCAGACCACAAACTTATGGCTCTGCATTAGAAGAATACATTGTTAGACATGCACCCCAAAATGCATGTGATGTAGACCGTCTCACCCGTCAATTTGAAATACAACAATCTGGTAGAGGATGGTAATCATGCAAGTATTAAAAGCAATATACAATTTTTTTGGTGCTATGAGACAGGCAAGAGCAGCCTCAACATTAGCACACAATGGAGATCATAAAGGCGCACGTAAACTTATTATGTCTGACTTTAAGGGCTGGATCTAATAACTAAATAACATACTAACAAAGGATCCATTATGTTTACACCTGATTTTTATATAGAAATGTTCCAGACCTCAAAAAGGATGGCAACTAACCAAATTTTCAAAGACGAGAGATTAAATAAGGTCGCCAACGACTTTATAGATGCCCAAACAGTATTTGCAAAGATGATGGCAAAGAATACAATAGAGATGTTAACTTATGCTGCTGACAGCATGAGTAAAACAATTTATCCTCAAGGTGAGGATGAAACAGTCAAGGCAAAGACTGAGAAAAAATAAGCTATTCACACACCGACATTAACACAAGGAGATTATTATGTCAGATTTCACACCAAAATTACCCGAAGTAAAATTCAACAAGAACGGTTACGAGATTCGTACCGAAATTTTAGATATGGCCAAAGGTCTTGTTTCAGAGGAATACCATTCCAAGTTTCAAGGTTGGGAAATGTCAGTTGCCAGAGATGAAAAGACTGGTAAACTAGTTACCACAGTAGGTATGCCCGAATTCCCAGGTCTAGACAAGATTTTGGAAACTGCTGAAAAGATGTATGCGTTTGTAAACCAAAACACAACTTCTAAGAAGTAATTCTTTTACACACCGTAATGCCCCTTAATTGGGGCGTTCCTACCTTGACAATAAATCTATTGTGTGATATACTAACGTATATTGTATAACTATGGGTAACCCATGAAAAAACTTTTATTGTTGTTGTCAGTTGTAATTGCGGGGTGTGGCGGGGGTGGTAATAGTAATACTACACCATCGTCGCCAAGTATTGCTGCACAGGGAGCCCTAATCTCCCCTGATCCGGCATTATTTTCAAATACTCCAATATTATTACCAGACCTTAAAGCCAAGTATGATGCACTTTGTGGTAGTAATGTTAATGTACAAACTGCAATACCAATTGATTTAAACAATGACGGCAAACTAGATTTAGTATTTGATTTATGGTGCAATCACAAACCAGCGGGTGAATACTATGTAGGACCAGTACCCAACACATTGGTAGCATTTATTCAAACTTCACCTGGCGTATTTCAAGATAAAACAAAAGATATTTTTGGATCCGATGTAGTTGATATCGGCGGTAAAAACTACGGGTATATAGTTACTGATTTGAATGGTGATGGATATGATGACCTGGTTATGTCGTGCGATAGAGAGGACGGCAGAATCACTAATGATTATAGTTTTTCCAGTAATATGAATTGTCAAACTGTTTCTTTTATAAGCGATGGAAGGGGGAAATACAATAAAGTTTCTTTTGGAAATACATTATGGGGAGATGATATTAAACTAATAAAAGATAAAAATGGCAATAAACAAATTATATTATTACCAGCTGATAGTTCACCTGAGGCATGGACATACAATGGTCAATGGAATAGAGTTCCGGGATATGAATGGCTACAAAAAAATCCAGTGTTTATTCAATCAACAAATTCAAACTCTACAACTACAATTATTAACAAATATTCTAATGGACAAAAATTAGAAATATGGAATAGTTTAAATGATGTGTGGAGTAAACTATTGGATTATTTTTATCTCTCACCTACTACAATATTACTCACAAACAGTTCAATGAATACAACTACTACCTCTATATTTAGGATTGATAATACTGATTATATTGATTACGGTGGTTTATATGAGGGATGCGCTTTAAAAAGAACAAAAGACGGACCAACCGAAGTACTATATTCATTTGTGGGAGGTACAATTCAGGGAGGATATACTGGTCAAACATTAACTGACACATGGAAACCACCAATCGTAAAATTAATGTCATTGGGGGTGACTACTCAAAATTTAAATATATCACCAGTGACATTAAATACAGACCAGATAGATTCAAACTTTTATCATATGACCTGCCAGGATTTAAATAACGACGGTATGGATGATGTATTAATAAGAACAACTGGCACTCCATTAATTTATGTAAATAATGGACAAGGTAAATTTGGAAAAGTTAATTCTAATATAATACCAAAAGCACCTATAGGAGCAGCACATATCTATGTAGATATTGACGGAGATGGAATTAAGGATTTGTTATATTTCCCAATTGATAGATGGCAATTTGGTAATTATACTAAGGTTCAGTTCTTGCTATACAGGGGAAATAGAGCAATAAAGCAAGATGATTTGGTTTTTGCTAACTAATTTTGCTTAAAAATTAAGCAAAAAAAGGTTGACATTAATTGGATTTGGGTATATAATAGAATCTTAGACAGTAAACAAACGGAGTTAATTATGAATCTCAATATCAACGATGCAATTTCTTGGACTAGTGCTGCCGGCGACCTGTCAGGTTATATCTCTAATATTTGTCTCAATCTCAATGCTGCTAATCAAGTTGTGCCCTGGATTGATGTTACATATATGCACGAAAACGGCCGTGAATGTAGTGTCCGTCTTTGCGCTACTGAATCAAATCTCAAGGCAATGCGTGTTGCTAAACTTAACGCTGAAACTGTTTAAGGAGTAAATTATGGCAATCGTACACAATGTTCAAATGTACCCTGTATATGAAGGTCATATCAATGACCACAAGATCCTGACTGAGCGTGAGTTTACCGCCTATCAGGATGCTATTGACTATGTGGAGTTCTTTAACTCAACGGGAGCCCAGGGAGTCATTGCTGTCTACACTGGTGCCATTGATACAGTCTCCGGTGAAAATCTATAAACTAAAGGAATTGTAATGTCTCGCTTTCAAAAACCTGCTCCCCTCAATCTTAACGCTGATGATGTGTGGGCGGCTGCTTGCATGGCACAACGCCTAAATCAGGGCTACATTAAGGTTAGTGAAGATGCTCCAATGGGGCAAACAAACCGTAATCTAGTAACGCAATATCTTGCCGACACTTCAAAGATCACCGACGAGGATCGTGAACAAGGTAAAGAGGTTCGCAAATTCTATCAAGCATATACATTCAAAATCCTTAAAGGTATCAAGTTGTCTGATTTTGACAACACCGCAATGCTACTTGCTAATCGTGAAACTATTGATACAGGGTTTGATATTGCGGTAATTACTAGTTTGCCCTCAGGCTACGTGCGTGGCATGAAACGACAAACAGTGGACCAGCGTATCGCATTCGCTACAGGCGGATTGATCGGTAGTGTAGGTGACAAAGTGTCTCCTTCTATCGAGGTCGTCAAATCCGTATTCTCGCAAACTTGGAATACACATTACATTACTGGTATTACTAGTGATGACCAAGTGTTGTTCTTTGCGTACAAACAACAACTAGAAGTGGGCAAGCAGTTTGATATTTATGGAACTGTCAAAGCACACCGTGATAATTCAACTCAACTTAACCGTGTAAAGGTAATCATATGAAAACAAAATTGGTATTGGGAATGTTGCTATTGACTTTTATCTCAGGATGTAGTACAGTAGCGGGAGCAGTACGTGGTGTTGGCGAAGATGTCAAACAAGGTACTGATGTTATGTCAACTTGGATTAAACCAGCAAAATGAAAAATTTTATATTAGGAACATTGTTCGGGATCGTTATTGCTACTGTAGGGTTTGGCGGCGTTGCCCGTCTACTTGACAATAGTGTGAACAAAACCAAAGCAATTGTGCAAGAACAGGTCAAATAATGGCTTGGATAGCGGTTATATTTTTGATTGTAACAGGTCATATTAGCGCCGCCATTTTCTTAGCAATATTAAGTTTAAGCGCCGCCATTTTCTTAGCAATATTAAGTTTACTCTTTAATTAAGTATGGCTAAACTAACATTGTTTCCGGGACTAGATGAAAGGGGTCGCCGCTTAGGCGAGATTCGTATCCCTACACATACCATGGAAGCATTGGATGATTATTTTCTCAGGGGGTATGAACCCGGAAGATTTATTGTAAGCATACTTACTAACAATTTGTATGGTGCTGTGACTAGTGCGGATCTTGCCAATCGTCATGCTATCTATGAGATAGTTAAATGGTTAACTACTGATCCAATAGTCCCCATACATAGTTGGGGTACCAAAGATCATGTATCTAATTGGTTGAGTGACACTGGTGGTATCAGGACTAAGTTTGTAGAGAAGATTGAAAAAGAATATATTTGGAAAACACTGAAAGATTAATATGGCAGGCTGGAATACAATTCAACAAGTTCGTAAACTAGAAGAACGAGCGGATAGTCTTGGCATGCGGTTTACTCCATACAAGCATGATGATATGTATGGTGAGAATGTAGCATTAGTGCCAAAAGATAAAGACGCATTGCCTATCTACAGCCGTGATGCTATATTATTTGCTGGCTCATTAGAACATGCCGACAGGTTTATGCAAGGTGTGTTATGGGCACGAGAATACGACCGTATGGCCATTGATCGGAACCTTGACAAAAAGCGTGAACGCAAAGAACAAGATGAACGCAATAAGCAAATGGTTAAAATCTTAAAAGAAGAAAAACTAAGTTTAGTACAGACATAAATAGTGTTATGCTAAAAAATGTAATTATCGCAGGGTTGTCATTCATTACAATACTGTTGTGGATGAAAGTTGATCCAGAATGTGTCATCAACCAAGATGACCCAAATGCAGTAGTTATAGAATATCAATGCTCTAACCTTGATGATTACGAAATTGTGCCACCGGAAGTCGTAGAAGAATGCAGAGATAGGGCAAATCAATCTACTAATCACAAAAATAATACTTGACACCCTTCCTAATAAATAGTATAATATTAGTATATATATAGGAGTTATAAATGTCAGCTAGTTGGATAATCAAATTAAACGAGAGCGATAGCCGCCTTTATAAGGAAGATGTAATTCGTCAGGCATTAGAGGCGAGTGTCCTGGGTAGCACAAACGCAATCAATTTTTTAAAATTCACTAAACTTTGTTATGATCCTTATGTTACATTTGGAGTTAGACAGGTTCCTGAATCAGATGGCCTTATACATCGCGGTAATAATTGGCAAGAATTTGAAGATTTGCTATTGAAACTTAGCAGACGAGAATTATCAGGCAATGATGCGATTGATGCTGTTAAGAAAATGGCTTGGAATTTTGATAGTGATGAATGGAACGTTTTTGTTGCACCAGTATTACGCAGGGACTTACGTGCAGGCATCAGTGATAAAACAATTAATAAAATTTGTAAGGGTACTGAATTTGAAATACCAATCTTTGGTTGTCAACTAGCAACCACTAGTGAAAATCGTCCTGAGATGAATGGAGTTAAACGTCTTGAACCTAAACTAGATGGTGTTCGTGTATTGATGGTGGTAAAACCAAATGGCATAGGTACGGCATCAGTATCAAGTTTGAGTCGTAACGGCAAAGAATTTGAAAACTTTTCACTGATTGAAAAACAAATTTCTGATAACTTTAAGAACATTGTCAACACCAATAAACGCACATTGAAAGATGGATTCGTTTTAGACGGTGAAGTTATCAGTAGTTCATTTCAGGAACTAATGAAACAGGCACGTAGAAAAAAAGATGTTAATTCTGATGATAGTGTGTTTAATATTTTTGATATTATCCCTATTAATGAATTCTATAATAGTATATATGAAGAACCATTAAGTAAGCGATTAAAGATATTAGACAAGATGCGGCCAGTAGTTGATACAATGCCCAATGTTGATTTCTTAACTAGCATTAAAGTTAACCTTGACACTGCCGCCGGCAAAGACCAATTAGAGCGTTATGCTAAGGATATGGTTGCAGAGGGGTTTGAAGGTATTATGATTAAAGACCTTGAAGCGTATTACGAATGCAAACGTACTACCTCTTGGATGAAATGGAAGCCTACACTTACTGTAGATTTGGAGGTCATTGATGTTCAAGAGGGTACTGGTAAAAATAAAGGACGACTTGGAGCACTTGTTTGCGCCGGCCACGATCAAGGGGTCGATATTTCAGTCAATGTTGGCAGTGGGTTTACTGATGCTGCTAGAAATGATTATTGGGATAATTGTGATAGCGTCATTGGTCGTACTGCTGAAGTCCTATGTGATGCCGTAACACAAAACAAAGACGGAACTTATAGTTTGCGTTTCCCCAGATTTGTTCGTTTCCGTGATGACAAATGATAGAATATGAAAGAAGATATTCTTAAAGATTTAATAATTGAATCTGGGTTTGCCAGAATAATTAATCATCCTACTTCACCGACCGGTACACATATTTTTATTGATCCTGAAATTCAAAATAAAGCAGAAAAACTTTCCGAGTTGGTTATAAAAGAATGTATTAGTATAGTAGGTAAAAAATTTGGTGATCAAATAAGTAAACATTTTGGAGTATAACAATGGCATTATTTGCAGTAGGTGATAAAGTAGAAAAAGTTAGTGGGTACAAATGGCCCGGTATCGTTGTATCAGTATTTGATACACTTGACGGTCAACGCAGAGTTGTTGTAGAATGTACTACTCCAGAAGTAGCAGGTGCTTTGCACATCTACAACGAAGGTCAATTAAGAATTTCTTTGGAGTAAATCATGGTATCAGTTGTTAAAAGTGAATGGCATCAAGTAGAGAAACGTTATGGCATTGAAATTGATGCCTCTTTGTTGAGTGAAATTTATCCTGAATTGGATGAAGATGAAATTGAAGCAAAACTTGCCGCACTAGAATCAGGTGAGGAAGATGTTGAAGAAGTACTCAATGAAGCATGGAACAATGATGTTGACATTGAATGGGATTATCTCAATGAAGATGATTGGTGGACTGATCGTAAAGGTGGGTATGAAGTTACCTATAAAGTAGAAGAATGGAAAGTGCATGAAGATTATGTGTCTCCTGTTACTCACAAGTGTACTAAGTGTAAATGGACTGGAACACAGTATGATGCTGCATGGTCTTGGCAAGATAGTGATGGTAATGAGATAGATGATCCAATCAAGATTTGCCCCATGTGTGATAGTGCTACTGAATTAACAGAAGTGGGTGTTGAGGAAGCCGCAAAGGATGCTGCCAACAAAGCAAAGTGGGCTAAGATAGAGGACGAGGCTCTTGAAGAAACACCCGAAGAAGATGATGAAAACGTAGGCACTCCGCCAAGCGATGAAGAAATGAAGGCACAATTAGAAGTACTTGTAAATGAACAAGTAGCTAAATGGCCCTTTGAGAATGAACTTAACGAAGAATCTGATAAACATGAAGAAGAAGTTGCAGCAGCCTGGCCGTTTGATAAAACTCCGCCGGTAGTAGATACAGATGTACTTCCAAACTATCCAGCTGGTGAATATACCATTCGTATCTGGGGTCGTACCCGTGAAATCGGTGTAGGTAAGATTAGTAAACAACAATACGAATACTGGAGTCATGAGGATCACAATGATGACCTTTCTGATGCAATGAATGAGTCATATGATTATGACGAGAACAATACACCAGAAAAAGCACGATTTGATAGTGCATATTATGAGTACCAAGATGTACATTCATTCTGGGGCTTTGATGAAGATGATACTCATATGACTATCACTAATGAAAGTGGTGAAGAAATTTATGACGGCACCTTAGATGGATTTATTAGTGAAGCACACGGAGACAATGATAGTCGTTGGGACGCTACCGAAGAAGTAGAAGAACTATATCCTCACTATTTAGGTAAAGGTTACTTTGTAGTATGGACACAAGGTGGTAAGGGTAGTTGTATTCAAACTACAATTGATACTGAAGGTGAAGAGTTTGATCCTCGCAAACTAAAGTATACTACTTGGGATATTGAAGGTAGTTCATGTGTCAATCGTTTGAAATATGATGATGTTGAACTTGATGACTATGGTATGGATAGTGAACATGATAACTGGCGTGGACAGTGGTCACAGTTTGATGTTTATCACAACAAGAAATAAGGATTAATCATGCCATACGTATACAAAGAAGTTGAAGTAGATATTGATTTGAGTGACTTTGAAACAGATGACCTAATTGAAGAATTAGAAAGTCGTGGGGAATTATCTTCACGCACTGGACCTGGTCCATATGATCATAAAGAATTATTGGAAATTATTTGGATGCGGCGCAGAAACGGTCAAAACTATGATGCGCCGTTGGATCAATTAATTTATAATGTAACTGGTCATATAGTATGACACATCCTTTAGTAGGGAAATCATATACCTTTGAAGATGGTAATAGGATGGAGATAATCCAAGTAAGAGAAGTAGATGAACTACGCGGTGGTGCTAGTGTTACTTACTTGGCTTATCAAGGTCCAGGCATTCCACAAAAATTAATACTAAATTTAGAACAATTCATGGATATCTACGGTCAGCTATTTGAATGACTATTTAGGTAGTCTACTGTAGACTAAATACAAAATGCTTAAAAGAATATTCAGTTTTTCCAACCTCACCTTATTAGTAGCATTAACACTTAGCACTATTGCCGCCTGGTATAGTATTATTGGTTTAACTACTATCTTTGCCGGAGCAGTAGTTCCAGTTATCATCATGGGTTCAGCACTTGAACTCGCTAAGATTATAACAACAGTATGGCTGCGTAAGTATTGGCATCGTGCTGGATTACTAATCAAACTCTACTTAGTGCCAGCTGTAATGGCTATTGCATTGATTACAAGTATGGGTATCTTTGGCTTTTTAAGCAAAGCACACATGGATCAAGGTGTTACATCAGGTGATATACAATCTAAGATAGCAATATATGATGAAAAAATCAAAACCGAAAAAGAGAATATTGAAGCAAACCGCAAGGCGCTTAAACAAATGGATGAGGGAGTGGACCAAGTACTGGGCCGCTCAACAACAGAAACGGGTGCCGAAAAAGCTGTGGCTATGCGAAAGTCCCAGCAGAAAGAACGTACTCGCCTTCAAAATGAAATACTACAGTCGCAGAAGTCTATCGCGGGACTTAACGATGAACGTGCGCCTATTGCCGCCGAGGTACGAAAAGTGGAGGCAGAGGTTGGACCAATAAAATATATAGCAGCATTACTATATGGTGATAATCCTGACACTAACGTATTAGAACGTGCTGTACGTTGGGTTATTATTTTACTTGTTATTGTATTTGATCCATTAGCATTGATGTTAGTGTTAGCCGCTAATCAGAGTAAAGATTGGGACGATGAAGAACCTGTTGAAGAATCTGTTGAAGAAAAAGTAGAAGAAGATATTTCAGAAGATGGGTATAAGACTACATGGCCTACCAGACCTCCTATACCCGGATACGATGACGAATATGTTAAATATCCCGGTGGCGTTGGGATTACTGAACCTGTAGCAGAAAAAGAATTTGATATTAAAGATCATCCATACTTGTTTACACCTGCAGGTAGTGATACCCCTCCAGGAATTAAACCAGTTGGCCCGCAAGTATACAAGCCAGAGCCAAGCGACCCAACATTAGACCCTTGCTATAAGTGCGGCACTCCATTAATGATTGCTCCGGGAATAGGTCCGTTTTGCCCAAACAAAGAGTGTGATGTATCAGACAATACAAACGGGGTAGAACCCATTGAGATAACATATATTCCACCTGCTCCAATCGTTGATGATGCTCCAAACTTTGAAGCAATTAAAATTGATGGAGAATGGGTACAAACTGGGCCGGCATTTGAAGAAAAACTCAAAGGTGAGTTGCCCGATACTATAGAATCCAATACTATTCCTTATCAGGAATTGGATGGTGGTTATGTAATGTATGACAATAAACATATGCATAAGGATGTCTTATTGGGTATGCGCCCAGATATGTTAAAACTAGTAGCCGATTCGGGTAGGGAATCTAAAACTAGTTTTGGAACATCATTCCCTGCTTTGTCTACAAAGGGTGATACATTTGTACGTGTTGATGCCTTACCAAATAAGGTTTACAAATTTGACGGAACCAGATGGATTGTTGTTAATAAGGCACAATCAACAAGCTATCTTTATGACCAAGAATATATCAAGTATTTGGTCAAGAAGATAGAATCAGGCGAGTACGATATTGAATTATTATCCGATACCGAAAAGCAACAAATTGAAGAATACTTAACCAAAAAAGATTGACTCTTTATCCTAACTAGTGTATAATACTAGTATCATTAACTAACTGGAGTTATCCATGAAACTTAAACTTGCCGCTATTGCGATAGCTATCGTACTTACTGGTTGCGCCTCAACTAAAAATGAAGGAGACGGGCCTGTAAAAACACAGAAACTTTCTACCTCATTTGCTGGTGAGAAAATTAAAATTGAAACTAATTGTACTTGGTACAAGTTTTGGAAAACTGAATGTGAGGTAATTGCTATTGAATCTACTGCGACTGCTACCTCATTCGGCAATACTTCAAACAATCGTAAAACCGCATTAACTGTTGCTGAAATGCGAGCCAATTCACACGTAGCAGAATTTATATCTAAGGATATCTCTACTACCCGGGTAACAAATACCATTGCTAAGAATCTTGAAAAAGCAAATGATAAAGTTAAATCTGGAAATACTGATGGTTCTACTGTAGAAATGTCTGATAAGGAAGCTGCGTCTATTAGTTTGCGTGAAAACAACAACGAAACAATACATACTCTTACTGAAACAATACGTACTAATTCACAAGCAATACTTAAAGGATTTATCAAAATCAATGAAGAAGTAGTTGGCAATCAGGAAGTACTAGTAACTATTCGTTGGGATAAAGATACTGAACGTGCTGCCGAAACATTGCGTAGAAAATTCAGCCCTAATCAGAACTAAAACATGTTACGGCTACTTTGTTTAGTAGCATGTTTTTTGTTTGTTAATAATGCAGTAAGCGCCGAGAAATATATTCGTGTTACCGGCGAGGCTACTACTATTGAACAAGCAAAAGAAAATGCTTTTCGCACTGCTATTCAACAACGAGCAGGTGCTATTGTACTAAGTGAACGTGAGGCTAGAATGTCCTCACTCACTAAAGACAATATATCTGTGTTTAGCGCAGGATATATCAATGATTTTAAAATCGTTGATATCAATCAAAATGGTTCTACTATCATAATCACTATGGATGTATTAGTAGCTGATAGTAAATTACTTAACCAGGTACTTACTACAGGGAGAACTGAACAGAGTATAGATGGCAATCGTGCCGGAATTGCAGTAAGTACTTACTTAGATCAAAAACAAAAAGGTGATCAAATGCTAGATATGGTATTAAGTACCTATCCACATAATGCCTTTACTATTCAACAAAAGCCCTTTATTATTGCTATGGATAGTTATCGTAATACTTTAATACAAATACCGTATACCATTAAATGGAATAAAGATTATATCTATGCATTAAACGAAGCATTAACATTATTGGAGGATAAGATTAGTTTCTTTCAAGAGGCTCCTGCTAAAATTGTAATAGGTGATAAAGACCCGATTGGTGCTTACGCTGGTAAATGGCAACATAAATTTAATGACTTAGTAACATATAACAAAATTGTAAACTCATTGAAGAATGACAGAGAATCACGATTCTTATTAGAAATATATGATAATGGTGGAGAATTGTTATATCATTCTTGCTATACTATGCCAATGTTTTATTCTATACAATTTAAACAATTAATGTTTATAACTTCCAAAATTGAAACATCCTACTTACAAGCAACTATTGACAACGAACATAGATATGTAATTGACAGGGCTAGTAGGATAGAAGTGTCATCTGTTCCCGACAGTGAATGTCACTGGTAAAAATAATAATCAAATTTTAAAAAGATAAATTAATATATGACCAACGAAACTAAAATAAACCATTGTTCCTTTTGTGAATTGCACAAAGATAAAGTTAAAAAATTAATAGTAAGTGAGGGTGTTGCTATATGTAGTGATTGTATTGATCTATGTAATAATCTGATCAAGGATGATAGTTCAATTGTAGAAAGCAATCCCAAAGATGAAGAAGATATAAAATATGATCCATCTAGTATCAAAGAATACTTAGATATTCATGTAGTTGGGCAGAATAATGCTAAAACAGTACTAAGTGTGGCTATTGCTAATCACTATAAACGTATCACTTATCCACCAAAAGATTTAGAGATTGCCAAAGGTAATGTGTTATTAATTGGGCCAACTGGATCAGGTAAAACATTGCTAGCCAAGACTGTAGCAAAATATCTCAAAGTGCCCTTCGTTGTTGCTGATGCTACTTCACTAACAGAAGCTGGCTATGTGGGTGATGATGTTGAATCCATGATTAGTATGCTATTAAATGCTGCCGGGGGAGACCCTAGATTAGCAGAACGTGGTATTGTGTTTGTTGATGAGATTGACAAGATTGCCCGTCGTAGTGAATCAGCAAGTATTACCCGAGACGTATCAGGTGAGGGCGTTCAGCAAGCATTACTTAAGTTGGTTGAAGGTACAGTATGTCGTATCCCAGCTGGTGGAGGGCGTAAACATCCTGGTGGTGACATGATGGAAATTGATACGAAAAATATATTATTCATATCAGGCGGAGCCTTTGTTGGGTTGAAAGATTTGATTGGTAATCGTAAGAATGGCTCTACTATTGGATTTGGTGCTGATATCAAAGACAAAAAAGTAGAGGGTGATTTGACTGAAGTTACCCCAGATGACTTAACCAAGTATGGAATGATTCCAGAGTTTATTGGACGTTTCACCACTACAGTTAGTATCGGGGAATTGAATAAAGAAGAATTGTTACGTGTTTTGACTGAAGTTAAAAACAACTATATCGCCCAATATACATATCTATTGAGTATTGATGATATTAATTTAACCTTTGCGGATGAGGCCTTAGAACAAATTGTTGAAAATTGCTTGACACTAAAGACCGGAGCACGTGGATTACATACTGAAATTGAGCGTTGTTTGATGCCACACATGTTCAACACCAAAAAGTACAGAGAAAATAACGTAACTGAGATAAATATAACAAGGGAGCAAGTTTTAGAACCAAAATCAATTTTATGAGCATAAAAGGAAGACGAGTTATTGTTACTGACGGAAACGTTGATAAAGCATTACGTAAATTCAAAAAGAAGATAACAGACCAAAATCTGTTACAGGAATTGCGTGATCGGGAACAATATGTCAAACCCAGTATACAGCGTAAGGTTGATAAAGGGTTAGCCAAACGTAGATGGCAGAAATACTTGCGTGACCAGAGTCTTCCCAAAAAACTATTTTAACCTAAATAGTAGAATTTTTTACGTATTTCATATATAATAAATACTTATTGTAGATGCCGATGGTCGGGTCTACAATATAGTCATCTTGCTTAATAGGAGAAAAATATGACAAAAACTTTACACCTTCGTTCCCTTGACATTCCGTCAATTCACAAATTTGCAGTAGGTTTTGATAATATGTTTGATGAAATCTTACGTGTTAATGCTCAACAATCTAATTCAAACTATCCCCCGTATAATGTCGTTCAAATCAATGAGGACGAGTTTATGATTAGTATCGCAGTGGCTGGATTTGGTCTTGATAATCTTTCGGTAACAAAAGACAAAAACTTTTTAATTATTGAAGGTAAAAACACAATCAAGGAAGAAGAAATTGACATTAACTATCTACACAAGGGTATCAGCGCAAGAGATTTCCGTCGTGAATTCAAACTTGCCGACTTTGTAGAGATTGAAAATGCTCATTTAGAATTGGGAATTCTTAATGTTCACTTAAAACGTGAAATACCTGAAGAACAAAAGCCCAAGTCTATTGCTATTACCTATACTAAATAGTATAATAGCATCATGTGTGTAGTCATAGTGGCTACACACTTTTATAACTAACAATATAAACTACTATGTCTAAAACAGAAACAAAAATTAAGATCAAGCCTAACCTTGCATTATCCGAGCCTCCGTTGTTCAAAATCATTTATATCAATGATAATGTAACAAGTATGGAATTTGTCGTAGGTAGTTTAATTGATTACTTTAATTATAACCAAGATACTGCACAAACAATTACACATAATATCCATGAAGAAGGTAGTGCAATTGTTGCTGTACTGCCATATGAAATTGCTGAACAAAAGGGTATTGAGGTTACACTTGATGCACGTAGTCAAGGATTCCCGTTACAAGTGAAAGTTGAAGCTGAGGCTTAAATTGTAATTGCTATTCGTTTAGCCCAATAGGGGTTTCTTTTGAAACTGCTATTATTAATGTAGTTGATATCATTTATATTGGTATCAACTACTTTTTTGTATGTGCCATACAACCAATGCGATACTTTACTTTCTGTATCGGCTAGTAGTGAAATACTTAAATTAAGTTGAGTATCTATTGTTGAGGGATGTTCGCCAAAGTATAAATCTATACTGGGAACAGAGTTAGAGACTACTACAATACGTTTAACATCTAAATGTTTTTGTAGTCGTTCAATTGTATTTTTAAGATATAATATATCCTCATTGCGATGAACTTCTATGATGCTAGCGGTTTCATCTTCATATACAGTATTGCCATACCAGCCATTAGCACCAATAACTGCTATGCCATCAATGACAACCACATGATGGTGCATTAATGCTAGATTACGAATATTGCGACATGCTTTATGGATTTCTTCAGTTCTTTTTGCAACATCACCTGTATTGTGATATTCTAGTGAACCTAGAGTATAGAATATACCCTGATAGAATTTAGATAAATGCGATAAAGTTTGCTTAATCGTGCGTAAATCTTCACTAATGTTTCCTGCTATTATACAGTATAAACTAGTTGCTTTTCCTTCCCAATCAAAACTATCATCGGGAGATAGATTTAGGTCACTAATTAAGTCAAACCCTATCGTGGTCATTTATTTTGCAATGCTAATTTTAGGCTTTTTTGCAGCAGCAGGTGCTTTCGCTTTTGCTGGCGCTTTTGCTGGCGCTTTTTCTGCTTTTGGCTTAGCAGGTGCTTTAGCAGCGGCAGGCTTTGCGGCCTTTGGCTTAGCAGGTGCTTTAGCTACAGCAGGAGCCTTTTCAGCTACAACCGGAGCAGCTACAGTGGCAGGAGCAACTACAGCCGGGGCTGGAGTTGGTGCTTCTACTTTGTAGGATGCAGCAGGTGCCGCTGTCTCGGGGGTCGCTACCGGGGCTGGGGATTCAATCCCGAGTAGACTTTTTAGAAATTTGATCATAATTTTCTCCTTCATAGTATTTACTATCGGTTAAGAATTTTATATTTTTTTCTATAGATAAATACTAAACTATGCGTGAACTTATTAATATCATTGAACAACTGAACGAAAGCACTGGACTAGCCGGGCGTAAACCAGGCGACGTTTTTAAAAACGAAAATGGTGAGGAGGCAATATTTAATGATATTAAATTCTTCCCCGAAGGTGGAGGAAAATACTCGCCTGAAGAACTGGATCAGGCACTAGGTGAAATTGAACAACAAGTTCCAGGAATTGTTTGGCAAAACAGTCGTTCTGGACGTACAGGTGGATTTGCAATAATCTCATTCGGTAACTTTGTTATTGGACAATATCTACAGGAAGTTAAACCTTCTATTACTGATAACAAAGTATCAAATACATTTACAGTAGATGGTGCAACTTATAAGTTCGGTGGCAAGGCTGCTGCCAAAGCTGATGCAGGATTAAGTCCACAAGATTTGTTAACGGATAAAATTGATTTAACTATTCCAAAGATAATGAATCAGCTTGCTAGCAGTCTAGGAACTGATAACCCATTATACGCTTTAGCACATAATATCGCAATGGGACAACCATTGCCCATAACATTTGATGCTCCAGAGGGAGTTAGTTTTACTGCGTTCCGTGATTATTTCTGTGAAATATTACAACCAATAGCATTGCAAAAAGGTCAATACACGGGTAACGCAGGTGAGGCTGCAAATAAGTTTTTAGGTGGATCATTCCAAAAAACATTAATCAGTTTTGATGATAGCAAAACCGCAGGACTAAGCGATAGTGTTATGTCTACTAGAGATGGTCGTAGCGTACTGGTAAGTACTAAAGGTGGCAAAGGTGCTACCGCTAGCGCATCAAACTTAATTGACCAAATTGATAAGATTGCAGAAACGCCAGATGGTGGAAAATTCTTAAACAAACACAAACAAATAGTTGACTTACTACGTGAGATACAAGATGCAGGGCAAGCAGGTGCTCCATTAATGTTGGGTGTAAGATATGGTATCATCAGTCCTGATGATGCTGAAATGATTAGAGCATTTAAAAAGTTAAGTCCAGTTAGCTTAGACAATCTTGGTCAACTTGGTCTTAGCGAGAACTTAACAAAATTGGCACAATCACGTAACACAGATGATCCAGATAATGTAAACTTATATTATCACTTGATGGCAGCAGTGGCACACAAAGCTGCTGAGGAAGTTAATGACAAAACTAAATTCAGTTCTGCTGCTGCTGATATATTAAACAACGGTGCATTAGTGCAAATGTATACCAAAGCAAATGAGGGCAAAGGTAAATGGACCTTGCAAGAATTCAATACAGTTTATCCAGGTAAAAGCATCAAGGGTGTTTATCTCTCAGCAGGTAAAACATATTACAGCACTGGAATAAAGGGTAACTATACATTCAAAATTGATAAAGGTTCAGGTAAACCCAAAGATGATGAAGAAACAACTAGCACACCTGCAGCAAGAGTAAAACGTGAAAAAAATGCAGGTAAAGATGAGTTAGCAACATCAGCAAGAGATATTGTTAATCCTGTTAATAAGCCAAGAGAAACTGGCACTAGGACTAAACGTAAATAAGTAGGAGGTTATCGTGGCAACTTGTAAATTTGACTGGTCATCAATAAATCGCTACGAGTTAAACGATTACATTTGGTCGATGCATCCTAAAGTAATTAACAAAGAAATGACTATTGCAAATTTCCATAGACTAGTAGGAAATCACATAAAGAAACATATCCCTATTAAATTAAAAAAATGGAGAGATAGTGATGTTGAAAACAATTGCACTTGGGTCGGTGGTGCTTACTACAGTGATTTAGATAAACAAAAACAAAAATCAATTGAATTAGTACTTGTTTATAAGAGTAGAGAAAATTCAATTAAGATAACTCCACTTAATTTTCAAAGGTCATGTCGTACTATTACTCATACAATAATGCATGAAATAATTCATATGCGACAATATCGCCGTAGAAAATTTAAAGAGTTACCCGATTATAATAGCACCGCTAAAAAAACAGAGCAACGAGAAGAACAATCTTATCTTGGATGTAGTGATGAGATTGATGCGTATGGATTCAATATAGCCTGTGAATTGTTATGGAAATTCAATAATGACACGGATAAAGTAATTTCATACCTCAATGAGGACCAAAGAGGTAAACGCAGAAAACATAACAGTTGGAGATTGTATTTAAAAGCATTCAATCACGACCACGAGCATCCAATCATAAAACGGGTAAAACAAAAGGTTGTACGATACTTACCAAATGCAATGTATGGTAAACCCTATCGCAATAAAGATTGGATAAATCATTAACCATAATAGTTGCAACTAGCTAAATTTTCTGTTATACTTACAATTTTAAGGAAGTATATGAGTTTAGTACCAATGGTTTTAGAACAAACAAGCAAAGGTGAGCGTAGTTACGATATCTACAGCCGCATGTTGCGTGACCGTGTCATTTTGCTTGAGGGCGAAGTACATGACCAAATGGCAAATCTTATTGTTGCCCAATTACTTTACTTAGAAAGTGAAGGAGCAAAGGATATCAGTCTTTATATCAACAGCCCTGGTGGTAGTGTAACTGCTGGTATGGCAATCTATGACTGTATGCAATTCATTAAACCTGATATTATGACTATCGTTATGGGTCAAGCATGTAGCATGGGTAGTTTGCTAGCACAAGCAGGTAGTAAAGGTAAGCGTTACATGTTACCCAATGCAAGGCACATGATTCATCAGCCGAGCGGTGGCGCACGTGGTCAAGCTACCGATATGCTTATTCAAGTAGAAGAAATCCTTGAGATGAAAAGGAACCTTACCAATATCTATGTTAAACACAATAGTGCAGGAAAGACGTTTGAACAATTGACACAGGATATGGAACGTGATAACTTTATGTCAGCGGACCAAGCTGTTGCGTATGGGTTAGCTGATATTGTGATGGAAAAACGAGAATAAGTTGATTAATTATCCTGTTTCATTGACTTTCTTGCCAAACTACTGTAAAATTCTATACTTAACTTAATAGGAGTACCTATGCTTTATTACAATCTTGGCCCATCAAGTGTTAACACAACTTATGCCCCATTAACAATTCAACAAATTGTTGATAGGGCTACATTAGATTCGGAACAACTACATCATTTATATAATGTAGTATTGTACAAACTTTCAACTTCTGCAGGTAAGACAGTCATCTTGCCGGCCCCAATGGGTTCAGGCAAGTCACATACATTGTTTAATGCTACTATTTTTGGTGCAATACATGATGACCCTAAATTAAGACTTGTACTGATTGTTAATCCAAGGGAAGAATTGGTATCAAATGTTTCAAGTAGTCTAGCAAAATTTGCTAACAAACAATTAGTTTGTGTGGACGGATCTGAAAAATATATTGATGTTGACGACCAAGAACAATTTGCAGATAGATTGGATCTTCTAGCAAGAACTAGACCGCAAAAGCGTGACGATCCTGAGTCAGTAGTTATAGCATCGGTTAGCATTCAATGGCTTACTAATCATCATAAGCGTATATGTAAGCTATTTACATATGGATTAGTTATTTTTGATGAAGTGCATGTGGGATTAAAGATTGCGTCAAAGAATAGTATTTGGGATGATTCAGGTCGCTATCCTAGTAAGGCATTTAAACAAACATGGGTTCCCATGATGAATGAAATTGCCACTAGTGGTTGGAAATGTCTAGGTATTACAGCGACTCCAAGTGCAAGTCATCAAGGTCTTACTGCTGACGGATTGAAAATGTTTGAGTTGATATCTGATGTTATGCCAAAGCGTAGGGAAAAGAATTGCTTTCCCAAATTACATTGGTATGCTACATTAGAAGAAGTACTTGATGGTTGGAAAGAATTTTGGCTCAATCATATTAATGATACAGAAAAACTAATCAGCAGTATAGATACTGAAACTTGGGATAAAGCAAAAGAGATCGGTATCTATCCCAAGATGCCAATCTCAATGGTTAAAGCAGGTAGCATTATTGCTTCAAATAGTATTTCACTATTAGGAAATGATCAGGGCCTTTTTGGTAGAAGTACATTGAAGGATAACTTACACGATTACCATCGTGCGTTGGGAAAGCCAAACATGTTTGCAGTAAATTCTTCTGACTTCAAGTACTTTGAAAAACGAAAGAATTCAAACTATGGCATTACACACGGGTATCAGTTGTCTGATGTAATTTATGAATTTAATGATGATGCTAATGCATTGTATAGTGCTATCTTGCCAGTTATTAACACGGGTATTGTAGGTGTAAGTATCCCTAGATTGACTACATTGGCATACTTGTCGGACCCTAAGAATCCCGGCGAGATTGTTGATTCGCAAATTCAAACATTGGGTAGACTTAATCGTTTCATTGTTAGTGGTATGCGTTCACATGAAGAAATGCGTGACCAAATCAATTCACTTGATATTTCAGTATCTCAAAAAATTGCATTGTGTCAGTATATGGTTCATTTTTCTACAAATCACATTTTTGCAATTGATACTGAATTGATGCACAATGCGGTGTTTGAATATGTTGAAGATACGTTTACACCTGATGAAGGGTTGGCTTATTATATCGGTGCGATGACTGCACATAGTCCAACTTTTAAAAAGCCACACATCAGTCTGGGATATAATCCCGGTTCACAGAATCAACAGTACAAAAAAGATTACTGTGAACATTGCACACGGTTAGGTTTAGTAAATGAACACGGTGTTACTTATTGTAAAATTCTAGGACGCACTCTTGCTGAAGATATTGCAAAGCGTAAACTTTCTGATGCAGAATTTGAAAAACATTGGAAAGATGCATTGAAGTTGGATCATATTAATAGTAGGCGCGATGACAATCGTCCTGAAAATCATTGCACTAGATGCGGCATTAGTGATGCACTTAAAACATTAATCTGCCTTGATTATTTAACTAGTTACAAGTAATACAATGGAAGACTTTCTTAAACGAAAATTAAATATAGGGGATAGTGTGATATTCATACCACCCTATAGTAAAACAATGACACTGGGCCGTGTCGTTGCTTTCAGTCCCAAAATGGTTCGTGTAGTGTATCACGGTTGGCGTAATGAAGAACATGAATCTAGTCGCTATCCTAAAGAACTTGTCAGAGTAGACGGACCAGACCTAACTATGTATTTGCTCAAAAAATAAGCAAAATAAAGGTTGACAATAAATCATTTTGGGTATATAATACATGTATGCTTAAAAATGATACACTACAATGGGGCGGGGTTTTCTTTGTTATCGCAGGGCATTTGCTCAATGCGATGGGAAATATGGACCCTTACAATATAATTGCTTTTGCTTTTGGGACGATTTTCTTCCTAATTTGGGCGTTGCGTGTCCGCAACAACCCCCAAATTCTGGTGAATATTGTCTCAATCGCCATTTGTGCTAGTGGCTTATTCAGGGCCGCGACTTGACATTAAATGGTTTTGGGTATATAATATAGACTTAGACAGTTAAGAACAGGACTAGAAAATGCGTACAAAAACAGTGATTGAAGGCTTCAAAAATTCACAAAAATTCCGTGTGATTTTCAAGGGCGATGGCTCCGAGAACGACATTGGAATGTATATGACGGTCAAGCAAATGACCGAGCAATTTGCTACAGTTAACGCCCGCGTATTGTGCTGGGATGCAGTACAACAGTTGGCAAACATGCGTTATTTTGCTAAGGTTGACGGAAAACCAGTGCCCTCCGGACTTGGAACTACGATTCGGGGCAAGCAAATTCAAGTGGACCTAGTATAATGTACAATTTACTTTACATGGTTGTGGTAGCCCAGTCGCAAATGACATTTTTTCTGGGCAGTTACAATGATTTAAACAGTTGTCAGAATGCTATCCACGAAATTTACGCAACCAGACTAAATTTACCTAATCAACGCAACCCTGATTTGGAGAAAATTATCCAAAAACAGATGGAATTAAACCGAGAATTTGTCTGTATTCCGGTGAAAAAAGGTTGACATTAAATGGGTTTGGGTATATAATACAATCTTAGACAGTTAATTAAAGGACAAGAAAATGACAGATACAGAATTTGACACTAAATTTGACTACTACGAGACCGTTCGTGAGGAACTAGGATTGAGTGCTATTTGGTCTATCTTTGAAGTAGAAAATCTCAGCGAACCCCATCCGTTCAAGGATGCAAAAATTGTTTCTTACAAGGTCTATCATGGTAAGGAATATCAGATTGAAATCAATGGTTCTACATGGGCCGCATTGTATGTTGCGGCTAATGCTGTTATTCGTGATAGCCGTGACTATCATGTTTTCATTGAAGCCTTCACCCCGAATGGTAAAAACCCTGAAATCCTAGAATTGCACACTGGTTCTTAATAGTTGACAATAAATGGTTTTGGGTATATAATAGAGTCTTAATCAGTTAATTACAGGAGTTTGAAAATGGGTACACGTTCACGAATTGGTGTTATGCATGGTGACAAACTGAAAAGCGTTTACTGTCATTGGGATGGTTATCTGTCAAACAACGGCAAGATCCTGCAAGCACACTATGATAGTGCTAAGGCAAATCATCTGGTATCGCTAGGCGACTTGTCTAGCTTGGGTACTACTATTGGCGAAAAGCATGACTTTGATACTCGCACCGATTGTTGCACTTTCTACGGCCGTGATCGTGAGGAAACTGGTGTTGACTTTACTGTGGATCAATCGTATGACGAGTTTTTGAGCAAGGATTATGATTACGAGTACTACTACATTATGAACGATGGTGTATGGTATGTTGGTGTTGCGTATGAGGTTGACGGCATGGTGCCTGGACAACTGTATGTATTGGCTGAGCAATTGGCTAAGTTAACAGAGGAAGAATAATGAACGAACGAATTAAACAACTGTTGATCCAATCAGAGGTCTTTAACAAAGACGGCACTGTACTGAAAGATGTGTGTGGATATGAATTGAATAAGTTCGCCGAGTTGATTGTGCAGAAATGTGCTGATATCGGTGAACGGTATGCTGACGGCAACTACGAAGTTCGTAATCAGATTATGGCACATTTTGGATTGGAAGAAGCATAATGGAAGCTGTAGTAGAAACAACAGTATGGTCGGGTGATGTTCAGCCCAATCATAAATATTTGCTTGATGGTACCAAAGTACTTGCGTATATCAAGCAGGGTTCTACTACGCCACTCTATCTCAAAACTCCATTGACAATTGACAAGCGTGGTCGTAAGTTTGCCCCACTAAAAACAAATCCTTTCAAAAAGGTCAAAGAAAAGAGTACAATCGTCAAAGTGTCCGGTAGCAAGGGTCAGGTGTACTCTATTGACACAGAAGAAAAGTCATGCACTTGTCCTGGATATACATTCCGTGGCGCTTGCAAACATTTATCAGAGTTGACAACAAATGGTGTTTAGTGTATTATAAGGGCTTAATCATTATTGATTAAGACTTTACAGGACCTATATATGACATACATTGCTACAAAACTTGATTACATTCAATCACTGATTGATGAGGGAAATACTGTCGTTGTACAAAATCAAAGATACAACTGGGCAGGATCTGTGCATCGTGTGATTACTGAAAAAGATAAAGATATGGGTGAGGGCTTCTTTATCTCTGAGTGGTGGCATAAACCTGCTAGGAAGCCTGGCAAGATTGGACCATACAGTAAAAAAGCAATTGATAAATTGCATATCGTAAAACTTAGTGACAAGCATTATGAAGTTTATCATAGTGAAAAAGATTATCTAACTAAGCCACGCATTGAAAAGACTAGTAAATGGTATGATGATTTGGAAGCAGATAAAAAACTTAATGCTTTCACATATTTTTATACATACACTCTTTCAAATCCCAATGAACGTCTAAAGAAGAATCGTGTTAGAAATTCAGGCGTATCTATGTCAGGCCCAACTGAGCCAGACTTGAATGAAGTATTTGATAGAGTATCTAATTATACAAAACACTTAGGTGTAGTATCAAACTTGAAACTTGAGTGTGTGCGTACTTGGGAAGAAGAAAACACACATCAACTTGCGAGATAATCGGAATTGACAATAAATCAAGTATAGTGTATACTATTATTTTAATTACTTAGGAGTAGATTATGAACGGATTTGATCGCATACTAGAATTGAAACAGAATGGCGCAACATTGATTTCTCGCTTTTCGGAATACTACGGGCTAGAGATTTTTGATGTTCATAACCCACATGATAAAAAGTATATGAGTGGGTTGATTATGGAACTGGATGAAGATGACTATCTACTAAATTCTATGGCAGTAGATGAAACAGGTGTTCCAATGGAACTAAATATTACACACGAGGAAAACGAAAATATCCCCGTAGGTAAAAAAGCTAGTGTTGTAGGAACATCAATAAGTCAATCAGATTTATTGGCATTACATCAAACTGGTCCAAACACATATGATGTTTATATAAATGATAAACAAATGAAAAAAGCATTAAAATGAAAATAGCACTATGTAGTGATTTACATTTAGAATTTATGGATATCAACATTCAAAATACAGAGAATGCTGATGTATTAATCTTGTCCGGCGATATTCTTGTAGCCGAGGACCTGCACAACCATCCTGAAGTGCATCCAATGGACCCAGTTAACATCCCTAACTTGGGTCGCAGACAATCAACTGCATTACGTTTCCGTGACTTTATGAAACGCTGTAGCTTTCAATTCCCGCATGTAGTAGTAATTGCAGGCAATCACGAATTCTATCATGGTAACTGGAAAGCCAGTATCCAGTACCTGCGTGATGAATATAGTAAGTTTCCAAACATCTATTTCCTTGAGCAAGAACTTAAGGTCATTAATGATGTGACATTTATTGGTGCAACATTGTGGACTGACTGTAACAAAGGTGACCCTCTTACGCTTCATGCATTGGGTGATATGATGAATGACTTTAGAATCATTCGTAATGATGAACTTGGTTTTACTAAGTTACGTCCTGCTCATGCTATGCATCGCCATCACCGCACACTTGGTTATTTGAAAGCAGTATTGCCTGACTTGAAAGATAAGAAGGTTGTATTTGTTGGTCACCATGCACCTACCTTGAATAGCATACATGAAAAATATCGCAATGATCAATTGATGAATGGTGGTTATGCTAGTGACTTGAGCGAACTTATACTAGATAATCCACAGATTAAACTTTGGACGCATGGTCACATGCATGATCCTTTTGACTACATGGTTGGTGAAACCCGCGTGGTTTGCAATCCTCGTGGTTATGCAGGACATGATGCACAAGCCGATGTGTTTGAAGTAAAGTTTTTGGACATCTAAGTATGTTGTCTGGGCAACAAAATGTCCAATATATGTTGCATTAACAACAGTATTATTGTATAATTGTTCTACATCGTGCGAACGATGAATCATTTAATAAGGAAAACAAAATGACTTTAACTAAACAAGCCCGTGTCCTAGAGGCACTACAATCTGGTGAGCAACTTACCGCAAAACAAATCGCCGCACGTTTTGGCGTAAAGAACCCAACCGCTACTGTTAGCGACTTGCGTTTCGCTGGTTATGCAGTTTATGCAAACAAGCACACCGACACCAAAGGTCGTACTTCTACTAAGTACCGTTTGGGTCGTCCAAGCCGTGAAATCGTAGCTGCTGGCTACAAAGCAATGGCTCTTGGTCTAGTCTAATCTCGGGATGAGATGAGCAGGAAAGGGTGCATTGCACCCTTTCTTTACTTGTAAAAAAATCAATTTTGTGTTATAATTAACAAAGGAAATAATATGTATATTACACTAACAAACGCAACACCCGCACACCGCGGAAACAAACTAGCAATTGATGGCAAACTAATTGCTACAATTCATAATTCAACTATTACCCGTGAAACAGGTGAAACTGAAAACGTTACATTCGTTTTTTGTCCACCGCATGGTACTTGGGAAGTTGTTGAATCATTGGAAGAAGTAGTTGCTGAACTTAACAATGATATTTGGAATCGTAAATGAACGACCAAACTAGAGAAGTATTGCTAATCCTACAAGAGGAATGCGCTGAGGTAACACAAGCAATTAGCAAATGTTTTCGTTTTGGACCTGATCAAATGAAGCCAGGCAAAGATAGAACAAACGTCAATATGCTTGAAGAAGAAATTGGCGATCTATACGCTATGGTTGAATTGCTTGTTGATTTAAAGATTGGGGTAACCCAAAACGGTATCAGTAAAGCAAAGAAACAGAAATTTGAAAAATTGAAACAATGGTCTAACTTGAAAATTAATAAATAACATTATGGATTACTCTCTTACTTATTTCTTGGATCTTGTTTTTGCCTTCTTATTAGGAGCGTGGATAACTGATAAGATTATTTTTTACAAAATACGTAAAACATTAGAAGAAGCCGGAGTAGATTTTGAAGATGATGAAGAAGATAAAGTAGAAGTAATTAAAGTTAAGAAATGTTTTGTAGAGAAAATTAACGGATCATTATACCTTTACGAACATACTACAAATAGCTTTATTGGTCAAGCTAAATCATTAGATGAACTTGCTATTCTTGCCAAGGATCAGGCCAGAGTTGTAGGGGTAAGTTATAATGAAGAAGTACTTTGGTTTGTTGACGGGAAAGTTAGGACTACAATATGAAATTAAATATTGGCAAGTTTCCAAAGAAATCTAGTGGGAGACGAAAAATTGATATTCAAATTGAAAACCATGATACTTGGAATCTAGACCACACTCTAGCATTGATTATCTATCCAGCCTTGCTTCAACTTAAAGCAACTAAACAAGGGGTGCCAAGTGAATTTGCCGATGTTGGCGGCGAGAGTAATGGGACGCAAGATAGTTTTGATTTCTACCAAGAAACACATGAAGATGCCTGGAAAGACGGACTAGAACGCTGGGATGACGCATTAGATAAGATGATATGGTCTTTTGAACAATTGCTTAAAGGTGAATATGATGACCAATATCATCACGGAGATGCCGAATATGATTGGGTAAAGACTGATAAAATATTCCCCAATCCAATCACAGGTAAAGTAGAAGAAACATTTCAAATGGTTGACAAGAATCCCACTGAACACTGGTATGATAGTGTCGGACATTTAAAGCACGAGGAACGAATACAAGAAGGTCTTGAATTGTTTGGTAAGTATTTTCGTAACTTGTGGGACTGATATGTTTGATAGAATAGCAATGCAATTAGAATACATGCCACAGATATTAAGTAAAGAAAATAAAGACTTTTACATAACTCTACAAGAATTTGAAGATTTTTGCAAAGGGTTTCTGTTTGAAGAACTCAAAGATAACAACAAGTTAGGCAAAGTATTTCTTGAAAAATATGGTCAATCAAATTATGTGCTAAGTATATTAAGCAACAAATCAGCAAAAGAACATATTAAAAAATTCTATATAAAATGAACACAATATCACCAATTTCTATTCCATTTTATGAATTTACTGCCGATCAAGAATTGACAAATGATGTTTTGGAAGATGTAAAAAAACTAAATTTTGAAAAACATAACGTAGGTAATAAAATTTCATATGGTAATGATTTTTATTATCATCCCAAACTATTTGAGTTTTTTGATAAATGTTTATTGGAATTAAAAACTATATTAAAACTTGAAGAAAAATTAGAATTAACCATTGTATCTTGTTGGGCAAACAAAAATTCTAAACTTCAATATCATCACTATCACTTACATCCAAATTCAATAGTTAGTGCTATATTTTATCTAACTACACATGAGAGTGGCAATACTGTTTTTGCAATACCCGATCCATGGTACAAGGATATAAATTCGCAACCCGGTTTTATGGCATGTTCCATAAATAACGGTGCAACGTACGGTGAAACTTTACCGCAACTTTCAGGTAAAAATAAACCAGTTTCTGGTAAATTAGTATTGTTCCCTAGTCATGTTAAACATAAAGTTTTACCATTAACTTCCAATGAAGATAGATATACAATATCATTTAATACGTTTGTATCCGGTGTTCTAGGGGAAAATAATCATTCGGTTTATTTAAATTTAAAAGCAAAAAGTGTTCGGGAAATGGTTGAAGAAAACAAAACATGAAACAAAAATTCATTAACTATTACATGAAGGTGGCTGAATTAACCAGCACACTTAGCTATGCTAAACGACTTCAAGTTGGTGCAGTAATTGTCAATGGTAATAAAATTCTTGCCACCGGATACAATGGTATGCCAAGTGGATGGGATAATAATTGCGAAAGTTTTGAATACATGAGTGGGGATGCCGGGGGCTGGTTAGATCCTGAAGAAATTTATGAACGATGGCCCTTTGTTGAAGATGATATAGATCCTGATTTAGGTTATGCTAGACGATATCGTTTGAAAACTAAAGATGAAGTATTACATGCGGAAACTAATGCAATTGCTAAAGTGTCCGCAAGCACAGAATCTAGCGAGGGAGCAACAATGTTTTGTACTCATGCGCCATGTATCAATTGTGCTAAACTGATTTATCAAAGTGGTATCAATAGTTTATTTTACAGAGATACTTACCGAGACACATCAGGAATAGAATTCTTAGAAAGTAGTGGTGTTAGTGTTACTAAATACAAAACTCAGGGCTGAAATCATTATTGATTATGGCAAACTAAGACCAATGATAGGTTGGCTAGAGAGAAATTGTGTTGGGGAATGGGGTTATACTTGCTTAGTGCCAGCTGGACGTGATGGTGGCATGTACGAATTTTACTTTGAAGAAGAACGAGACTACATGGCTTTTGTAGTTTGGAAACAATGAAATACTATACTTTTTACCGCGAAAATAATAACTTTGACGATATTCTATCTGACAATATTGTTAAGAAGTTTGCTCAAACTAAAATCAAATGGTATCAATATTTTATGATTGGTATGCGTAAAGACGGCAATGACCAAAACTTCAGTATGCTTACATTGAAGTATGGGGAAGATATGGTCAACAATCTAACTAAAGATTTTACTCCTATCCCCGGAGTAGATTACATACCCAAGAAACGTTAATGTAGTTTAGATACCATGTACGCTTCTGGTATGCGTGTTTTAGTATTCTTGCTGCCTAATAATACTACTGTTCTAATTCCCTGATCCCCGTTTAACATCATAACGATACATCCACCGCTATCACGGATCCATCCTGTTTTACTTACAATGAAATCAACGCCTTTTCCAACTAAGGTATTTGTATTGTGAAATATAGCAAACTTTTTCTTATTGATTTGCCATTGTATAGATGATGTATTGCTAGCATTAACGATTGTTGGATAATTCTTTGCTGCCATCACTAACTTAATTAAATCTTCTGCGGTGCTTACGTTTGTATTCAGTAGACCAGTTGGGTCAGTAAAGTTACTCCTATACATTCCCAATGTATTGGCCTTAGTGTTCATTGCTTCAACACACCTAAGTATACCACCCGGATAGTATTCGCATAACATTTTAGCAGCATTGTTATCTGATTTAACAATGGCTAGATTGAGTAATTCTTGTCTAGTGAATGTTCTGTTATAGAGTTTCTTTGGTATTGTTTCAGTTAATGATTGCCCGCTGTCTAGTACAACCATACTAGTCATTAATTTTGTGATGCTAGCGATAGAACGAACATCAGTAGTATGTGAACCTTCTAGTATAATTCCATTATCATCGGCAACTAACCAAGATTGAGCCGTTAGTGTGGGTTGTGCGATAGCACAAAATGAAGTAGATAGCAGAATGGCTAGTATAGTTTTTTTCAAAGGATTGTTTCTTTTTTGTACGGTATCAATTCAAACGATGTTCCTGCACCAATAATACAGCTTATAGACTGTTTTGTAGCAGTTATAGTCCAAGACTTATTTCTTGGGCTGACCCAAACAGTAGTTGTAGAATTAGCTTTATCATTAGTCATACCCAAAGCGATTGGGTATTCATAATAAGTTTCTCTTAAAGTTTTAAATAACGTATCAGTATCATAACACGATATCTCTGTAGTTACAACTTCTTCGGGACTTTTTGCCTGTGCGGTAAGTAAAGTTAAACTTAGTAAAAGTGTTGTTAAGTATTTCATATTAAGTAAAGGTTATTCCACCATCTGTGGTGTCAAACGAGATATCACCCATTTCAACAAATCTAGGTACAGCAAATACCCAACCTGAATTTGTACCGCCATTGGTTGATGTAGCAGCAATCCATCCAGCGCCACCTGTTGCAGTGCTACGACTAATTGACATGTATTGTGTATTAGCAATACCGCTACTCATTGATAGTGTGTGATTGGCTGCGGTTGCTGAAGTTATTGTAACTAAGTTACCGGCGTTTCCGGATAAACTAAAATACTTAAAAGTAGTTGTAGTTGCTGCTGTAAATGTTACTGATGCTGGTTGTGTAGTATTTGTTATATTATAGAATATATTATTACCGGTTATAGTTAATGCACCTGCACCACCTTGATTGATTATTGGATAAGTTCCACCGCTACCTACAAAAGTTTTTGCTGATGCACTAGTCATACTTATAGTGAAGCCAGTAAATGTTATCCCCGGTGACATTACAGAAAATGGTGAAAGTGTGTTAGCTGTAGCTGCACCAACGTTTGTAACAGTAAAGTTATTGTTTGAGTAATCTGTTAAAAAACTGTTAACAGGGGTTGACAACAACAAAGACGTTTGCGTTCCTGTGATAGCACTTATATTTGTGCCTGCACTTTGCGTTGGTAACAAAGGTTTAGTGGGTACAGTAAAATTACCTGTATATACTGCCACGGTGTTAACAATTCTAATATTGGTTATGTAACCTTGGTATTGAAAATTAGCTGTAGCCGGAGTATCATAACCAATAAACAATGTAGGGGAAGATGAAGCTGGTTGTGTAATTGTACCTGGAGTTCCACTCAACGATCCATTAATATAAAAGCTAACACTGTTAGCATTTGAAACTATCGCAACATGATACCAAGTGTTCAGTGATATTGCTCCAGCTGCTGAAGTAATTCCTGCTGCGCCATTTGGAACAGCTACACTTATAGTTCCATCGTTGTTATACCCCACATCAAATGCAGTATTTGCTCCGTTTGTTCCAAACATAAATATACGGCATTGATTACCTGCCGTTGGGGTAGCAGTAGAATACATCCAAAATTCTATAGTCCAAGTGCCACCGGATAAATTGAATGCACTTGATGCAGCGAGACTTAATCTTTGATTAACTGTATTAAACAACACACTACCGGTTGATCCAAAATTCCATGCTGTGGCGCCTGCGCCTGAAATAGTATATGTAGTGTTTGTTCCTATAATTGAGCGAGGGAATGGCCCTGTACTAGCAAATGATGCACTTGTTACATTAGAGGTGTTTGTGTTTATTGTGCCTTGTGTTAGTGTCAATGCTCCCGACAATAATAAATTTTCAGTAAGTTGTATATTAGCATCAGCAACGTTAACAGTTAAACCACCAAATGTATATCCGTTATTGATAATACTAGTTGTAGTAATTTTAGGTACAATTGTTACCCCTGTATGAGTACCATTGCTGTATAATGTAAATGCTTCAACTACGTTTACTGATGTAGCCGGGGTAGTATATGCCGCACTGATAAGGTTAAAGACATTGAACCAACTAGCTGTAGTAACCGTAAGAACACTAGAACCGCCTAAATATAGATTAGGTGCGTTAGTTGTTGATCCGCCGGTCGTACCAAATACTAGTGTTGCTGTATTAGAACCCGGGCAATAGAATAAGCCAGAACCAGTATATGTAAAGTTAGTAGCAATTGCCATATTCAATACGGTTTGTGCTGCTGTACTATTAGTAAGAGATATGTATGATGGGGGTAGAGGATTAGTTGACGGATTATTGTAATATATCGGAGTATAACTAGTAGTACCAAAATTAATTGTACGAGTATTAGCATTAGTTGAACTGAATATAGAACAAGTTAATACAGAACCTTCAGTTAATGTTAATGTGCCGGCAGTAAAGGTATACGTTCCACTAGAACCTGCACTACCTAATGACATTGATTTATTTAATGTTACTGTTCCTGCTGTGTGCGTGAATAAGGGTAAAACAGTGTTATTTAAATTAGCAGTACCACCATATGTAAAAGAACCACTAGTCAACACAAAACTTACAGAGGGGTTTAATGTTCCTCCATTCATAATAAATGCCGGACTGTTAACAGTAAATGTTGTGCAATTTAATATTCCGCTATCTAGTGTTAATGTACCTGCAGTATATGTAACTGTACTAGAACATGTAACGGTCGCCCCCGTGCCTGTAAAATCTAATGTACCGGCTGTTATTGTAAGAGTTGTACAATTGAATGTATAGCCTGGATAAGGATTTATTGTTCCAGTAGTGTTTATTGTTAATGCACCAATTGTCTGTGTTACTGTGTTATAACGATTCCACAAATATCCATTACCGCGCATTGTAATAGTAACAGCAGAGTATACACCGCCGCCCATAGTTAAATTACCAACAATGTTAAGTGCAGTTACTGCGCTTGTATAACTAGTATCTCCTAAGTAAAGATCCTTAAACCAACTACCTGTGGTTATTGTAGCAACAGATGCCCCGGTGGTGAAATATAAACTTGGGGCAGTAGTTATTGAGCCGCCTGCTGTATTTCCAACAGAGACTGTTCTTGTATTAGCCATATCCGCAACTTGAAAATATCCTGCACCAGTTGGAGTGAAATTAGTAAGTGTAGCCATATTCAATACAACAGTTGCTGCGGTAGTATGTGTAAGTACAATAATACCTGTATTAGCAGTTGTACCAAAAGTAATGGCACGAGTATTTGTATTTGATGAAATGAATATACCGGTTGCCAATTGAATGCCAGGGGTTATATTAAGTGTGCCTGCTGTGAGTGTATAAGTTCCGGTGGTGGTTAATGCATAACTCTGTAGGAAAGTAACTGTTCCGGCTGTATGAGTAAATGTAGGAACTGCTGTCATAGTGCCTGTACTTGCGCCATATGTAAATGAACCACTAGTTATAACAAAACTTACAGATGGAGTTATTGTTCCACCATAAAATGTGAAATTTGCACCAGCAACAGTAAACGTTGTACAGTTTATAGCACCAATATTAACTAATGATCCGCCACTATAAGTAAATGTACTTGAACACGTTATTGTACTGCCATTCCATAAATCAAGTGTTCCTGCGGTTAATGTACATGTAGTACAAGCAATAGTAACCGCTCCCCCTGCATATAGGCTTACTGTACCACTGGTATTGATAATCAATGGACCTATACTATTGTTAGTCTGCATATAACCCGTACCACGCATAGTTACAGTCATGTTAGTAAGGACACATGTACTTTGAGCAGTATATAATTGATTTAAGTTAAGACTGGTTGCAGCAATAGTAAAAGAACAAGTACCTAAGTTAAGTTGATTGAACCAACTACTAGTTGTTATAGTAGCAATAGATGCACCACTAGATAAGTAAAGATTTGGTGCATTAGTTATTGAACCACCTGTTGTACCAAATACAAATGTTCTAGTAGTTGACATTACTGATTGAAAACCACCCGTAACCATGCCTAAATCGTATGAACTACTAGTCCAAGTAAAGCCAGTAGCAGTAGCTATGTTCAATACTGTTTGAGCAGCAGTAGTGTGTGCTAGATTGATATTGTTTGCACCAAATGCAATTGAACGAGTGTTAGTATTACTTGAACTGAATATACCAGTGGTCAGATCAAATCCATTAAGAATAAGCGAACCGTTAGTTAGTGTTGTGGTAATAGTTGCGCCTGTTGTTAATGCGCTACCCAAACTCCATTCGCCACCTACTCCATTGAATGTAATAGGAGCATTTATTGTTGTTCCGCCGGTAGTAATTGTTTGACCAGTAGTTGTAGCATTGAATGTAATAGCACCAGTACTAGTCCAAACAGTACCTGCAACTAATGACATTGAACCATTGACTTGAAGTGTAGGTGTAGTACCCGTTAAGAATGAAACCGCTCCTGCTGATACAGTAATACTTAAACAGGCTAATGCACCTGTCATAATGACATTATAAGTAGCAGATTGATCAAATATAACGTTATCACTGGCAGTCGGTACACTAAATCCACCGGCGCCGCCTGAGGTATCAGACCAGTTAGTAGTACTGGATGTATTCCAAGTACCGGTGCCACCTCTCCAATAACGATCTGCCATTTACTTTCCTCTTTATATACTAATATTTATCAAGAGGAGTATCAGCCTCTAACAAAAACGAATTGCCAAAACAACGCGCCAAATGGGATAATACATGCCATAACAGCAATGAATAATAATATATTCATAATGAATTCCCCAATCATTTCTCTTTCTTGTTGTGCTTTTTCTTCAATCAATCTTTCTTGTTCTGCACGTTCTTTTGATAATCTAGTGCGTTCGGCGATCATCTCATAGTACACATCATCATTACCACTCCAAATCAACATATCTTTTAGATAACGTTCATCCTCACGCAACTTTTTTGATGCCCAGGCAATTTGTAATGCTTCAGCAGCAATCTGGCTATCACTTTTTTTGATGCTTTCAATTTTCTTTTTGGTACTAGCAACATGTACCTGATCTGCCATATGATAGAACTTACTGACTTCTCCAATTAAATTATTTACATCCTTGCCCATGGCAATGGCACCTTTAATGCCTGCTATAGTAGCTTGTGCCCCTGCGTAAATAGTTAACGGATCCATTATTTTTTCTCAGGCCAATACGGTACAAAAGTCCATCTACAAACTTTTCCATTCTCAACGAATTCGTTTGCCCCGTAGGTCTTTCTCCCCTCTTCACAGACTTTTTGTAATTTCTGCCAATGTTTATAATTTTCAGGTGGAGAAAGATATTGAGGTTCTGTGCTGGATGCTGATATTAACATTGCACCCAACACAATTAGTATTAGTTTGTAATTCATATAGCATGAATTACATCCATAACCAAATACCCTGGCTCATCAATAATGCTCCAATCAAACCAACCCCAACGCTAGCATAGAACATACCCATACTTACTGCTAGAATACTAGCGGATAATAGTACGATACTTAATTGAAATGCTGAACCAGCGAATGTCAACCACGGTGTATGTTTTCTAACATCATCACGTTCCGCTTCTAAACTTCTAGCTTTAGCTAATAACTCTTTCTTGCCTTCTCCGGTGTCAGGATCAGAATCATATTTTTCAATTTTGGCTTTTAGTTTAGCTGCTTTTTCTGTTTGTTTACGTTCTACAGCATCATCATAACTTTGCTCGGCTAGGGTTTGTTTGATTGATTTAGCTTGATAAAAACTATACATATTATTGGCAGCAATCGTATTGTTCAATACTTTGCTACTAAATCCACTACCAATATAGGTATTAATAGCTAATAATGCTGCCACAACGGTAATTACCCAACCCGCTTTGTCTTTGATGTGTGCTTCTCTTTCAGAACGGGAAAGAGGTTTTTTCTCTTCGGCCATGTATTTTCTCCTTATTATTGTACATACTATGTATTTAGTGATATAATTGTTATAAACCCATTACAGATAAATATTATGATGCGTATACGTGAATTATTTGAAGAAATTGAAGATCAACCCGAACAAAAGATGCCACATCTATACCTAGATATGGATGGGGTACAGGCTGATTTCTTTGGTGCTTGGGCACAAAAACACGGTGTTTCTACGTATAAAGAAATCCCAAGACGGGAAGATGATATACAAGCATTAGCAACATCTAGCGCAGAAAATGTATATCAATTCTTTAAAGATTTGAAACCCTTAACAGGTGGTATGCGTATTGTTATGTGGTTAAAAGATAATAAAATTCCCTATACTGTATTATCTGCTCCATTACGTGGACCTTTTTCTAGTGCTAGCGTAAAGGCTAAAAAAGATTGGCTGGATGAGTATAATCCGGGCACAAGTGGCGACGCCATTTTTACTGCTGCAAAATTTAAATATGCCACTCAAGATGGTGAACCAAATGTCTTAGTTGATGACTTTGGTAAATATTTAGATGCTTGGAGTAATGCAGGTGGTATTGCTGTCAAGCATGAAGATAGTGGAGTTGCTAGTACTATCCATGAACTTGAAAAGATTTATGCCCCGTTTATCCATAAGAGTTGATAATCACTATACAATTAGTGTAAAATAAGTCATGGCTACAAACAATCCCGGACAAGATAGAATACGTTATGAAGTAATAACGCAACCAAGTCCTGACAATGATGATGATTTATTGTTACCCATACCACCTGCATTACTGGCTCAACTGGGATGGAAAGAGGGTGACAACATTGAAATTGGGTTTGATACTGAAGGCCGTTATACATTAAAGAAAACATGAGTTATCCAATACCACAAAACACAATGAACACAATGGCTAGTCCAACTGTAGTTACCACAAACAATACCTCAGGAGTTTATGTTAATAATATAACTTCTGGAAGTAGCGGACAATTTTTATATTCTAATGGCACCGGTCCTGCTTGGAATGATACTATTACCCTATCAACTATTTCAACACCACATACTTTGCATGTTAAGGGTGATGCTGAGTTTGAGGGTGATATTAAACTAAAGGGCCAAAGCCTAAATGATATCTTAGACAAGATTGAAGAACGATTAGCAATACTACATCCCAACATAAATCTAGAAGAAAAATGGGAAAAATTACGAGAATTGCGTAAGCAATATCGGGAATTAGAAGCCGATATTCTGGAAAAAGAAAAGATTATGGAAATCTTGAAACGATGACGGTTGACAATAAATGGTTTAGCTGCTATAATATCTCTATATTAACTATGTTTCTATCTGTATGACCATGCATCTTGTAGGTCCGGCTCTAACAATGACCGGCAAACGCAAAGGCAAAATTAAGTTTCGCAATGCTGAAGAAGCCCGTAAACATCGGGAACTTCAATCAGATTGGCACGACCTACAGAAAAAGTGGGGCGTTGAACAGGAACAAAAGAAACGCAAACGATTAATGGACGCAGAGCCATTGGTCTATTCGCTTAGTACGCCGATTGGTCGTACAAATACACATCACATTAAGAGTTTAGATACTGGTCATTACGGTCCTGTATCAAGCAAACCAGCGCCAAAATACACAGGATCAAAAATGTTAGGCGTTGGCCAACTTCACAAGAGCAACGCAGTACCGGTGTTTTGTGATCAGGATGCGATTGATATTGCGCGGATGCGTAGATAATTAAAGGATAAGTTTTTCTAACATCCACCCGATTGAATTAATTGTTTCTTTGGTACTCGGTGGACTGCTTTTATGAAATGCTACTTTTTTACCAAGATTGTATCGCAAAGTATCTGAACTTATAACATGCTCTTTACAAAAGTTAGCCAAATTGCTAGTGACAAAAAATTCTTCAATAGGAGAAGTTATCTTCCATTTATTTCTTCTATTAACTACAACTCTAACTTTTCTAGGGTTTGGGTTATCCTGTTTGGTCTTCAACCCTTTAGTAATGCTTTCTGCTGTTTGTGTATTATAACTGCCATCGTTGTTTTTAAGTCTAGTTGCAGTGGCCTTTTTTCGGGCCTCTGGCGTACCACATTTGAATATTCCACCAGTTTTCCTCTTAGTAGCAATGGCTTTGTCAATAGTTTCTTTAGTCACTTTTCTACCGGAAACCCCATCTCCCCCGTCGGTTTTGTTTCTCAAAATCCCTGTACCCATATCTTTGCGACCATACCACTTGATAAGTCGGCGCTCAATTGCTAATGACCCTACTTCACTTAAATTATGTTCAATAATTATTATCTTAGATGTATCTACCGGCGGATGAACTTCCCCTTTACCTTTAGACCAAGCGCGGTCCAAATAACCTTTACCAATATAGTACGGGGTGTTATCATGTCGTAGATAGGCATACACATAAAACCCTGTAGGGTTTAATTTTTTACTAAATATCATTGCTGGTGCTCCTTTATAAGTTATAGCATTAGGGTAGTCGGAGAGGTAAGAGACTCGTGGACTACACTTTTATTTATCATAGGAAACTAAATTGAAAGAAGAAGGAATTAAGATGGACGGTAAGGTAATTGATGTATTACCCAATGCTGTTTTCAAAGTACAGATGAATCCAAGTAATGTAATTACTGGTTACATCAGTGGTCGTATGCGTAAGAACGACATTAAAATATTGCTTGGTGACACAGTGGAAGTGGAGTTTTCTCCATATGATTTGACTAAAGGACGCATTACTCGGCGCAGATAACAATACGCATAAATACATATTATGCGTGACATTATTACATTGCTTGAGGAAAAGAGTAAGCCTCAAGACATAGAAATTATACCCCTAAACTTCACCCCGGCTGAGGTTAGCCCCGTATTATCCAAAGATACACTAGATTTACATTACGGGAAATTAGCCCACGGTTACGCTGAACGCTACAACAACAAAGAGGGTGATAGAGATTTCAACTATGCAGGTGCTTTCCTGCATAACACATTATTCCCGCAGTTCCGTGAAGTAAGAAACAACAACAAGCCCAACGGCCCTATGTACGGGTTCATCAATAAACACTTTAGCGACTATGACAACATGAAGTCTGAGTTTGAGACTGAGGCTATGAAGATACAGGGCAGCGGTTGGATATACTTGGCAACGGACGGGAAGATAAAGATAATACATAATCATCAAGTACGCAATGACATATTGTTGTTGATTGACTGGTGGGAACATGCGTTTTTATTAGATTACGGCAGTGATAAAAAGAAATACATCAAAGAACAGTGGAAGATCATTAATTGGAATGTTATTAACACTAGATGGGGAAAGAGTTTATAAAGAGGAAAACATGAAAAAACTACTTACAGCAGGATTTATAGCACTATTATTATTAGGTGGATGCGGCAAACAAGCGACACTAGGATCATCAACATTTACCCCTGGGTTTGATAATGATGACAAAACTTGTACCACGGCCCCTATCATTAGTGGCAATAGTGTTACGTTTGGTAATGATACTACAAGTTGTGGTGGCAGAGTTGTATCTACGCAAGGATACAAGAACATTACACAAATTCGTGCTACAGCAGACTTCAGTAAGTTAACAAGCAACTTTGTTACTAACACATTCTATATGATTAATAATCCTAATACTCCAGGATTACAACCAAAAGGATCAAACTATTGTGATGCTGGTGGGAATAACGCAAGTTGGAATTGCCAAGAAATTGATTTCTTTGAAGGCAATAAGAATGTAGTATTCCAACATACAATGCACATTGGTGATGGTAGCAGTAGTGCTCCACAAAACTTTCAGTTTAGTTATTCAACAACTGATGACCAATGTTTTGTAAATCTAACTCCAACCACAGGATTAGTATCATGGAATGGTATTGATAAATCTAAACCAGTTGATATCATTATTGATATGGATGCGAATGGGATGACTGTAACATTCTCACAGGGCACAATCAAAACTATTGTTTACAAGATGGGATCAGGATATTCAGGTTCAACAACATTTACTACAGAACAATTACAACGCTGGCAACAAAGCAGAGCGCAGGGATATTGGTTGAATCTTAGCATGTGGCAAAGCATGTCGTGGTCTCCTGGAGCACCGCAAGGTTTCTATAATTGGACTTGCCCGTACGGTAATCTATGCACCACTGGCACATCATCATACTTTAAAGTTTACAACATTCAAGTAGATGCTGAGGGAACTATCTAAGGTATTACCATGAGAGCAAAAGAATTTTTAACTGAATTATTTCAAAGCCATAGCGGCTATGAAATAAATTCAGTGCCGTATGGTGATACAGTACAGAACGGACAGCTTAAATATGTCTTTGTTACCGATCCTGATGATAAAAATGAATATGGACGTCAAGGTGAAGTAGTAATCAAACAAATCAAAGATGCCAATGTAGATTTAATCTTTGTAGAGTTTAACATTGAAGGCAGCACTGATACATCAGGGCTAGGTGATCAATTCAAAATTTTAGGTGCGGTGGTAAAAGCAGTTAATAGATATTGTAGAATATACAAGCCCAAATACATTGTGTTTGAAACAGAGGATCCTAAAAAGTTAAGCATGTACAAAGCAATGGTGCGTAGACAAGTATTTCCGGGATATCAAACTATTGTACAAAGTTTGGATGATTACAATAAACTTATAGCAACTGACAAGGAACTTACTAATCAAATTGGACCTAGACTTGCCGGGTTTGCTGATGAGATGGTGATGTTACAAAGAACAGAAGGTGCTGATAATATAAAACCACCAGAAGTAAAAGGCCAGTATGTAATTTATGGCCTGAACAAATATAGAGGTAAAGTATTTCATAGATTAGATGCACCGTCACAAGATAAAGCACTACAGTTTGCCCGTGAATGGATAGAACAAAACTCAGCGAGATTGGGCGAACGTTGGGGGCTTGACAGAGGTAGACACTGGGACCTAGCAAAAGATACACATGGTGAGTTTGCCCCTGCCCCTGCAGGTCAATATTCAGTAGTTGGACAAACCTAATGAGAGCAAGTGAATTCACTAACTTTACTTATAAAACTGAACCATACGAAGGTTGGAATGGTGACGGGTTAGTTGTTCGTGCTTATGATGGTAGCAATGAAGTTGGTCATGTTATTTTTGAACCCACAGAAGATGATAATACACAATGGTATGCTGTTGATGTTGAAGTAGAAGAACCTTATCAACGCAAAGGTATTGCTAGTAAAATGTATGACATTGCTAAAAAAGCAGCAACACAACAGGGTGCTATCATAGTAAAAAGTCATACACAAACTGATGCTGGTCGTGGCTTATGGCAAGATAAACTAGTTTGGGAAGCAGAAGCAAACAAGACTACATTGAACAACATGTACGGCGGACATTTCCCTGACCGTGATGAAGAATTTTGGGACTATGTTACTCCTCGTGAACTTGGGCAAGCATTGACAGTTGAAACAATGCCTAAGCACAAAGTGTTGATTATATTACTCAGTCAATATCGTGCGGAACACATTGATGATATAACTGATATGCTTGATGATGACCAACAAGAGATTGTTCAATCATATGTTAATGATCCAGCACTATCAAGCAAAACAATAGTTGTTGCTAATAACAAAATTATTGACGGGAATCATCGTGCATTGGCAGCAGCGATTAAAGGTGTTCCTATCAATTATGTTAATTTAGCAGAATTAGATGAAGAACCGATAGATGAATCTACTAACGATGCTGCGAAATCCTGGATTGAAAAAGTCTATTCCAAATATCCACACACCATGCAGAACAATCATGTTATGGTCTGGGGTGAAGGTGATGAACAACAGTTTGCTATGTTTGAATTAACACCTAGTTTTAGCAAGCGCGGTGCAGTAGAAGTCAAGTGGTTTCAAGCATATCCATTACGTCAAGGCGTTGGCAGTCGTGCTATGAAAGAATTACAGGCATTAGCCCGTGAAGATGGCATTACACTAACATTGTTTCCTTGGGACAAGGGTCAAGTAAGTCAGGCTAAACTAACGAAGTTTTACAAAGGGCAAGGCTTTACTCCAACTGTTAAAGGCGGTAAGGCTATGTCATGGGCGCCTGAATTAAACGAAGAACTTAGAGTTGATGTGCCCAATGAAGAATGGTTGCAAGACGCAATTGACTATGCTAAAAGTAAAAGTCCCGATCGTTACGGCTTACCCTACATGGGCAAAACTACTGCCACCGTTAGGAATATTGACGTTCCACTACGTATATTAAGACGAATACCAGGTATGCGTCAAGAGCAATCAAAGATACGACACCACGATCTTGCTGCTATTAGAAAAATAATGAGTACCACTGGTAAACTACCACTACACGGACATACTGGACAAGAATATAAACCTTTTATTAATGTAGCATACGATGGCAGTGCCTGGGTCAATGAAGGTAATCATAGGATCATGGCCGCGGCTGAACTTGGATGGGAGTCATTACCAGTAGAGATTTCATATTTTGATGGTGGTGAAAGAATTAAAGATGGGCCCATGTATCCTGGACGTATTGGATTGGGAGCGCCACCTTTAGATGAAGCAGAAGTAGGCACAACAAATGCCAAAACAATTGCTAATCAATTAAAAGCAGCTGGTTATTCAAATGTAGGTACAGGTGCTGATTCTACTGTATGGGCCAAGGATGATAGTCATATCATTAAGATATTGATGCCAGAAGATTTGGGCACTAAAGCAGAACAAGTATTTCGTAAGTTTTATGAATTTGCTATGTCACATCAAGATTTAGAATGTATGCCAAGATTTAATGAGGTAAACACAGTTGATATTAATGGTAAAGATTATACACAGATTGAGATGGAAAGATTAGCACCCATAGAAAAAGGCACTTTCATGGAAGGTGTTATTTGGTTCTTTAGTGATTTTTGTCAAGCACGAGAGTCATGGGATAAAGTAGACCATGCTATGGGATTATCAGATACTTGGGAATGGTATCCGTATGCTAAGAGTTCAAAGTCTATTGCTAATGTTTATGTTAGACAATGGCAAGATTTAATGTATGATAAAAAATCATACTCCATGTACAGACAGCTATATAATGTAATGAAGTTATTATATATCACAGGTACAATTAACAAATTCGGATGGGATTTGCATACGGCAAATGTCATGCAACGAAGTAACGGTCAACCAGTAATTATTGACCCGTGGTTTAGCGAAGGAACATCATAATGTTAACAGTAACGGAAGCAGCAGAAACAAAGATATCAGACATTTTACTAGAGGAAAACAACCCTGCATTAAAATTAAGAATGTATGTACAGGGAGGCGGATGCTCAGGAATGAGTTATGGATTTACATTAGATGAAGAACAAAATGAAGATGATTTTGAAATTACATTGGAATCATCTAGCGTATTAGTTGATGCAATGTCAATGCAATATGTGTCCGGTGCGACAATTGACTATAAAGATGACTTATCTGGCAGTCAATTTGTGATTAAAAACCCCAATGCAGAGACAACTTGTGGGTGTGGGAGTAGCTTTAGTCCTGGGTAAATGACGATTTAGTCCTTATTGATAAATACATAATAAGGATTAAATCATGGCAATTTCAGGTCAACAGGTTATAAGAATTGGGTTACCCAACGAATCAGCTAATAGTGATTCATTATACACCGCATTTAACAAAGCAGCAAATAACTTTGCTAATCTATTTGCATGTGCAAGCCCAACACTTACATTTGCAAATGGGCTAGGAACGATAGCAAATGCAAATTCAACAACAAATGTAGTAAGAATTGAGAATGCCGGTGTAGTTAATATTGTTGCAGGAACTAATATTACTGTAAGTGAAAAAGACGCAAATGGTAATGTAACAATCAATTCAACCGGTGGTGGAAGTGGTGCCGGTGGGACAGTAACTAGTATTGGGGTTACTTCCGATGCTAATATAATTTTAGTTACAAATAGTCCAATTACCAGTAGTGGGAATATTGCGATTACGTTGGCTAATACGGGAGTTACCCCGGGGAATTACACTTATCCTACTATGCAAGTTGACCAGTATGGTCGTGTAGTCACTATATCAAATGCTGCATCAGTAGGTACAGTTACTAGTGTTGGGTTAGTTGCCTCAGGTACAGGATTATTAATATCCGGTGGACCAATAACTAGTGCAGGTAATATAACTATAACTAACACCGGGGTAACTAGATTAAGTGCAGGCACTGGTATCAGTTTAAGCGGGAGCACTGGTAATATCACTATCAGTTCTACTACAACAGGTGGAACAGTAACTAGTGTTGGAGTATCAAGTAATACACTAACAATAACAAATCCTACAGTAACAACCACTGGAACTATCAATATTGAATCTCCGATTGGCAGTAGCAGCGAGAATTTAACATCTGGATCAGCAGCAAACTTAAGTGTAACCGCAAGTTACTTTACAACATCAACCGCTAGTACAGCAACATTGGCAGCAGGAACTGCCGGTCTAATCAAAACATTTATGATGGTAGCAGACGGTGGCGATATGGTTATCACAGTAAGTAATGCTGGATGGAAAGCAAGCGGCACCGGAACAATTACATTTAACGATATCGGTGATGGCTGCACATTGCAATATATTAATAGCAAGTGGTACTGTATCGGACAAAATGGCGTAACGTTTGGATAATAATAATAAGGAATAGTAAATGGCAACTTCAGCAATTAAAATAACAGGATTAGCAAACATAGGGGCAAATTTAACCCCTACTGCTTTATTGCCAATGGTCAATATGGTTGGTGTCCCTAAGACAGAAAAGGGAAATGTACAATCATTGGGTAATGTAATACTAGCAGGCGCCGGTGGTGCAAATTTTGTCCCAGCTGGATTGGCTAACTTAGCATATTCAGTAGTTAATGCTGCTCAACCAAACATAACTTCAGTTGGCACGTTAACTAGATTAACTGTAACAGGAAATGTGGGTGCCGGTAATATCATTGCAACAGGTAATATCATTGCAACAGGTAATAGTAATTTAGGAAACTCAGTAACATCAAATTATTTCGTAGGTGATGGGGGTTTATTATCAAATATATCAACTGCTAAACAATTAGTTAATGGTGGTAGTAATGTTGTTGTTATGAATAACGGGCCAGTCACAATTGGCGTTACCGGTGTACCAAATGTAATGAAGGTAACTGATACTGGTGCTAATATTATTGGGACATTGCAAGCAACAGGCAATGCAAATGTAGGTAATTTAGGTACTGGATCAATCATTGTAGCTAGAGTAGCAAACTTGGGTCCAATAGGTAATGTAATAATAACAGGGGGGTCAGCAGGGCAAGTATTAAGTACCGACGGTGCTGGTAATTTAAGTTGGGCTACTGGGGGAGGGGGCGGCGCTAATACAGGTAATGTAACATTTAGCGATCAAGCGGTCATAGGCACCGGCGACGAGGTTGGCGGTAGCGGATTGTATTTGGCGCCCGGCGCGAATAGTGTAGGTAATGTGCAATATCTCAGAGTACGCGGCGGTGATGTTCCCACACACATACACCTTGACACAGGCGATAACGGTTATTTTGATCAATACTTCGGTGATGATAGCAAATATGTCAAATTAGAATCTGGTGGTAACATATCAATTGGAACAAACACCCATATATGGGCATTTGGTGCAGACGGTAATTTAACATTACCAAACGATGCTAAGATTGCCATCAATAATACCTCAACTCTATTAAACTCTTGTCCTAATGGTTTCTTAGGATTGAACACTTATGCAGGTGGTAATAATATCGCTAGAGTAAACATTAGTAGTCTAGATGAACTAGTAAGTATAGGCATATCTAATCCTATCACAGAAGATGAGTTCAACTGGACATTTGCTACAGGTGGTGGAACAATATTCCCAACAGTAAGTGTTCAGCGCGGTGATAATCCTAGCGGCACAATCACAGGTCAAACATTGTTGTTTGGTGATAATACACAAGAAGCAATTATTTCAACACCGGATGGTGCTTTTGGCATTAATGGTGATAGTAGCCAACGACTAGTAATCAATCCTGGCGAAGGTTATCAAGGCGGTGAAGGTGGCGACATTTATCTATGGGCCGGACGTGGTGGCAATGCTAGTGGTTCAGGTGGAGACATTAAAATTCGCGGTGGCCAAGGTGGAGCAAACACTGTAGGTGGTGCAGGGGGCGCCGGTGGTTATATCCGTATGGAAGCAGGCGATGCAGCCACTACCGGCGGCAACCCAGGTTATATAGAAATTACAGGTGGTTACAGTAATACTCTGGGAGGATATGTTGAAATATTAGGTGGACAGGGTGCCACAGTCGGTGGCAATGCGAACCTTAAAGGTGGTTATGGCACAGCAACAGGTGGTAATGTTAACATCTGGGGCGGTGGTTCAGGCAATGGTCAAATCAATGAAGGCCATGTCAATATTGAAACTGGCGGCAATACTTGGACCTTTGCCGCAGATGGTACAACAAGATTTCCAAATGACACCATAAAGCCTGGTAACGGCATACCAATAGGAATTTTAACACAATCAGGTAATGTTTATACACAGATAAATCAATACCCTGATAATTGGGAAGTATATTCTGAAGATGATACTACGGCCGCTAATCCTGGATATGCCTGGATTCGTACAGATTTACCCACAGTAGATACCCCTCAAGTATTCATTGAAACTCAAAAAGGCAGTGATAATGTCCCACACCGCTGGACATTTGATGAAAACGGTAACTTAACATTACCTGGCAATACATTCGCAGTTAACTATGCTAATGGCACTCAAGTATCAATTGGCGGAGGCAGTGGCAACACCGGCAACGTAACATTCAATGATATCAATGTTATTGGTACAGGTAACTTAAACTTACAACCAGATCCTGCTAATAGTGGTTCATATTTAGATATCTTCTTATCATCTGGTCCAGACATCCATATTGTTGCTAGTGCCAGCGCAAATCTTATATTAGGTAAAGACAATCAATCTAATGTAATGACAAGTTGGGACGGCAATGTATATGTTCAGTCTTGGGACAATAATACTAATACACAGGGTGGTGTTTGGACATTTGACGGGACGGGTAACTTGGGGTTGCCGAGCGGGGGTTCTATTTATAGTCAATCATCTACCCCAAGCGGTGCTCCTGGCAATACGATTACTCTTCAACCAGCTGGTTCAGGAATTACTACTAATCAGAAGTTATTAATATATCCAACAGCGGCTGACGGTGACCATATACATATGACTAGTGGCAACTTGTATGAAACAGAGTTGTTCTTAGGTAGTGATAACTTATATGTTAAGTTAGCAAATACAGGTAATGTTGTTATCAACAGTAATGATGGTGCTGGCAATAGTGCTACATGGACATTTGATACTACTGGTAATTTAAATGTCCCTGGTAATATTGTAGGTCCAGCAAGTGCTAACTTTACTATCTATGCTAATGCAGGTGTACATGAGTTTACATTTGGTGATGATGGTACATTCTATGCCCCAGACAATGTTGTATTAGGCGGAACAAGTGTAACAATTGGACCAGGAGCTAACTCACTAACTGGATTTGGAAACGCTGTACTAGTAGCAAGTAGCAATAGTGAAGCATATGTTCAAGCAGTTATCAATAATGTTTCAGATGTTGGTAGTGCTGACTGGGTAGCATATGGTCATCATGGTACTGATGCAGGAGGTTGGGCAGATGTAGGCTTTACTAGTTCAGGATTCAATGATGCAAACTATACTATAACTAAACCAGGTAGTGGATATGTATTTGCACATGGCTTTGATATTGCTACTCAACCAGTAGTAGCAGGTGATGGTAGTTTAGTATTAGCAACCGGTGAACAAGGTAATGTAAAAGATATCATATTTGCTACTAGTGGATTCTTAGAAGCCAATGAGTTTATGAGAATAAGTCATGCTAATAATGCAATACAATTCTATGCTGGTGGCAACATCACCGGTGCGAATGTTATTAGTGCTACTACATTCATTGGTGATGGTAGTCAACTTACCGGTGTTACAGGTTTAACTGGCGCTACAGGTTTAACTGGCGCTACTGGCCCATCAGGTGGACCAATTGGTGCAACCGGCGCTACTGGTACAATAGGTAGTACAGGTGCTACTGGTTTGGGTGCTACTGGCGCAACAGGTATTACAGGTGCCACTGGAGTAGGCGCAGGCTCAACAACTGGTAGTTGGACATTATCAGCAGGTACTAACACAGTAAATCTTACAGTTCCTATAAACGGTACTTACTCAATATGGGTTAGAGGAAATATTCCAAATGGTATTGTTACATATACTGCTACAGTGGTTGTTACAAATACCAATGTTCCAGTATTAGGTAGTAGTTATGGTTGGTATTATGCAGCCGGTAATGCATTAGTGCTCACAGCAATACCCACACAGATTGTTGGAACTGTGAACAATATTAGTAACGCTGTAGTTAGTACTACAACTGCCAATGTATTTACATTTGGTATCACGAACAACAGCGGAACATCACAGGTAGTAAATTGGGGTTACATTACTCTTTAACAGTTAAATAGATTATGAAACAAGACCCAAGTACAATAATTGATATAGAACAGGATCCTGGCTTACATCGTATACCTTTCGTTCAAAAAGTAACTAAGGCTATACCGTCATTTAGTATCCCTAAATATCATTGGGTCAAAGATAAAATAGATACAAGAGATCATCCATATCAACTAACAAATCAAACACAATCTAATGTTGTTGACTTAAGAGAATATTGCTCACCAATAGAAGACCAAGGCAATTTAGGTAGCTGTACAGGTAATGCTATAGCAGGTGCAATAGAATTACTACACAAAAGACAAAATAGGACACTTGACATAAGCCGCTTGTTCATATACTACTATGAAAGATTATTAATTGGTACAGTGAATTATGATAGTGGTGCATACATACGTGATGGCATCAAAGCATGTTATACATATGGTGCTCCAACAGAAAACTTATGGCCATACAATATAAGTAAGTTTAGAACTGCTCCATCAAAAACAGCATTGACTGATGCGGCAAAAAGAAAAGTTACATCATATCAAAGAGCAGCGGACTTTAACGCAGTAATAGATGCTATCACTAGTGGATATCCAGTTACAATTGGGTTTAGTGTATATTCAAGTTTTGATACTAAAACAGTAGCAAAAACAGGTATTATGCCATATCCTAATGTCAACAAAGAAAGATTATTGGGCGGACATGCTGTACTATTAGTTGGCTACAACAAAAACAATAACACATTCATAGCTAGAAACAGTTGGGGAACAAATTGGGGTGACAACGGTTACTTCTATATGCCCTTTCAAGTAATAAAAAACAATACAATGAGTGGTGATTTTTGGGTTATAAAATCAATCAGTAATCCTTAATAAGATAAATATATAGATATAAAGGAAAAACCATGACAATGGAAATAGGATCAGGGATAACTATAGGCGGCGGAATAAGTCTAGTCACACCAAACGTATTAGTTATTCCACTAAACGACACCGGCGGGTTAACTGGTTGGTCTGCTGTATCAGCAGGAATACCATATAGTCCCACAGTTATCAGCCAATTTCCAGTAGGCAGTATAATCACTTTTCAAGATAATACTACATCAACCATTGATGCGTGGGATCCTTATGCACCTACTTACATTGATATTTTTTGGATTGGAAACAAAACTGGCAATATATTCCCAATCACATTAACATCAGTATAATAATTATTTTAAAGGAACAACATGGTAGCACCATTAACAATCGGACCAGGAATTACAATTGGAGAAGGAATTGAGATTGGCGTTCCGCCAGAATTAATGTTGAGTTTAGATGCCGCTGGTTATACAAGCGGACCGTGGATAGATAGTGTTTCAAGTCGTTCATTTACATTATACGGCGGAGTAACATATAGTGGTAGTAATGGCGGCGCCTTATCATTTGATCCAGCAAGTGGTCAATATGCTCAATGTACTTCAAGTTTACCTGACTTAAGTACATGGTCAGTTGAAGTATGGCATTACTATACTGACACAAATACAGGAGAAAGACCTTGTATTATTACTGAAATATACCCGGGTGTCACCGGGCAACTTAATTACTTCTTGGGAAGTTTAACTACCAACAGTCCAGATTTACAATCAGGATACTTCAATGGGGGATTTCAAACAACCCCAACAGGATATACATTAACAGCAGGTAACTGGTATCAGATCGTAGGAACATATGATGGTTCAAATGTAAAACTATATGTCAATAACACATTAGTTGGACAAGCTACAGCATCCGGCAGTCAACCAATATCTAGTCAAGGTGGTATCAATATAATGCGCCGTTGGGACAATCCAGAATACTGGGGCGGTAAGTTAGGCATAGTTAATGTATACAAAGGGTCATTAAGTGCTGGATTAATTAATTCTAGTTGGAATGCAAACAAAGCACGATTCGGACTATAATTATTTTTTGGTAACACAAGGCCTAGATTAAATATCTAAATGAATAACAAATTTAGATTCCATATACTAGGTTTACCGCATACGGTTACAAGCAAAGAATACAATGCGTGTGCTTACACGCAGAAGGTTGTCAAATTTGGCAAGATGATGAAGGCCCGTGGCCATACAATCATTCACTATGGACATGAAGATAGCGATTTAGTTTGCGATGAACATGTAACCGTAATCACAAATGAAGATTGGAAAATTGCTTACGGCGATTATGATTGGCGTAAAAACTTTTTCAAATTCAGCACAGATGACCATGCTTATCAAACATTCTTTGCTAATGCTATAAGAGAAGTTGGAAAACGCAAACAAAAGAACGACTTCATATTACCCTTCTGGGGTAGTGGTGTAAGACCAATCTGTGATGCACATCCAGATATGATTACAGTAGAACCAGGCATTGGTTATGCAGGTGGTCATTGGGCACGTTGGAAGATATTTGAAAGTTACGCTATCTATCACGCTTACTATGGACTAGATGCAGTTGGTACTTGTAAATCAGATTGGTATGATGCTGTTATACCAAACTACTTTGATCCAGATGACTTTGACTTCAAAGAAGAAAAACAAGATTACTTCTTGTTCTTGGGAAGAGTATACAATGGTAAAGGTATTCATGTAGCAATACAAGCAACAGAAGCGATTGGTGCTAAACTAATCATTGCAGGACAGAATCCAGAGAACTTAGAATTTCCTCCTCACGTAGAGTTTGCAGGTTACGCTGATGTAGCTAAACGCAAAGAGTTAATGAGTAACGCTAAAGCTGCATTCGTTCCATCAATGTATGTTGAACCGTTTGGTGGCGTACAAATTGAAATGTTAATGAGTGGCACACCTACAATCACAACTGACTGGGGTAGTTTCACAGAGAACAATGTTCATGGATACACTGGATATCGTTGTCATACATTTGATCAGTTTGTGTGGGCAGCAAAAAACATTCATAACATTGATCCAAAGAATTGCAGAAAGTTTGCTGAAAACTTTACACTAGAACGTGTTGCACCTATGTATGAAGAATACTTTCAAATGGTATTAGATGTACATGAAGGCAAAGGATGGTATCAAATGCATGAGGACAGAACAAATATGAATTGGTTAAAGAAAGACTTACCAACATGAGCGATGATCACAAATTTGAAATAGAGTATTGGGGCAACTGTGCTAATACTTTTGATGAAGATCAAAAGCATTATGTCTATGCTAAGTTTATGGAGATAACACGCATAGGTTATTCATTTGATGCACAAAACAAACGCATACTTGACATAGGCGGTGGCCCAAGTTCTATGCTTCTTAAGTGTAAGAACTTAGCTGAAGGTAAAGTCTGTGACCCTATTGACTATCCTGAATGGACTAAACTACGCTATGCTGGACATAACATCAGCGTTAATGTTCAACCAGGTGAAGAAGTTAATGAAGAAGGATGGGATGAAGTTTGGATTTACAATTGCTTACAGCATGTTGAAAGTGTAGAACGAATCATCAACAATGCTAAACGAGCAGCCCCTGTACTAAGACTATTTGAATGGATTGATATTCCAGCACATGATGGACATCCTTTTGAACTAACTAAACAGATGCTAGACGATATCATCGGCTTACCAGGATCAGGTACTGTAACATTGCGTGAGTCAGGCTGCTATGGTAAAGCCTACTATGGCGTATTCAAACAATGAAATGAAACCGATTAGAATTTATATTTCGTGTAACGAGTTACCGAATACTAAAGCTAGTCTGTTTCATATCATCACTAAACTAAAAGCCAGTAATCTAAAAGACGAAAAGATAATCATAATCCATTCATGTGATTGGACACCTTATGATTTCTTAGATGGATTAGACATTGAATATGTTGATAGTGGATTTACTGCGTCACATTATGAATTCCCTGCAATAAGAAAGTTCTGGCAAGATGCTAATCAATCAGACTTCTATGGGCTATATCTACATTGTAAGGGTTCTAGTAAGACTGATACACTAGAGTTTGAGAATGGATTACGCTGGGCATCATTAATGATGTACGGTGTAGTTGACAATAGCAGTACCTGTTTATATCATTTAGAGCAAGGTTGTGACTTAGTTGGTTCATTGTGGCATTGGCACTTTAAAGGAAACTTCTATTGGTTCAATTCATCTTATGTTAAGCAGATAGTAGACCCATACTTGTTTGATTTAGATTACAGAAACAATTGCGAATTCTGGGCTACTTATGCTTATTGGTGGGGCAGATTTGAACTACCAAAGATAAAAAATTTATTCTATCTTCCTAGTGTAAGTAAAGATACTGAGTTTATTAATATAGACACACTGCCCTCACTACTCACAAAGAAAGTGATAGCAAGTAACTTTAATGATTACTTACTAACACAGGAATATTTTGCGTTTGATGTCATAGCAATAAAATATGTTGAGTTCATTCAGTTTAGAAACATACTTAAAAAGTTTTTGAATTATGATGGAGTTGTTATAAACACAGACACTGGAGAAGTATTTAATTACGATATGTTATGAAAAAGATAGTATTTTACATGGAGCCCACTTGGGCGTTTGGAACAATTCACTATGAGTTGTGTAAGTATCTATGGGGGTATGGCTTTGACTGTCAACTACTACCTTGGAATCAAAGCTATAGTTTAGCAGAGATGCAGGAACTAATTGAGACTACAGACTTGTTTGTTACCACTCCACATGGATGGAGACTACTTGGTTACAGTTATAAGATAGTTGATCCACGACAATGTGTAATTATCAGTCATTCAAAATTAGATATGGATGAACTAATAGAGATGCATGGGCATGATGACTTCTATAAGTTTCATAAGTACGGTGCCGTTAGTCAATGGTTAAGTGATGTTAGCTTACAGTTAGGTATTACTAGGCCAGCAACTGTTACTCCATTGGGTATTAACACTAGTAGTTTTTATAGTAAGCCAAACGATTCATTGCGTACTGTTGGCTGTATGAATTTAGGACAAGTGGGTGTACATCAAAAGATTAAGCGCCCGTGGTTGTTAGAGATTGCCACTCAACGAGCAGGGTTGAATATTAAAGCAGCAGCATCATACCATCATTCGTTTATAACAATGCCCGGCTTTTATAAATCAGTAGATGCGGTACTAATTGCTAGTACAGAAGAGGGGGCCGGACTACCTTTATTAGAAGCAGGTGCTGCCGGGAAATTAGTTATTAGTACCCCAGTTGGACACTACAGTAGAGTTGGGGATGCCGGTGCTAATTTTGTTCCGATTGAGGAAGCTGAGTTTATAGAAAAGACTGTAGAATTATTAAGTTACTATAAAGCGAACCCGGAACAATATCGTCAAAGATGTTTAGAGATACAGCACCATGCTCAATCATATGATTGGAAATACGTAATTGACAAGTGGATTGAAATACTAAGTTAAAAAAAAGCCCCTTTCGGGGCCTTTTTATGTTTTCAGTTTCATAAGCATATAGTCAGTATACTTTGACATACACATTGCGGGAATCTCCAAGAACGGATCCTCTAGGTGAAAGGGGCAAGCCGTTTTCCATGACATATGTTCTTTGAAATATTTCAATTCACGCAAATCTTCAACCTTAGTTGGATCAAAGTTTCTACGTGGATTAAACTTATTAGCGAATGTGGTTAGTACTGACATATATTAATCCTTAAGAACGTTCCATTGCAGCGGCTTCAGCGATTACAGCATAGACTTCTTCCAATGTTTGGCACATAATCTTTGCAGATTTCCAATCATTGTTTGAGTCATTGCCAGATACGTCAACCATAAAACCATTGTCATACATATTGACAGTTAGGTTGTCATTGCATTTTGCAATTTTATCAGAGAGTTTCATATTATTCCTTTGTTGGGGTAGGGGCATATAGCCCCTTTACATTACTTAGTAGTAACGCCAGCTTCGGCAAGAACTTGTTCTACCGAAACTTCTTTAGTAGCCTTCTTAGCACGTGCCTTGATAGCATCAATACTAGGCTTGGTCTTAGAGACTTTAACCTTTACAGTACCCTTACTTGCTTCCTTTGTTTTATCAGCAAGAGTATCAGCAATAGTTGCCTGATCAGCGGGTGATTGAAAATCGGCATGTGTAGCCAAATAGTTGAGAGCCTCAATTTTTGTCATCTCACTGGGCAAGTCAACAAAGTCAACACGAGTGTGTCCACCTTTAGTGAATTGCTTGATACGGCGAACCATATCATCAGTAAAACGAACCTTAGTATTACCATTGTTAGTAGTCATACCAGCGACTTTGAAAGTTTGTTTAGCCATTTTGTTTCCTTTAAGATAAAGCTAAGTTTTTAAAAATGTACTGATATCACTCAGCACTGTTATAATGATAACACAGAACGGAATTATTGTCAACCATTTGTATTACCAAAATTATTTTGCTTTACCCGAAAGAGTAAAGCTACCAAGGACACTTCCTGCTTCCGCAAGGTCCTCAACTTCATCATGGTATTCAGCAATTGCCAAATTCAATTGTGTTCCTACATTCCGAACCACTCGGCGAACATATTCCGATTCTTCTGGTCCGAGCATTACGAAATATTTCGCAAGTTGTTCCTGACTTAGTGACGACAAGAAATCAAAAAACAATAGTTGTTCATTATCAATATTCATGCTTCTACTCCTGCAATATATTCCAATTCTGAAATTGCATCTTCAATAGTATCATAACCACACTCATCAACGGATCCATCATAGAGGCGGATATAGTATTGACCATTGCCCGGAGAAGCCTCTGTATCAAGACCAGCCTCTCCTACGCTGGGGATAACTTTCATTGTGATGTCCATATTAAGCCTCAACCACGTAATGTTTGTCCCACTTGCCTACGTTAACATCAACATACCATCCTACGTTAAAGTAGTCGGATTGAATGTCAGAGTGGTCATGATTGCCATCATTCATAGCAGCAAACACTTCCTTCATAAAAGCAAGGGCTACGCCGTCATAATGATTTTGGAAATGATAGGGATTAACATCATCATAGCCGTTAGTGTTAGGAGTAAAACCACGAGCCACTTGATAGTAGTCATTACCACAAACTTTATTGGAATTTGCGATAAAGTCAATTACACCTGACTTCAGGGTCAAGCACAGGGTCATGTGATTGCGTACAGACAACGAACCCTTAACCTTGTACTTAGCAAGAATAGCCTTGATTTTAGGGGCGATTTTTGCTTTCTTTTCCTGAGACATATAAGCCATTTGAGAACTCCTGTAATTAACTGAATAAGACTCTATTATATACCCAAATCCAATTATTGTCAACCTTTGTAGGCGATGACGCGGATATAAGTTAAGTGTCCATAGAGAGAAAAAGTAGTATAAAGTTTGGGTACAGACTTAGTAAAACCTGCTTCTTGGAAGAAATCACGGGCTTGATGAATCACTTCATCAGCATGATCCGGGTGAACCGGAAACACAACTGTGCGGCGAGTTGGGTCATTCTCAGTGGTCTTATCGGTGTAAGTATTTTCTGGTAGATTAGCACCGGATGATTTGAAAGCAAGTTTCAACAATTTACGGGCTTCTATTGTAGATGCAAACATTTTAAAAATCCTTTAACTAACTGATTAAGACTCTATTATATACCCAAATCCATTTATTGTCAACCGTCGGGATCAGGAATTTACTGTATTATAGGGACTCAAATCTTCCCCATATTGGTCATATTCCAGAATGTCATATACAAAGTGTACGGGGACTCCTAGTCGTACAGAGATAGACACTGGGTTGTACCCTTCTTCCAACATATCACGGATGCACAGATCCAATTCAGCCATTTTGCTCATTTTGAATTACTCACGGTTGTTTTAAACAAGATACCAGACAATGTAGAAATACCCCAAGCCTGAACCCAAGACACTTCGTTGATACCAACAATAGCACCAACTAGTGCGTTATTCCAAAGCCACATCACGGGCCAACTTAGCAAGAAACTAAGAAATACAATACTAGCACTACCAACGATTGCGGCACCAATAACAATAAAAACTTTATCCATGATTTACTCCTTAAGCGGCAGACAACATGTTAGCCGGGACACGCCATGTATTCAATGGACCAGTCTTAACGATAACAAATTTGCGATTGATTTTTTGTACATCGCCTGTGATTACCATACCGTTGCGGCTATTAGTGAATTTCACTTTAGTACCTACGGTCAGGGTGTACTTGTTTTTCTGTGCGATTTGGGCACGAGCAAAACGAATTGCATCGGTGATGCTAGTCAGTTGGTCATTGGTAAAGTTACCTGCTAGAATAGCACGGTTGATTTCAGAAATGTCAGTCATAAAAACTCCTTTAGTTAACTGATTAAGACTCTATTATAAACCCAAATCTATTTAATGTCAAATTATTTTTTCAGGTCTTGCTCAATTTTATTGAGAGTTTCCTGAGATTCCAAACGGGTTAGCAAAAGACTGTAACCCAAATAAAATATAAAACCAATAGCCCCGAGACCAATTGCGATGCCGATTGTTTCACGCGGAACATTAGCAAAGATATAATCAATGGACAACGAGACTCCTGCGGCAAATGCTACGAGACCAACCAATTGTAATAGTGCTTTAAGTTTAAGAGACATTTTTAATTTCCTTTTTAAGTTAATATGTGTAGTATACACCCAAGACCATTTAATGTCAAGTTTTGGGGGCGTATTTTTTTGTTAATTCTTGGACTTCTTCCTCAGTGGCCAGTCCATTATTAATCAATCTTTTCTGTTCCTGATTGATAGCAGACCGTTCTTCCTTACCACGGTGCCAGGCAGTGTAGTCATCACTATAGTCATAATACCAATCATGGGCCTGTAATAGTTTTTCCAAGATAGCGAGAGATTCGTTCATATCAAAACTCCTGTTTAGAATGTTTGGGTTTACGTTTGTACAACACCTTAGATTGTACAATTTTTTGCTTGAACGGAGTGTTGTTTTTAAACAACACTAGGTGAGCCCTGTGTTTGGGCTGTTCAACTGTGAATGAGAGTATTTGCTTTTTCATAACCCATAGTATAGCAGATACTCCATTTATTGTCAACTGAGTTTTTTATACACAACCGTAGTATCGGAACTTTTGGAATTCATTGTCACAGTTTGATTAATTTGCCTTTTGCTACTTATCACACTCAAAACATCAACTTTATCATATCCAAACTCATTATGGTATTTTAAAACATCAACGTTCATATCACGATTCTTGACTTTACCCACATTCCAACAACTGGTTCCGTTGTCTTTTAAATGTTCAATACTCAACTTGATTACTTCACGCAAGAATCCATCAGCCCAATCTTGATAAGTTGTTGTATTGGTTATTGATTGTGTTTGTTCATGTATATAAACTTCTAAATCAAAGTAAGGAGGGCTTGTCAATACTAAATCTACTTTAGGTAAATTGTATTGTTTCATATTACGAGCATCATCACATATCAATGTGACTTTGTTTTGTATGCCCAAGAAATTAGCCATACTCATTAGATTGTTATATGTAGTAGTGTTAGGTTCAAACGCAATATATTGTGCCCCATAACTCACTGCACCTAACATACGTCCTCCCCAACCGGCACACGGATCAAGTACAATTTCAGGTTTATATTTCAGACAGGCCAGCTTCATCATCTGTGGACGATACATTGTGTTCTTTGTCAACCCACAACAAAAGTAAATCCCACGTTTCAATTCACTAAGATAGGGTGTGCTATGGGATTTACGATTCCAACGTAATATCTTTTCTAAATTAGTGGGTGTCCATAGACTTTTAAAACTAATACCTGTATTATTTTCAATATCATAAAAGTTAGGGCAGTAGTGTTCGCTTAGTTTCATCCCTATGCGTGATGTAGAACTAATGTCATTGTCAGTGCTAGTCCATTTACAGAGATTATCCCAATCTTTATTTAATTCAGCAGGGGTATATTGCGGGTAATAATTTGTTTGCGATAACTCTACTGCCAAACTAGGCACAATCGCATTAAAATCTACATCAGATAGATTTCGTGTTGAGAAACGTTTATTTAAAACATCAACTAGTTTTACCATTGATTTATACTTTTTACCCAAGGTTCATTAAGAAATGATTGCCAAGATTCTGGTCCTGTCATAAACATCCAATCGTCATTTCCGCCATTCTTACCTGCCTGCTGTCTACCAAAATACTTACGTTTTGCATCAGATTTAGATACTTCATTTACAAAATCAATTTTATTGAACCACACAACATAAGGATTACAGTCAATATTAATACCGACTAGTATAGCACGTTCCCAGTCTTTGTTTACAGAGAAATGGTTGAATGAAAAAACATCAGTTAATGTTAAACTTTTATCTTTACCGTTTCTATGTGAAAGACCAAATTTGATTTCAGTAAGAAAATTTGTAATTACTCTATCATGTCCACTAGTAGAAGTTTTTGCTTTTTTGACTTCATGGCCCAAACCAATCATCAATGTTTCAACAAACAACTCTCCGTATTTGCCTTTTATTTTGTTGTTTATATTTACATATCCTTTAAAGGGAGTATTGATCCAAGGATCAATATCAGACTTTAAAAAATCTAAAAGTTTGTTGTTTTGTAATAGTGGTATACTTTGTGTTGAATCTAATTTCATATAGTATATAGCATACTATATGATGATTTAAATTTTTAAATACTAAATTCTACCCTAGTAACGTTTTTTGTAGTAAAGCTACGCCATTCCTTTTTCTCTAAATCATATACACGAATACTAGTGGTTGATTCTTTACGAGGTTGTTTACCCTCTGCTAAGGGCTTTACTTCAACTACGGGTAATAGTTCGGGTTTCAATGTGCAATTCATTACACGTACAGTACCATCTACCTTAGTGAAAGTTACCGTAACACTCTCATTAATTTTGAGCATTCCAGTCAACCAATTACTAAACTTATTCCATTCCTTATCATCCCAATCTTTTGTTGGATGATAAGGTTTATCTAGTACATCAATCGTTTCCATCTTGTTCTTCCCATGTAGTAAAAAAGTTTTTCATTTTTAGTTCTTTTTCCCACTCATCGGCGTAATCATTGTCTATATCACACAAGGCAAGTGCTTCCTTCTTAGATACAACACGATGGCTAACAATCTGTTCACCAAGATGTTCCTGACTAAACTCTTTTGCTTCGCCCATTGTTACAGTATCCAATGCCCATTTAGCCTTATCATTACCATAGTCATCAATGCCAACTGGTACTTCAACCATGTAACGAGTACGGAAAGTACTGACTGCTTCAACCAACACCCATTGCTTCTCCTCGGATGCTTTCTTTCTAATACTAAATGATCCGTCTTTATTATCTTTCCACTTCAGTATATCACCAATTTCAAATCCTTGCGATTTCATCAGATCATCTGGAAGTGGAAGAATCAAATCACCTGTCTCTGGATCTTCCTGTAATGTTGCGACCCAAGAGTTATCACCTGTCTTAACCCATCCGGGATCAAGTTTACTTGGTTCAATTTTAGATTCAATTTTCTTTTTACCCATGATATTTCCTTAATTAATTAACATACGAACAAGACCAACACTATCAATTGTCACTAACAACATATAATTGGCAATCATACCAAATGACTTGCGAGTATAACTAGCCCAAGCATACATAGCGCAACCAGTGATCCATATAGGATAAAGAATGAGAAGGGGTGGGTGTGGTACTGTGAGCGCCATTGTGACCGAACACCCGACACTAATAATCCAAGCCGTAACTTCAACGACAAAACGAAGAGGGTTTGTTGAATAGTCATCTTTGATGTAATTGTAAATGTTAAGCAATATTAAGTTCATGTTCAGCGATCATATTACGCAATATTTCTTCAACCATCTTATTCAATGTGATATCACGCTTATGTGCTTCCATTGCTAATTTTAGCATAGTATCATTGTCTAAATCAATTGGCACTTGGATGCGAGTATCAAATGTAACACCATTAAACATACTAGATGCCTTTTCAATAAAATCTTCTTCTGTTTCTAAGTCAACCCACTTGATATCATCCCATGCTTGGTCAGCATCAATACCACGATTGATTGCTTCTTGTTTATATGCTTCCTGATATTCTGGATTAATGTAACGATAGGGCTTTGGTTCAACATCCCAAGAACCAACCACTGGGCTAACACTCACTTCATACACCGTGTGTGTTTCAGTATCAAAGACTACATACCCACATGCGTATTTGCTAGTGTAGTCAATACTACGAACATTGTTTCCATAGCAATGCCAAAGATACTCACTACCGTCGGTGATTCTATGTTGAAAGATATTGTTTACTTGTTCAAGATTCATGTTATAGCTCCAGTTAATATGTGTTATTGTACACTAAGTTTAGTGTATAGTCAATTGAATTGGGTATCATTCATAGTTTAAGCAATGCCCACATTGTTGTCTTTTCTAAATCATTTAGAAATTCTGGATAAACTTGTTTCAGTTCATAATCCATGAGTGTTTTATACCCTTTTTCTTTTTTTGATGTAACCAATTTATCTAGGTCCCATCCTTCACGATCCATTTTAGTTTGTAGTTTATGACCACGGCGTCCCCAAAAGATTAATACTTTAGGACGGGGGTTGGTTCTGTCTTCCATATAGATAGCACCCCAAACTTTGTCTGAACCGTCCTTATTTTTCCAACCAATAAATTTATAGTCAATCATACTTTTCATACCTCTACCAGTTGATCGGGAATGTTTTCTGTATCACCGTCTTTAGCAAAAGTAAATCCTAAACCTAACATTATTTCAGTCTCTGCTTGTGAACAGTTACCACGAAAGATAAAAATCCTACGGGTCAGATTGTCGTTAGAATAATAAATCCTGTAGGACACTCGGGGAACATTTAGTTTTTCTGAAAGTATAGCCAACGATATCTCATCGCCCCAATCTTCGGTGATAGATTCCCGTTGTTGTTCATACATAAAATCTTTCATCATTCTTCAACTCTATATTCTGCTTGAAGGTCATACAATGCTTTACGGACCTTTACTGCAACTGGTTTATACTTGTCAGGATGTATAGGATGATAAGTGTATTCCATACCCGCCCATGTCTTGCTACCTGTCAATAATTTATCAACCTCTGCTAGAATTTGAAAGCGAGAATCCGCCCACATCTTGATTACATTATCAGGAACGATTGGTGTGTTCATTCTTCAACTCCAAAATGTTGTTTAATCAGGTCCGAACTAAGGAACGGTTCCGCAGTATCAGCAATCTCAGCACACTTGAGAACAATCAACTCGGCGAACTTATCTGCATTGAGTAATCTAATCTTGGTGTCTGGGTCTACTTTATTAGGCACCCATTCCATAGCCTGTTCTTTAAGTTCTTTGATTCTATCGTGCATCTGGATCCTTCTCATAACAATCTAAACATACTGCATCATACCTTGGTCCCATACACGGACTGATAGAAACATTACAATACTTACAAAGTATAAACGCATGAGTAACTATACTACCTTTTGGTGGCGCATACAAGGGATAAAACCCTTCTTCACGCTCAGTATACCCAATTAGTTCTCGCTCACGGGGGTCCATTCCTCCATCTGAGATTAGGTCACTATAACTCATTCTTTAACTCCGAAATGTTCTTTAAGATGATTGCCTTCTTCAATTGTCATATCAAATGCATCACGCAATTCACTAATACATTCCTTCACAATCAACACGGCGAACTTTTCGTTATACAAAACAAACCATTCAGGATCATATTTTACAAAGGATCCTGGACGATTTTCGTCTGCGTATTTTCGTGCCTGTTCAACAAGTGCTTTAATTCGTTCGTTCATTTTTTTTCTTCCTTCTTAGGCGCGGGCTGTGCAGGCTGTGCGTTCTTACGCTCACGCTTCAATTCCTTTGCTAGCCTATTAAACCCGCGCTTTTCTGATAATGGTTTCCATGCTTTAGTCATCACTTCTTTCCAATCTTAGAAACAACTTCTACCTTGCTTACTTGTAATTGATAAAGAAACCTACGATACACTCGCAATGCGGCAATACTCATTGGATCTTCTTTACCTTCAAGTTCAGCAATCTTAGATTCTAATTCTTTTTCCTTGGCGCGGTGACGCTCAATGTCAGCATTGAGACCTTTTGCTTTATCCCAAAAGTATTTCATAATGTTCTCCTTACTTAATCCCGAATGTGTTCAATGCGGGACGCAATGTGTTAATCAATTCTGTTTCACGGGCATGAGCAGGGCGCTTGCCGCGAACAACTTCAATAACACCGAATATAAAACGCTCGGCACCACGTTCACGCAATGCACAAGACAGACCCCAATCTTTACGCTCAGTCATGGCCCGTTGCATATGCTTTTGCATACGACGGCGTAGTGTGCGAAACACATTACCTTTGTATGACAGCGCAGTAAGACCAATATAGTATTCTTGTGTAACTACATCTTGTATGTAGTATATCACTTGATTACGGTCTGTTCTACGCTTACGGGCGATTTTTGAGTTCATAAGTGTATTATATACCCAAAACCATTTAATGTCAACCGTGGGTTTCTAGCAAGGCCGAGACAAATTCCGGGGTGCTATCCCCGAGGTCCTTATCTGTTGTAAAAACGCAACAGTTTCCAAACACGGCCAACTTGCGGCCTGCATCGTCATTGTCGCAAACTGTGACAACTTTCCGGTTAAGACAGGTTAACCAGTTTCCCAGGTCTTGATTAGGGTTGTTAGATAGCACGGCCAACGCACTAAATCCACGCTCAGTCAACCGGGCCGCATCAAACACCCCCTCACACACAAAAACAACTGAGGGGCTTAAAAAGAGACTTTCCACGCCCCAGACAGTCTGGGTGGGCTGATTTCGGTATGTGAAATACTTGCCCTGCTTGGGATTATTCTGTGGTTTTTTCTCGCCCAAGGGACGATATTGCTGATACCCGACTAATTGGCCGCTTAGATTCCATAAATAGAATGTAGCAACACCTTCAACTTCATCAAGCACGGGCCTGTGAAGTTCCAAGTCTAAGTGACGAGATTTTAGGTGTTCTCTCAGCATACCTACAGTATACACCCAAAACCATTTAATGTCAACCGTTATTTTCGGGGTTTTCTTTAGGGATTTCTGTCAGATACTCATAATTGGTAGTATCTATGTTCTCACGCAAAACGATAGCCCCGTTCTTTAGATGGAATCTACGGGCCATGTTTGTCTTAGGACTTAGTGTCACAAATCTAGTAACGCTAGGATATTGTGCTTGAATTCCTTTTACCGCTTGATAAAGCAAGTCTCTACCTTTGCCACTTTTGTAACTCCATATGGTATAAAATATGGCGGTAGTAGGAACACTTGAGGTTTTACTTAACCCTTCAACATCTTCAGGAACAAAGTCATGGAAGCTAACACAAACCATTGCTTCTGGATTTTGTTCTTCGTCAGTTAATGCTGCGACAACTCTACCGTCGCTAACTCTAAAATCTTTAGGAATTTCAGGGCGAACAGGGTCATCTTTTATAAAAGATAATAATGTGTGTGAAAGGTCTGTTATGAATTGAAACATGATATTCTTATTTATACGTATATTATAATTATTAAATTAATCCAAAAAAATAGGATCCGAAGATCCTATTTAGGCTAGCTTATCTATATTTTGTCCTGCCCTGAGCATCCGACGATTGGCTTCTATTCTGTGAAGTTCATTGTCCATGAGGCGCTCTTTAATATGACGGTCATTAGCTATCTTTTCCCTATGTCGGTCTT
>Ga0214919_10000214_pt1 | contig 100566 bp, 101 predicted proteins | sample LL1503_MetaG_FD_177994 | JGI IMG/M metagenome (GOLD analysis project Ga0214919, IMG submission 177994) | Freshwater microbial communities from Lake Lanier, Atlanta, Georgia, United States - LL-1503 | ecosystem: Environmental > Aquatic > Freshwater > Lake | place: USA: Georgia | collected...
CCGGTGGACCCAAAGGCACTGAATCCGCTGGCACTGGCACTGGCACTGGCACTGGCACTGGCACTGGTGCAGGTACGGGTACGGGTACGGGCACCGGCACCGATTTGTCCGTAGCCTTGCCTGAGTGGCGCTGGGGCCCGCTGCGCGTTCGTTTTCTGCCTTACTTGCCACAAAGCAGTTTCGACCAATTGCTATGCCTTTGCGACCTTAATTTGGTACGTGGCGAGGATTCGCTAGCCCAAGCGGTGCAAACCGGCAAGCCCTGCGTTTGGCAAATCTACCCGCAGGACGATGGTGCCCACCTTCCCAAGCTAGAGGCTTACCTGGACGCCATAGGCGCGGATTCAGCGCAGCGCGCATGGCATGCATTTTGGAACGGCAGCCCCGGCGCTGCCCAATCAGCCCCCGACCTGCCATGGCCTTGGGAGCCAAATTCCATCTGGCCGCAAAACGCCAGCGCTGTGGCCACGAAACTTGCACAAAACACCGATTTGTGCAGCCAATTGATCAAGTGGGCCGAACAGCGCGGCGCCCATGCGCCCGCCATGCCAGCCTGAAGCCCGCACCGGGCTGGCTCCATACACGGCATAAACCGGCGGCCCTAAGTGGTGGCAAAAGGGATTCACGATAAAATAGCAGGCTTTGCTGGTGTCTTATGCGCTTAAACGCAACACCACGCCCCGCCGCATTTCGCGGTCTAAGGCTACCTTCGGTGGCCCCCCAATCTGACGGATTGTTTATGAAAATTGCCCAGGAAATTCGTGCCGGTAATGTGATCATGCACGGCAAAGACCCGATGGTCGTTCTGAAAACTGAATACAGCCGCGGCGGCCGCAACTCAGCCACCGTGCGCATGAAACTCAAAAGCCTGATCGCCAACTTCGGCACCGAAGTCGTCTTCAAAGCAGACGACAAAATGGACCAGGTCATCCTGGACAAAAAAGAGTGCACTTATTCCTATTTCGCAGACCCGATGTACGTCTGCATGGACGCTGACTACAACCAGTACGAAGTCGAAGCCGAAAACATGGGCGACTCGCTCAGCTACCTCGAAGACGGCATGGAAGTCGAAGTCGTTTTCTATGACGGTAAAGCGATCTCGGTCGAGTTGCCCACCAGCGTGGTGCGCGAGATCACCTGGACCGAGCCTGCCGTCAAAGGCGATACATCGGGTAAGGTCTTGAAGCCCGCCAAAATCGCTACCGGTTTTGAAATCGGCGTGCCGATTTTTGTGGCCCAGGGTGACAAAGTCGAAATCGACACCCGCACCGGCGAATACCGTAAGCGCGTCTAAGCCAGGACGCTAGCTACAGCGGCTTTAAGCCCCTTCGGGGGTTTTTTTTATGCGCGCAAGCGCCAGGCGCTGCGGGCTCCCAAAGCCACCATGGCCCCTACGGTCCAAAACACCACGCTCACGCCCACTACCGCACCGGCGCTGCCAAACAGCAAGGGCATAACCACGCTGGAAAAATTGATGGTCGTCAAGCGCAAGCCGATAGCCTGACCATGCTGGGCGTGCGGCGTGATTTGGTGCAAGGTACTCATGATCATGGGCTGCACCGCGCCCAATGCGATACCCAGAAAGATCGAGCACAGCCCCATACCCCACGGCGACTGCATAAACGGGTAAACCGCGAATACGCTCGCGGTCAGCACCATGGACGCAGTGAGCGCGTGCCACTCTTTGACATGGGCCGCCGCTATCGGAATCAACAAACGCACACCTACGGCAGCGACTGCGAATGCACCCAAAATTGTGCCTATGACTGATGCACTCAAAGCCCGCTCGTGGCCTAGCACTGGCACCACGAAAGTATGAACATCCCAGCAAGACGATAGGATCCAGTTCACCATAAGCAAACGGCGCATGGGTGGCGATTGGAGCAAATACCACGCCGAAGCCTGCGCGCCTGAGACTGGGGTAACCGGCTCCAACTCCGGTACGCCCCGAAAGCACCAGGCGCAAAGCAATGGCATGCACAGCGCAAACAAGAATGCCGCCCTAAATCCTGGTTGCGACAGGCTCACAGGCATAAGCAACGCGCCATAGTCAATCAGCAAACCGGCGGCTACTGCGCCAAAAAAATTCGATAGCGCAGGTCCAATGGCGAGCCAGCTAAAAACGCGTCGCAGCTCCACGCTATCGCGCGCAGCCCGACCCACATGGCGCTGCAAAGCTACCGAGGCAGTTCCGCTGGCCGCGCCCATGCACAGCGCGCTGACGCACATCACCTCAAACACTGGACACAACAGCGACAGCGCCGCGCCCACCATGGCAGACAGCACCGCCAGGCGCACAGGCCGCTGCAATCCGTAGCGATCCGCATAGCGCCCTGCCGGCAAGGACAAAAACACCTGGCTGAGGGAAAACAAGGCCAGCAATAAGCCAACATGCCAAGCGCTGTGCCCCAAGCGCAACGCCAACAAAGGTGTGGCCATGCGCATGGCGACCATGCTGGAATGTAAAAAAATATGCCCCGCAATCAGGCGCGGCAGCCATCCGCCGCGCATGGTCGCGGGCGCGCCCATATCCACATCAGAAACTATGGTGCCCGGGCTCGCTTTCGGCGTTGGGTCGCTCACGACGGCGAATGCCCATCGTCGCTGTCAAAGTCCTTATCCAGCGGTATCAGGCCAGTAGCCTGGGCCTCGGGCAGGCCCTCCACTTTTTTCAGCGCGCGGCCCATGGCCCGGCTGCGCACCTCGGCGTTGTCCAGAGTTTTGAGCACGGTTTCAGTTTGCGACTTGACCTTGGCCAGCACATCGCCGAACTTGCCGAATTCGGTTTTGACCGCGCCCAGCACCTGCCAGACCTCGCTGGAACGCTTTTCCAACGCCAACGTGCGAAAGCCCATTTGCAAAGAGCTGAGCATGGACAGCAAAGTGGTCGGCCCAGCCAGCGTGATGCGGTGGTCACGTTGCAAAGACTCCATCAAACCCGGACGGCGCAGCACTTCGGCATACAAGCCTTCGGTCGGCAAAAACAAGATAGCGAAGTCTGTGGTGTAAGGCGGTTCAATGTACTTTTCGGCAATGGACTTGGCTTCCAATCGAATGCGCAGTTCCAGGGCTTTGGCGGCAGCCTCGGCATCCGCAAAATGTGCCCTGCCTTGCGCGTCCAGCAAACGCTCGTAATCTTCATTAGGGAATTTGGCGTCAATCGGCAACCACAGCGGCGTGCCATCCTCGGCTTTGCCCGGTAACTTAATGGCAAAGTCCACCACGTTTTTGCTGCCTGGCCGAGTGGCGACCTGGGTGCCGTATTGGTCCGGCACAAACACCTGTTCTAGCAAAGCGGCTAATTGCGCCTCGCCAAATATGCCGCGCGTCTTGACGTTGCTCAGCAAATGCTTGAGATCGCCCACACCCTGTGCCAGGGTTTGCATTTCACCTAAACCTTTGTGCACTTGCTCCAGTCGATCGGCCACTTGCTTAAAACTCTCGCCCAAGCGGGCCTGCAAAGTGGTTTGCAGTTTTTCATCCACCGTGGCGCGCATTTCGTCCAGCTTGGCGGCATTGGTGACTTGTAATTGCATTAACTGCGCTTCCAGCGTGGTGCGCACTTCGGCCAGGGTGCGGGCGCTGGTCTCGCCCAGTTCGGCAATACGCCGCGCATTGGATTCGCTCAAGGCACCCAACTGGGTGCTCAAGGTGTCGGACAGGTTTTTCTGCAATCCCGCCAATTGCTGTCCAAAAGCGTCAATTTGGGTGTTTTGCGTTCGGGTGGCCTCAGCGCTTTGTTGCGTCAGGGTTTGTTGAAAGGTCGCCATGCTCTGGCTGGCTTCCTGGCGGCTGTTCCGCGCAGTGTCACCGAGTTCACGGCGCAATTCGCGCTCTAGCCGGTCGAGTCGCTCAGCCTGGGCTTGCAGACCGACCAGCACGGCCTGCGCGGCTTGTTCGCTTTGCGCAGCGCCAGGTGCGCGCCGCAGAAGCAACACCAAGAGCAATACGGTGTGCACGCCTAAAAAAACCACCGCCAGCCAGATCCATCCTTCAGTCACAGCACATTCTTTCTAAATGTCCATTGTCCTTGAAATGATGCGCACCACCTGCACGACGCGGCCCTATGGGCCAGTGCGGGCGGCTCAAGCCACTGATAACTGCTGCTCCAGATCGTGCAACACCTGGTAGCAGGGCAGTACCTGGGCAACGCTGGCATTCGGTTCGCGACCTTCGCGGATGGCGGCAAAAAACTCACGGTCCTGCAGCTCGATCCCGTTCATGGATAACGCCACTTTGGACACATCCAGCTTTTCTTCCTTGCCGTTGAATAAATCGTCGTAGCGGGCGATATAGGTGGCGGTGTCGCCGATGTAGCGAAAGTATGTGCCAAGCGGACCGTCGTTATTAAAGCTGAGCGAAAGCGTACAAATCGCGCCATTGGCCGCTTGCAGCTGAATGCTCATGTCCATTGCAATACCCAACGAAGGGTGGATAGCACCTTGGATTGCGTTGGCTTTTACGACCGGGCTGCCGGCCTGGTAGGCAAATAAGTCCACCGTATGCGCCGCGTGGTGCCACAGCAAATGGTCAGTCCAACTGCGCGGTTGGCCCAACGCGTTCATGTTGGTGCGGCGAAAGAAATAGGTTTGCACATCCATCTGGTAAATATTGAATTTACCCGCCTGGATTTGCTGGTGCACAAACTGGTGACTAGGATTAAAGCGCCGGGTGTGGCCGCACATTGCGACCAGCCCGGTTTGCTTTTGCAGGGCCACCACTTGCACACCATCGCGGTACACATCACAGAGCGGAATTTCCACCTGCACATGCTTGCCTGCCTTCAGACACGCAATCGACTGCGAGGCGTGCATTTGCGTGGGTGTGCACAAAATAACCGCGTCCACTTCCTTAATGGCCAGACTGTCGTTTAAATCGGTGGTGACGTGGGCAATACCGTATTTGTCAGCGATCTCTTGTGTTTTGCCGAGTTCGCGCCCGACCAGCGACACAACTTCTACGCCGTCGATCAACTTGATGCCGTCCAGATGCTTGATACCGAATGCGCCGGCACCGGCCAAGGCTACTTTGATGACTTTGCTCATACGTTCTCCAAAATCAAATGCCCAACCGCCGTATTGCTGGCCGGTACATGGTAGAAACGGTGCTTCACCTCAGGTGGTTTGCCGCCACTTATGTCACTCATGGCCCCGCGTGCGATGAGCCACATTACCAACTCAATCCCTTCGCTGCCAGCTTCGCGCACGTAGTCAATGTGTGGCATTTGCGCCAAGCCTGCCGGGTCGGCAATCAATCGGTCTAAAAATGCGTTGTCAAATTGTTTGTTAATCAACCCGGCGCGCGGACCCTGTAACTGGTGACTCATGCCACCCGTTCCCCAGATGTGCACATTTAAATCCGTATCAAAACTGTTGATGGCTTTGGCAATCGCCTTGCCCAGATTGAAACAACGCTGACCACTCGGCACGGGGTACTGCACCACATTGACCGCAAATGGAATGACCGGACACGGCCAAGCCTGCGGCTGGCCGCACATCAAGGACAAGGGTACGGTGAGGCCGTGGTCCACATCCATTTTGTTGACGATGGTCAGATCAAAGTCTTGCTGTATTACCGACTGCGCGATATGCGCAGCGAGTTCAGGATGGCCATGCACCACAGGCACCGGGCGCGGACCCCAGCCTTCGTCAGCCGGGGTGTATTGGGCGGCGGTGCCGATGGCAAATGTCGGAATCATGTCCAGGCTGAAAGCGGTGGCGTGGTCATTGAACACCAGCAAGATCACATCCGGCGTGTTCTGCTTCATCCATCGTTTGGAATAGTCGTACCCTGCGAACAGAGGTTGCCAATAGGGCTCTTGCGTTTTACCCATATCCAAAGCCGCACCGATGGCGGGCACATGCGAGGTAAAAACGGATGCGCTGATGTGTGCCATATCTACGCGCCTCCTGCGCTGCCCTGCGGCTGTCTGTGCGCTTGCGCACTACCGTCTTCACCGATGTAGCGGTTGCCCTCTACCGAGCGGCCGCCGCTAATCATCATGCTCCGGTATTCGTCTTCGCTCATGCCGGTCATGCTGCCGGCCATTTGCTGAAAACTCTTGCCGTCGGTCGCGCCAATCTTGGCTAAAAAATAAATATTACCGCCCGCGCTTATGCAACGGTTCAGATCGCGCGCCAGTACTGCCTGCTTTTGCTCTTCGGTCATTGGCCACTCGTCCAGGTATGCGCGTTCGTCAAGTTTGAAACGTGTTCGGTTTTCAGACTTCATCAGCGACATGCAAAACTGGTTCAGCCCAAAGCCTTTGCGCGACTGCTCCATATCAAACACCGTGGTACCAGGAATGTCCAGGTAGGGTTTATCGAGTGCCATATTGTTCTTTCTTCTCTATCACGACCAATACAAGCGCATCGGGTTGTCCACCAGCAGCTTGCGCTGCAATTCAGGTGTCACTGCAATCTGGGGAATGAAATCGACCAGCAACCCGTCGTCAGGCATATGGTCTTTTAAATTGGGGTGCGGCCAGTCGGTGCCCCATAGCACTCTGTCAGGAAAACTCTCAACCACGTGGCGCGCAAAAGGCACGACATCACGGTATGGGGCAGCTTCGCCATGCATGGCTTTCGGTCCACTAATACTGAGTCGTTCGGGGCAAGACACTTTGCTCCACACATTTGGATGTTCGCGCATAAACTGCATGAATAAACTGAACTCGAGGCCGTTCAAAGGTTTTGCTACATCTGGGCGTCCCATGTGATCAACCACCACGGTGGTCGGCAATGCAGTGAAGAAATCCCACAACTCGGGTAAGTCCACCGCTTCGAAATAAATCACCACATGCCAGCCCCAAGCTTTGATGCGCGAGGCAATCTCCATCAATTCATCTTTAGGCGTGAAGTCCACTAATCGCTTGACAAAGTTAAATCGCACGCCGCGCACACCAGCTTGGTGCAAGGCTTCTAATTCAGCATCGCTGATACTGCGCTTGACTGTAGCCACGCCACGGGCTTTACCCTCAGCGCGCAACAAAGCATCCACCAAAGCCCGGTTATCAGCGCCATGGCAGGTGGCTTGCACGATAACGTTTTTGTCAAAGCCTAAGTGATCGCGCAAGGCGAACAATTGCTTCGCAGACGCATCGCAAGGCGTGTACTTGCGCTCGGGCGCGTAAGGAAAGGTATCGCCCGGACCAAATACATGGCAATGCGCGTCTACGGCACCGGCGGGCAACACAAAGTGCGGTGTAGCAGGGCCGTCGTACCAATCCAGCCAACCGGTGGTTTTAGTGAAATCGCCTGTCGCAGGTTTACTCATGAGGGGTGCTTCTTGCTATTTTGGAATGCCAATGCAATAAACGGTCTGCTTCGCTGCGCCAATCTGCGCTGCGTGCAAAACCTGCTCCACCGCGCGTACCGAACACACCGGCATCTGCCAGATCGGCTATATGCGCCTGCCGCTCTGCACTAGCCTGCGCCAACCAGGGCGTGAGCCCCGCCTCTTGCACCGTGTGCGCCACTTCGCGCATTTCTTCGCTGCGGCGACGGCCGTGTTCGATGACGCGTTGATAAAAATACGCAGCTTGCTTTTCCCAATCGATACCGGGAAAGGTTTCATACAAGGACGCGATCACCGCGTCTTCGACGCCATATTGGCGCGCGGTGGTTAGGCTTTCAATCACCATGGCTTCCATTCCTTTGACCATGATGCTGCGCGACATTTTGGTGGCAGACGCCACGCCCAACTTATCGCTGGAGAACTTCGCTTTGAATCCGAGTTGATTCAAAACAGGCAATAAAGAAGATGCGAACCCACCGCCAAGCAACATAGGCACTTGAATCCGATGCGGAGGCAAACTGGTCATCACCGCTGCTTCTACATAGCGGGCGCCTGCACCGTCAATGGCCTTAGCCGCTGCCAATTTGGTACCAGGCGATGCGGAGTTGACATCAAGAAAAAACGCATGCGGCAACATAAACGGTGCGCACGCTTGGGCAGCGACCAAGGTCTGGCTGGCGGTGACTGCGCAAATCACTAAGTCGGACTCCGCACAGACTTGCGCGTGAGAGTAATGCAAAGCCACGGAAATACGCTGCGCATGCTGGTACATAACTTGGGCGGCGGCAGAAGGTGCGTTATTGACGTGCGCAACCGGGCCACCAGATGCCACTCCGAGTTTGCTGTCATAAGCGCTGACACGCAGCCCTTGACCGCGTAAGTCCTCGGCCAATATACGCCCCACTTCGCCGTAGCCGATCAGGCCCACACGCCATTGCTGCGGCTGATCTGGGAACGAGGGCACGACGGTCATAGAGCAGGTGTTGTCGTCGAACAATTAGTCTATATATTTCAGACCGGCCTTTTCCAGACCTTCGCGCATCTTGTACATATCCAAGCCCAGGACCCCCGAAGCCAGTTTGGCGCGCTTTTCACCTTCGAGCGCTTCGCGAGCCAGCGCCGCATCAGCCACTTGTTGGGCAATAGACGCGGGCACGACCACCACGCCATCATCGTCCGCGACGATGACGTCTCCGGGGTTCACCGCTGCACCTGCGCACACCACCGGCACATTGACTGAACCCACAGTGGCTTTGATGGTGCCCTTGGCGCTAATCGCGCGACTCCACACAGGAAAACCCATCTGCGTGAGTTCAACCACATCGCGCACACCGGCGTCGATGATGAGCGCACGCGCACCACGCGCCATGAAGGACGTGGCTAGCAAATCGCCGAAGTAACCATCAGTACAAGGCGCAGTAATAGCGGCCACCACAATATCGCCTGGTTGGATCTGCTCTGCCACCACATGCATCATCCAGTTGTCGCCAGGGTGTAGCAAGACCGTTACCGCCGGGCCACTGACGCGCGCACCCGAGTAGATCGGACGCATGATGGTGTGCATCAGGCCAAGGCGACCCATGGCCTCGTGAACCGTGGCTGCGCCAAATCGACCTAGCTTATCAACTGCTGCTTTATCGGCACGTGCAATGTTGCGCTTGACTGTTCCTAAGGGGTAATGCATATCACTGATCTTTCTGCTTCAAGCGCGCATCTAGGCGCGAAAACACACGCCGCGAATTGGCTTCAAAGATTTGATGACGGTCTGCATCAGACAGTAACTTACTGTTTGCGATATACCGCTTGGTGTCGTCGTAATAATGACCGGTCTGCGGATCAATGCCCCGCACCGCACCTATCATTTCTGATGCAAACAACACGTTTTTCACCGGTATGACGGTGTTGAGCAAATCTACACCGGGCTGGTGGTAAACGCAGGTATCGAAATAAATATTGTTTAGTAGGTGTTCTTCTAGCAGTGGTTTTTTTAGCTCCTGCGCCAGGCCACGAAAACGACCCCAGTGGTACGGCACAGCGCCGCCGCCATGCGGTATCAAAAACTTCAAAGTTGGAAAGTCTTTGAACAAATCGCTGGTCAGGCATTGCATGAACGCCGTGGTGTCTGCGTTCAAATAATGGGCACCCGTCGTGTGAAAGCATGCGTTACAACTGGTGGATACGTGAATCATGGCCGGTAAGTCGTACTCGACCATTTTTTCGTAAATCGGGTACCAATGTCTATCGCTCAAGGGCGGGCTGGTCCAATGGCCGCCCGAGGGGTCGGGGTTTAAGTTGATGCCGACCGCACCGTATTCCTTGACGCATTTTTCCAGTTCAGAAATACAAGTGGCCGGATCTACTCCGGGCGACTGCGGCAGCATGGCCACCGGCACAAAGTGTTCAGGAAACAAGGTGGACACCCGAAAACACAATTCATTGCATATCGCCGCCCAAGTGGAGGACACCGCAAAGTCGCCGATATGGTGTGCCATGAAAGATGCGCGCGGAGAGAACAAAGTGATGTCGCTACCGCGCTCTTTCATCAAGCGCAACTGGTTGCTTTCTATGCTGTGGCGTAAATCATCGTCGCTGATCTTCAGTTCAGAAGCATGCGGCATGCTCGCCGCGTCTTTGATACCAGCAATCTGGCGATTGCGCCAATCTTCCAGAGCCTTAGGCGCGGTGGTGTAGTGGCCGTGGCAGTCGATGATCATGGGAGGGTGACTTTCAAAAATAGCAGACAGATCACAGAGCCGCTGCGGCAAAATTCAGAGGAAGCCCGACGTAGTTTTCGGCCAGACTGCGCAAGCCCGCCTCGGAGTTCAGTAGGTAGTCCAACTCTGCTTGTTTAAGTTTGTTGTCAATAGCGGCATCTGACGGGAAACGGTGCATCAGCGTGGTAAACCACCAAGAAAAGCGCTCTGCTCTCCAGATGCGGCGCAGACAGCGGTCTGAATAGTGGTCTACACCAGCACTCGAACGTTCTAAATAAAAATCTATCAGCGCTTGGCTCAGGTATTTGACGTCGCTGGCGGCCAGGTTCAAACCCTTCGCGCCCGTGGGCGGCACGATGTGCGCCGCATCGCCAGCCAAAAATAGTCGCCCAAAGCGCATGGGTTCAGCCACAAAACTGCGCAAAGGCGCGATACTTTTTTCAATCGACGCTCCGGTGACCAAAGACGCGCTCGCCTCAGGTCCCAAGCGCAAACGCAACTCCTCCCAAAAGGCCTGGTCGCTCCATTGCTCCAGCGTGTCAGTCAGCGGCACTTGAAGGTAGTAGCGGCTGCGCACGGCGCTGCGTTGAGAACACAAAACAAAACCGCGCTCAGTGCTGGCGTAAATCAGCTCATGGTGCAAGGGCTTGGTGTCGGACAAGAGGCCGAGCCAACCAAAGGGATAGACCTTTTCATAGGTCTGCATGGCGTTGACCGGCACACTGGCACGGCATACGCCATGAAAGCCATCGCAACCGGCAATGAAATCGCTGGCCACCTCGATGGTCTGCCCCGCATGTTCAAAATACACCCGTGGCTGGTTGCTGTCAAAGTCTTTGATCTCCACCGTCTGTGCTTCATAGTAGGTGGCGAGTCCTGCGCTTTGGCGTGCGTCCATCAAGTCGCGCGTCACCTCGGTTTGCCCGTAAACCATGACGGTTTTTCCATCGGTCAGGCTCGATAGATCGACGCGCTTGCGCAAGCCATTGCACACCAGGTCGAAACCGCTGTGCGCGAGTCCTTCGGCATGCATCCGCTGGCCGACACCTGCCTCGTCCAGCAAGTCCATGGTGACTTGCTCCAGCACTCCCGCGCGTATACGGCCCAGCACATAATCCGCGCTCTGGCGCTCAATGATGACGGCGTCAATACCAGCGCGGTGGAGCAATTGGCCAAGCAACAAACCGGCGGGGCCTGCGCCCACAATGGCGACCTGGGTACGGATGGAGCGCGCAGCAGACATCAGCTATGGAAGGTACGGACAAGGACCAACGAGATCGATGGAAACGCCAATAACAGCGCGATCCGCATAAAGTCCGAAATCAGGAAAGGCACAACACCCTTGAAGGTTTCCACCAGAGGAACGTCTTTGGCAAGGCGGTTGATGATGAAAACATTCATGCCCACTGGTGGATGCACCAGCCCAATTTCCACCACCATCAGCGCCAAAATGCCAAACCAGACACTTTTATCGGTACTGGTCATGCCATAAAAATCAAGACCCATCACCACGGGATAAAAAATCGGGATAGTCAGCAAAATCATGGCCAGACTGTCCATCACACAACCAAGGAAAATATAGATCAGCAAAATCGCGATCATCACACTCATGGCGCTAAAGCCACTGGCCTGCACCCAGGCCGCTAGTTCCACTGGCATTTGCGACAAAGCCAAAGCGGTATTGAGCATGTCGGCACCCAAAAGGACCAGGTAAATCATGGCGGTGGCTTGCGCGGTACCCAAGAGACTGTCCACCACACCGCGCATCCGCATCCCGCCGCTAACGATCGCCAGAATCCCGCAGGCCGCCGCACCTATGGCGGCCGCTTCGGTGGGGTTAGCCCAGCCGCCATAAATTCCGACGATGACCACCAAAAACACCAGCAGCACGGGCAGCACCCGCACTAAGGCTTGCAAGCGCTCAGGCCAAGGAACACGCGGCCCGGCAGGGCCGGACTCTGGCCGCAGCGTGACCATAATTTTGACCACCAACATATAACCGGCGGTGGCAATAAGGCCCGGAAGCACCGCCGCCATAAATAATTTACCAATCGACTCCTGCGTCAGGATGGCATAAATAACCAGAGGTACGGAAGGCGGAATCATGATGCCCAAGGTGCCGCCCGCGGCCAGCGCACCAGTTGACAAAGCACCGGAATAACCAAAGCGACGCAACTGCGGCAAGGCCACCTGCCCCATGGTCGCAGCCGTAGCCAGCGAAGAGCCGCAAATTGCGCCAAAGCCGGCGCAAGCTCCGATGGCCGCCATCGCGATACCACCTTTGAAATGGCCCATAAATGCCTCAACGAATCGAAACAATGAAGCGCTCAAACCACCGTGCGTGGCGAACTGCCCCATGAGCAAAAACAAGGGGATAACCACGATGTCGTAATTGGACAATCGTGCATAGGCCAGGTTCTTCAGAAAATTGAGCAAGGGTGCCCATTGCGCATCAGTCAGGAAAAAATAGGCGCTTGCGCCCGCAGTGAACATGGCAATGCCGATGGGTACTCGCAACACCAGCAGCACCATCAATCCGGCAAACACCAGCGACCCCAGGGCGATACCGCTCATGCTGCGCCCTGCGACGTGCTCGCATACAAACTGTGTTGCCAGTAAACCCAAGCCTTATATAAACCGGCCAGAGCCAACAGAAGAAATCCGGGGACCATCAACATCTGTGCTATCCAAACCGGCCAACCCAAAATCATGCTGGTCTCCCCAGCGGCCTTAATAGACCAAGCGCCCATGCAGGCGCGCCATGTGATCAAAGAGCCGAAGATACCGACCAATAACGAACCCATGGCATCCAGCCGGCACACCACTACGGGGCTGGCATGGGCGGTAAAAAAATCCACCTTGACATCGCCACCCTGTAAATGGCAATGCGCAAAAAAGCAGGCTGATGCAAAAGCCGCCGCCATTTGCAAGACCTCCATATCACCGGATACCGGCGCCGAAAACAATTTGCGCCCGACGATGCTGACTATGCTCATGGCCACCAGCAGCACAAACACCAGGCCTCCCGCTATCGCCAGCGCTTTGGAGGACCCAAGCAAGATATGACCGAAAGGTCCAAAGGCATAGGCCGGCTTAGGCGCCGCATCGTCAAGTGGAATATCTTGCATAAGTGCTATTGGCTTTATTAGCGCATCTGAGGCATCCCCGCCGGACCAGACGCATCCGGGGCCGGGCGTGGATGCCGGTGACCGGGCTTATTTACCCGAATTTTTGACGATCAATGCGCGGGCGTTTTCAAGCAGCATCTTGCCGTTGGCACCGTTGGCAGTTACTTCCGTCACCCAGGCATCGGTGACGGTCTGACCGACTTTTTTCCAGCTATCCAATTCGGACTTAGGAATTACGTTGGTGGTGTTCTTGGTGGTCAGCTTTTTGCCCTCTTCGTCGGCCTGCAAGAAGGCTTTACCGGCCATCCCAGACAAAGCTTTGCCGCTGTTGGCGTCGATGACTTTTTTCAGGTCTGGCGGCAGGCTTTCGTAACGCGCCTTGTTCATAGCCAATAGAAAGACCGAGGTGTAAATCGCAGGCTCAGCCGGATCGGTCTCGGAATGGAATTTGACCAGCTCCTGAATCTTGACCGCTGGTACCACTTCGTAAGGTACCAAGGCGCCATCGATCACCGACTTGGCCAAAGACTCGCTGACGGCAGGCACGGGCATGGACACAGGTGTTGCGCCCAGGGCGGCAAGCATCTTGTTGGTCTGGCGCGTGGGGGCGCGCACCTTTTGATCTTTCAAATCGGCCATCACCTTGATGGGTTTTTTAACCATGTGGAACACACCATCGCCATGGACGTGGAAGGCCAGCGGGTGGATGTCTTTGAACTCAGCCGCGTCGTACTGCTGCACATAGTCCCACAACGCTTTGCTGGTGCTCTCGGGGTTCTGCATCATGAACGGCAGCTCAAACACTTCGACCAGCGGGAAGCGGCCGGCCGTGTATCCGGGCAAGGTCCAGATTACATCGACGATGCCGTCTTTTACCTGATCAAACAGTTGGGGCGGCGTACCGCCCAATTGCATAGACGGATAAATCTGGCACTTGAGCCGATCGCCCGAATCCAGAGCAATCCGGTCGCACCAGGGTTTGATAAACATGGTTTGCGCATAGGAGCCCGCAGGCAGAAAGTGATGCACCTTCAAGGTCAGCGTATCCGCCGAGGCTGCCATCGCCGCGGTCAGCAGGCTGGCGGTCAACAAAGCTTTGAGTTTCAGTTTCATAGTGTCTCCATTAAAAAATAAATTGATCTCAACAAACTATTGTGTCATCCGTGGCCGGCCCACAGTACCGATGGCACCATCACTTCACCGCGCATTAGCAAACGTGCGGTCCGCAGCAAAGCAGCACGGGTCACATTTTGCGCATTGTCCGGGTCCAGCCCCAGATCCACGCTGAATTCGCCGCTGGGGTGCTCGACCGATACCAAGCGGCTCGAAGCCGAACTCGCACCTTGCGCAACGCCTTCACATACCGAGCCGCGCAAAACACAGGCCGTAGCCACCGTCACTGCCGCCAGGACGCCGATGGCGTCGTGACACACATGCGGAATAAAGCTGCGGGTAGCAAGCGTTCCGCCTTCGCGAGGCGGGGCGACCAAGGTCATTTTGGGGTAATTCTTTTTACTGACATCACCCAGCCCCATCAGCACCGAGGCCTGCAAGCGCAACGCCTCCAGGCGCGCTTTGAGCCCGATGTCGGCGTTCAATTGCTCGACGCTTTCATAGCCAGTGCAACCCGCATCGGCGGCTTTCAAAATGATCAGGGGCATGCCGTTGTCAATACAGGTTACATCCAGTTGCCAAGTCTGACCATCGGCAAGCGCTACCGCAATACTGTCACGTACTTTGCCAGTGGGTAAAAGACCAGAACACACCGAGCCTGCGGTATCCAAGAAATTGATCGTAATCGGCGCTGCGCTGCCGGGCGCGCCATCGATACGCGCTTCGCCCGCGTATTGCACCTGGCCGCCCCGTGTGTCCACGGTAATGTCACATTGCATGCCGGTGTTAAGTGTGAGTACACGCAAGGTGGTGCGATCGCCCTGCACCGCCGCCATACCATTTTCAAGGGCAAATGGCACCACTGCGGCCAGCATATTGCCGCAGTTGGGCGTGGTGTCCACAGTCTCTTTGTCCGGTTGCAATTGGGCGAATAAAAAATCCAAGTCCACGCCGGGCAGACTACCCGGCGCGACGATTCCCACCTTGCTTGTCAAAGGATGGGCGCCGCCTAGCCCATCGATCTGACGGGCGTCCGGCGAACCCATAGCGGCTAGCAGTACACGGTCTCGAAGTGCCGGATCGGCGGGCAAGTTGGATGCCTTAAAAAACGGGCCCTTGGACGTGCCGCCGCGCATCAACATACAAGGAATTGCGGTTTGGGAAGGCATGGCGCGGGAGGAGTAGTTAGTCGCTGGGCTGGTGGCTGGGTAAATACAACCGCTATTTACAAACTTAATTTACAAACTCTATTTTGCGCGTGGCGTCGCTTCCCTATAAGTGGGCAGCACATCTAACAGATATAGCAAAATAGAATATCTTGATTTCGGCCATAACATAAACCACCATCGGACAGTGCATGGACCTTAAACAATTGGATTACTTTGTGCGCGTGGCCGAGTTAGGCAGCTTCACCCGCGCCGCCCAGGCCCTAGACATCGCGCAACCGGCCTTGAGCCGCCAAATCCGCCTTCTGGAATTGGAACTACAGCAAACCCTGTTGGTGCGAAACGGGCGCGGCGCCCTGCCGACCGAAGCGGGCAAGTTGCTGCTGGACCATAGCCGAGGATTGCTGCACCAGGTCGCCCGTATTCGCGAAGACATGGCACGCGCACGCGGGGCCTTGGCCGGTCGAGTGGCCCTGGGTCTGCCGCCCAGCGTGGCCCGCGTACTGACGGTGCCGCTAATGCGCGCCTTCCGCCAGGAAATGCCTCAGGCCCAACTGTCGATCAGCGAGGCCTTGTCGGCCAGCATGCAAGAGGGACTGCTGAGCGGCCGCTTGGACCTGGCCGTGCTCTATGAAAACGCCAATCCGCAGGGACTGGAAATCAGCCACCTGCTGGACGAGGCCCTGGTTTTGGTGCAGTTACGACCACTCTCGCCCCAAGGTTCATCTAATCGCGTCGTTCGTGGTGCGATAGCGATGCACGAAGTGGCGCAATTGCCGCTGGTCATCCCAAGTCGTCCCAATGCCATCCGAATGCACGTGGAGTCAGAAATGGCGCGTATGGGCTGCAAGCCGTTGGTAGCGCTTGAAATTGATGGCATTTCCGCCGTCCTGGATCTGGTGCAGGACCAAGCGGGCAGCGCCATACTGCCGCGCAATGCGGTGGTGCGCTCGCTGCGGCCTAAAGCCTTTATCACTAGAGCCATTCTTGCGGCCGACGGCAAACCACTGGCCATACGCATGAACCTGGCCTGTAGCGCCCTGCGACCCTCGACGCTGACCCAGCAAGCCACTATGGCCTTGCTGCGGCGCACAGCGCTAGACCTGTTATGAAACTGGGCCTAAGGTAAAAGTAGCGGTGCCACTAGCGCGCGGGTTCAGCTGCGCGTCAATACCTCAGGGTTGAGTGGCGTCACCGCTTTGCCCTGCGTGAGGTAGCCGATCAAATTGTCCACCGCCAAATCCGCCATAGCCTGGCGGGTGCCCGGTGTGGCACTGGCAATATGCGGCGTCAATACGACATTGGGCACGGTCAGTAAGTCCGGGTGGACCTTGGGCTCGCCTTCGTAGACGTCCAGACCCGCCGCCGCGATAGTGCGATCGCGTAATGCCTGCGCCAGAGCGGCGTCATCGACGATGCCTCCGCGCGCCAGATTTATCAAAGTAGCCGTGGGCTTCATGGACGCCAGTTCGGCAGCGCCTATGGTGTGGTGCGACGCGGCGCTGTAAGGTACTACCAGCATGACATGGTCCGCACTTTGCAGCAATTCCTGCTTACCCACATAACGCGCTTTGCAGGCCTCTTCGGTGGCCGCGTCCAGGCGGCTGCGGTTGTGATAAATCACTTGCATGCCAAAGCCCAATGCGGCCCGGCGGGCAATCGCCTGGCCGATACGGCCCATACCAATAATGCCTAACGTACTGCCGTGTACTTCGGCGCCGGAGAACATGTCGTAGCTCCAGCGCGTCCACAATCCGGCGCGCAAAAAATGCTCGCTTTCGGTCACGCGCCTAGCGGTCGCCAGCAAAAGCGCAAAGCCAAAATCCGCCGTGGTTTCAGTCAGCACATCGGGTGCATTGGTGCCAAGCACACCGGCGGCTGTCATGGCGGGCAAATCAAAGTTGTTGTAACCGACCGTCATATTGGCGCAGATTTTCAGATCCGGGCATTGGGCCAATAGCTCGGCGTCAATTCGCTCGGTACCTGTGGCAAACGCACCCACCTTGCCTTGCATGCGGCGCAGCAACTCGGCACGGTCCCAGAGCACGTCGTCCGGGTTGGACTCGACTTCGAAATGGGCAGACAGGCGGTCAATCACACTTTGAAAAATTGCGCGGGTGACCAAAATACGGGGCTTGGAAGTGGACATAGTGATAGTTCAGAGGGGTTGCGTTACTAACTGAAAGGTGTGAAGGATTTTGGCTGAAGTCTTAGGGCTGCGTAGTCCGGCCCCAAAGACGACTTAATCCAGCCAGCGCGTGAATTCGGCGACCGGCACGCGTGGGGTTACAAAGCCATTGACCGGCGCGTCGACGTCGGCATAGCCCAGCGCCATGCCACAGACCAGCATTTCACCCTCGCCCGCGCAGATGTGCGGCATGATGATTTTGGCAAATCCATTCCACGCGGCTTGCGGACAGGTATGCAGACCCCGCCCGCGTGCGGCGACCATGATGTTTTGCATAAAGGCGCCATAGTCCACTAGCGATCCGCGCCCCATCACCCGGTCGATGGTAAACATCAGGCCTACGGGCGCATCAAAAAACCGGTAATTGCGCTGGTGCTGGGCGTGCATCTTGTCCTTATCACCTTTGCCAATGCCGAGCAGGCCGTACAAGCCCCAGCCATTTTCTCGGCGGCGGTCTATATAAGGGCTGACCCATTTTTCCGGGTAGTAGTCATATTCCTCGCGGTAGCTTTGAGCCAATGATGGGTCAATGCGCATTGCATCGTGGGCGGCGCAAACCTTGTCCACCAAAATATCGCGGCTGGCGCCTTGCAGCACATAAACACGCCAGGGTTGGCAATTAGTGCCCGAGGGCGCCCGGCTTGCGAGGTCCAAAATCGCCTCTATTTCGGCATGCGGCACCGCCTGTGGCGTAAATGCCCGCACCGACATCCGGCTGCGAATCGCCGCGTCAACCGCCTCTGTATCACTCAAATGCTGCATTGCACTAACTCCACTCTGTTTTAAAGGTGTCCCATGCGCGGGGGGTGGGGGAAACTCTTATGGGCCGCTATGGGAGCCCGGATTGCAAGGGGCCTAGGGCCCGCACCAGACTCAATGGTAGCGGCGCAGGATTTCGATACTCGGCATCCACATAGACATGGACAAAATGGCCCTGTGCCGCGGGCAACGCTTGGTCGGCTGCGAACACGCCTAGCTCATAGCGCACACTGCTGCGACCACAGTGCGCCACCCGCAGACCAACGTCCACGGACTGCGGGAAAGCCAGCGGCGAAAAATAATTGCATTGGGTCTCTACGACCAACCCGATGACCTCACCGCCATGGATGTCCAGGGCGCCCTGCTCTATGAGATAGGCGTTAACAGCGGTATCAAACCAAGCGTAATAGACCACATTGTTCACATGCCCATAGGCATCGTTGTCGGCCCAGCGGGTGGTGACGCTACGCCAGGCGCGGTAGGCGCTGCGGGGGGCCGGTTCAGGTTTGGACATAGAAGGTGAGAAAAGTTTAAATACGCCTGCTTCACGGGCCACAGGGAGCAAATTTTGCCAGTTGGGCCCCATTTTGTCACCGCTTCGAGGGCCAGCTGCCCTTGGATGCAAGGGCTCCGAACCCGGTTTTTGAGAGGGAAAAGGTCCCGCGGATTGCCCCAAATCAAAAAATTTGTGAGTTTTTTGCTGCATTGCAACAAAAATGTCTTGTAAGGCAGGATTTCATCCCTATAATTCATTCATGCTGCACTGCAACATAGCCAACAAAGGCCAGGTTTCGGCGCAGATAGTGTTTCTAAACCTGGTCTTTTATTAATTTAACTTTGGAGTATTTTCATGCTAACCGTAGAACAAGTAGTCGCTTCCCACAAATCCAACCTCGAAACCCTGTTTGGTCTGACCAGCAAAGCCTTCGAAGGCGTTGAGAAACTGGTTGAACTCAACCTGGCCGCTTCCAAAGCTGCTCTGTCTGAGGCTTCTGCCCACACCCAAACCCTCATGAGCGTCAAAGATGCCCAGGAACTGATGGCTCTGCAATCTGGCCTGCTGCAACCCTTGGCCGAAAAGACCGCTGCTTACAGCCGTCACCTGTATGACATCGCCAGCGGTGCCGGTGCCGAGTTCACCAAGACCATGGAAGCCCAAGCTGCTGAAGCCCAGCAAAAAGTGGCCGCTTTGGTTGACAGCGCTGCCAAAAATGCACCCGCAGGCTCCGAGTCCGCAGTTGCAATGATGAAAAGCACGGTTGCCGCTGCCCACAATGCACTGGAATCGGTTCAAAAAGCTGTCAAGCAAGCCACTGACGTGGCAGAAGCCAACTTCAACGCCATGGCAGCGACAGCTACCACGGCTACCAAGCAAGCTACTGCGTCCAGCAAAAAGCGTTAATTTGTCAGACGGCAGCAAGTTTCTTTTAGCTTCTGCCGCGAACCAAGGGAAAACCCTGATACAGTAGATTCATCGGAAGCCAATGCTTCCTGTCGATTGTCTCCTCGGATCCTTTCGAAACCTCTGGTTCAGGGATCCCTTCAAGGCCTCGTTGCAAAACGAGGCCTTTTTTTTGGAACTACTGAAGCGAGGAATGGCGCTTTAGCCCGCGCCCACCCGGCAAAAAGAGGCTTTTTTCGGGCTACCTAAGCGGCCCTTCCCTCGGGCCCACCCCAGTTATTGCCAAGCGCCGGGCCTGTGCTGATTGATCAACTGGCCACCATCAAGCCAAAGCAGCAAGTTCGGTGCTCAGGCGCATGCGCTTTAGTCGGTTGGCAAACCGACGCCTTAACGCGACTTAGCCTCTATAGCAGATCGCAACTGAGGCAATGCAGCCAGCATGGCTTTGCGGCCCGCTTCGATGGAGCGCTTGCGCGACCCGAAATCCGCGCTGGAGACGCCCAGCAACTGGGGCCGGATTACTACATCAGCACCTTGTAGCTCCAAGCTGTTTATGCTTTTACCCATGATGGTGAAAGTTTGCAAGAGAATCTCGAGCGTACCGCTGGCTGAGGCGGCTTCCGGCGGGCTGGAGATGTCCACCGCAATAATGAGCTCGGCACCCATTTTTTTAGCGGCCCGTACCGGTACGGGCGATACCAGTCCGCCGTCCACATACTCACGGGAACCTATTTTTACCGGTTGAAAAACGGCCGGGACAGCACTGGAAGCACGCACCGCCGTGCCGGTATCGCCACGCTGGAAAACGATGTCATTGCCACTGTTCAGATCGGTGGCCACAATGCCCAGCGGCATTGGCAAGGCTTCGATTTGCTTTTGTCCCACTTGCACGTTCACATACTTTGCCAGCGCTTCGCCACGTAAGGCCCCGCGTGACAAGACCTGCAGCGTCCAATCAGCGATGGTGGCCTCTTCCATGCTTTCTGCGATGTGCTGCAACTGCGCACCATTTTTACCGCTGGCATATAGCGCCGCCACAAGGCTGCCTGCCGAGGTGCCTGTCACCAACGCGGGCCTGATACCCGCTTCTTCTAGCACCTGAATGACGCCCACATGGGCAAAACCGCGTGCTGCGCCACCGCCCAACGCAAGCCCAATGCGAGGAGGCACTTTGATCGAAGGGCTCGGCGCAGGCGCTTCGGGCGGGACCTCTAAAACCGGGGCTTTGGTAGGCGGTGGCGTGACTTGTGCAGGTACTTCGTCAGAAGCTGGCTTGTTTGCCAGTGCATTAGAGCCAATTTGCTCTGGTACAACGGACTTTTCAGGCGGCGATACTTGCACGACTCGTTCTGCCATAGGCACTTTGCTAGGAGGCGCCGAGGCGCAGGCACCGAGCAACAACACCACTCCGACAATCCAGCCGGTTTGCAAACTACGATTCATGTACGCCCTATCCCTGTGTGACAATGAAAAAACGCATTGTGCAGGAGAAAGGAACACCCAATGGCACGTCCGGCGCCCTGGGCAACGAAAGTCGTCGCACTAATTCAAGCGGGAAATAAATCCGCTGCACTGGCGCAAATCAAAGTTGCACCTTCCGTGCGTGACGTGCAGGCACTGCGCACGCTGGTGATGAAACATGCGCAATGGAAAACAGACAAGCTGCTGTTGGAGGCGGTGGACGACCAAATCGCCAGCTTGTCGCATCCACGCTTACACCGCTCGCCCTAAATAAATTGCTAAGCCCTACGGACCATACATATCCAGGCGACCCAACCGGTTGACGGCGATCAGGAGACGGATGGTTTCTTGTGTTTACCGGACTTGTGCTTTTTAACGCTGACTTTGTGGGCGTGTTTTTTTGCAGATTTCTTGTGCGGCTTGATCGTGGTCTCTGTACCGGCTGGTGCCACAGTCGGTTCGGTTTGGGCAAGTGCCATGGTGGCACCAAAAGCGACGATTAGTCCGACTACAAACGATTGCAATTTCATCATTTTTATCCTTGAAAGCAGATTTCGATCAGCAGGATCGAGTGAAGTGAATGCTAGCACGGCCATACTGAATCCTCTTTTCACGGAGAGGTCACGGGCGTAAAAAAAGGTAAACGCGTCGCTTTTGGAATTCTTAGGGTAATGCCATCAAAGCACGCTGGTATCTCGAAGATTGAAGCATGCTGGGCCAATCAAAAGGCGCGGTCTTGGGTAAGAGTGAAACGCGCCGCGCGTGGCTTTCTGGCTCAGGCTGATATAAGCCGACTTCGGACGCTTGCTTTAGCTCCGCCAAAACCGTATCTAAAGGTGAATCTCCAGGCTTGCCGATCAGAGACTGGTTACAAAGCAACGCCATATCGCAACCTGCCTGCAAGGCGGCGAGCACCGCTTGCGAAGCGCTAATTTCACGGCCTTGCACCCGGCGCGCACCGGCCATAGATAGGTCATCGCTGAATATTGCGCCGCTAAAGCCCAAGCTTTGTCGCAACACCTTTTGCAACCAGATGGACGAAAAGCCCGCAGGCAGGCTGTCGACCTTCGGATACACCACATGCGCTGGCATCACAGCCTGTAAGACCAGATCCAGCGAGGCATAAGGCGCGGCATCTTTCGAAAGAATGCTGCGCAAACTGCGCTTGTCCACCGGCACTGCTAGATGCGAATCGGCACGCGCAAAGCCGTGTCCGGGAAAGTGCTTTGCGCAGTGGGTCAGGCCAGCTTGTGCCATGCCTTGTATCAGGCTTTGGGCCAGCAGGCTGACAATGCGTGCGTCATCGGAAAAAGCGCGGTTACCAATCACTCCACTGGCACCGTAATCCAGATCCAAGACCGGAGCAAAGCTCATGTCCACGCCGCAAGCACGCAATTGCATGCCCATCACATAGCCACTGGCCAGCGCGGCGCGGGTCGCCGCCAGGGGTCCTGCCTTGCGGCCCGCACGCGAGGTAGCCACAAACATGTCGCCCAATACGCGCATAGGTGGGAGATGCACAAAGCCGTCGTTGCGAAAGCGTTGTACCCGGCCACCCTCGTGATCCACCGCAATCAGCAAATCTGGACGCAGGCGTTTGATGCTGCCGCACAGCTGCGTCAATTGCGCCCGATTTTCCCAATTGCGCCCGAACAAAATCATGCCGCCGACCAGTGGGTGGCGTAGACGCTGCTTGTCTATTGCCTGCAGGCGGGTGCCGGCAATGTCAATCATTAAGGGGGCGTGCTGCTGCACCGTTTTCATGCGGGCAGCCTTAAGTCGCGTTAGGCCGCGCATCTCCGGCGGATCTGGCGGGTTTGGCGGGTGTGGCGGCACCGTCGACCTGCGCGGGCAAGGTCTCCTGCGCGCCGCCGCGTGACTCGACCACGCAAAAACTCACAGCGTAGTCGGTTTCATCACTCAGGCTGATTTGCGCCTGCAAGCCACGTGCGTCAAACCAATCTTTTAAAGCACCGTGCAAAACAACTACTGGCGCACCACTGGGAAGCTTGGCGATTTCGCAGGAGCGCCAGGTCATGGGCATGCGCATGCCCAACCCGACCGCCTTGCTGAAAGCTTCTTTTGCGCTAAAACGGGTGGCCAGATACCGCACGCCGCGCTCGGGCCAACGGCTGCTACGGGCCTGCCAGGTCGCTAGTTCGCCGGGCGCCAGCACTTTGGCGGCAAAGCGCTCGCCATGGCGCTCCAGGCTGGCGCGGATGCGACGCACATCGCAAATATCCGTGCCTATGCCGAAAATCATGGGCGCAAACACGCCAAATAGGCTATGACAGCGCCCCCGTAGCCGCGCTCCAGAGCATCACCAATCAGCGCATGCCCGATAGACACTTCTTGCACACCAGGCACCGCACTAATGAACGCGGCCAGGTTATCAAGATTAAGGTCGTGCCCGGCATTGATACCCAAGCCCGCCGCGGTGGCCGCTTGCGCCGCCCTGGCAAAACGCTCCAGTTGCGCCTGCGCACCGGCAGTGCCCCAGGCCGCCGCATAGGGCTCGGTATACAACTCCACCCGATCCGCACCCACGGCTTTCGCTCCAGCCATGGCATCAGCCTCGGCATCCATGAACAAACTCACACGCACGCCCCAGGCCTGGGACTGGGCAATTAAGGGCCGCAGCACGGCATCATCTTGCGGAAAACTCCAACCGTGGTCACTGGTGAGCTGGCCTTCCCCGTCCGGCACAAAGGTAAGCTGATGCAAGGGCAGATTACGCGCCACTAGATCGGCGGCCACGTCCATCAGGTTATGCAGCGGGTTGCCTTCCACATTAAATTCACGACCCGGCCAGTCCTGCATCAGCTGTGCCAGTTCCAGCACATCACTGCCTCTGATATGCCGCGCGTCGGGGCGCGGGTGCACCGTAATCCCCGAGGCCCCAGCCTCCAAACACAAGGCGGCCGCACGCGTCACGCTGGGGATGCCCAGATGGCGGGTGTTGCGCACCAAGGCCACTTTATTCAGATTGACAGAAAGCGCAGTGAATGAGGTTTGCATGGCAAGCGGGCAGTGCCTTTGGTTTCAAAGCTTAAAAAGATCAATAGGACTGAATGTCCAACATCATCTGGCGGGTGCGCAAGCTACGCACCCCGCAATGGTAGTGCAGCAGCGTGCGCAACATAGGCTTGAGCGCCGCGCTCAGGGGTGCGCAGGTTCGCAGGGTTTCTGTAAAGCGGCTGTCCTCGGTCAGCGATGCCTGCAAGGCAGACCATTGCGATCCGGTCAAAAAAAACCTGTCGTCGCCATGCGCCTGGCGCAGCCCGCCTTCGGGCACCAAGGTATAGGGCTGGTCGGGTTCTAGTGCTGCCAAGGTCAGCGTTTGCACATCGAGCTGCGGCAGCAGGCCAACTTCGCGCAGCAGCAGCAACTCATAACTGCGAAGCGACGCTTCCAGTACCTCCTCGTGCGCGCTGGCCAGCACGGCCACCACGCTGGCATAAACGTCAAACAAAACCGGGTGAGGGTCGTCACGCGCCAAGAGCGTGAGCAAAAGCTCATTGAGGTAGTAACCCGAAAGCAAGGCCTCGCCGGTAGGCATGACATGGCCACCCTGCCATTCGGCACTTTTGAGGGTGCGGATTTCGGCATCTCCCCCGAATGCCAGATGCAGGCGCTGCAGGGGCAAAAGCACAGGACGGAAACTCGAGCTAGGCCGTTTGGCGCCTTTAGCGATCAAGGCGAGGCGACCATGGTGGCGGGTAAACACCTCCAAAATCAGACTCGATTCGCTCCAGTCGTAGCGATGCAGTACAAAAGCCGGTTCGTCTGCAATGCGCTTGGCGGCCATTTACTCGTATCCGAAAGAGCGCACGCGCGCCTCGTCATCGGCCCAACCCGAACGCACCTTGACCCACATTTCAATAAACACTTTGGCATCGAGCAGCTTCTCCAGCTCGACCCGGGTTTCGGTGCCAATACGCTTGATGCGTTCGCCTTTGTCGCCAATAACCATGGCTTTGTGGCCATCACGCTCGACCACGATGGTGGCGGCAATCCGCAACAATCGCTTTTGCTTACCGCGCCCGGCTTCTTCTTCAAATTTGTCGATGACCACGGTCGAGGTGTAGGGCAATTCATCGCCCGTGAGGCGGAATAGTTTTTCCCGCACGGTTTCGCTGGCTAAAAACTTTTCGCTACGGTCGGTCAGTTCATCCTCGGCGTACCACCAGGCTTGCTCCGGCAAGTATTTTTCGCAAATCCCCAGCATGCGCTCAATGTCCTTGGCGTTTTTGGCGGACATCGGCACAAATTCGGCAAAGGGGTGGCGCAGCTGCATTTCCTGCAGCCAAGGCGCAATATCGGCACGGCGGTTCACCTGATCGAGCTTATTTGCAACGAGCAAGGTGGGCACCTCTTTGCTCAGCAAAGCCAACACCTTGGCATCGGCTTGGTTGAACATGCCGGCCTCGACCACGAACAAAATCAGGTCTACATCGCCCACCGCACCCATTACGGTTTTGTTCAGCGAGCGATTGAGTGCGTTGTTATGACGGGTTTGAAAACCGGGCGTATCGACAAAGACAAACTGCGATGCGCCGCGCGTGTGCATACCGGTAATGCGGTGGCGCGTGGTTTGCGCTTTGCGCGAGGTGATACTGATTTTTTGCCCTACCAAGGCGTTCATTAACGTGGACTTACCTACATTGGGTTTGCCCACAATAGCGACCAAACCGCAGCGCTGCCCGGGGGCGCCCTGCTCGCCGGCCTCCGACAGGCGTGGCATGGTTTTGAGCAGACCTGCCAGCATGCTGTCCACATCCGGCGCTTCCTGTTCAGGCGCAGCGGGCGGGGGCGAGGTCGGCTTGTTTTTAGTTGGCATTCGGGGCTTTGGAGTGAATAGTTTGCAGCATCGCGCTGGCAGCGGCTTGCTCGGCGGCGCGGCGCGAGCCACCTATGCCGCGCTCGATCAGGGCCAGTTGCGCAATTTCGCAAGCCACGTCAAATGTTTGCTGGTGCGCAGCGCCCAGGGTGTTGACCACTTTGTAGTCGGGCAATGGCATTTTGCGCGCTTGCAGCCATTCCTGCAATTCGGTTTTCGGGTCTTTACCAATGGCAGCCATGCCGGGGTTCACGTCTAGCTTCTCGAACAATCGTTGTACCAGGCCTTGCGCTGCGGGGTAACCGGCGTCCAGATAAATCGCGCCAATAATCGCCTCCAGCGCATCGGCCAATATGGACGGACGCTTAGCACCGCCTGAGCGCATTTCACCGTCACCCAATTTAAGCAGGGGCGATAAGCCCAAATCCAAAGCCAACTTATGCAAAGTCTCTTGACGCACCAGGTTGGCCCGGACGCGAGACAAATCACCTTCGGGCAAAGACTGTAGCTTGGCGTACAAAAAATCCGACACCGCCAGACTAAGCACCGAGTCGCCCAAAAACTCCAGCCGCTCGTAATGGTCCGATGAAAAGCTGCGGTGAGTTAAAGCCTGCTCCAGCAAAGCCGGATGCTTGAATGGGTGTTGCAGCCGTTGCTGCAATTGCGCAAGCTCGGGCTTCACATTGCGCCCTTACGTCGCCGCGATACGGGCACGCGCCACGCGATGGGACTGGTCTGACCCCAGGTCAATGGAAGGGCCCGACACGCTTGAGGTTGCCGAAGTTCATCCATACAAAAAAGGCTTTACCCACGATATTTTTCTCGGGCACAAAGCCCCAGTAACGCGAGTCCATGGAGTTGTCGCGGTTGTCACCCATCATGAAAAAGTGGCCCTCGGGCACTTTGCAGGTCACACCCTCAATGGTGTAATTGCAGCCCTCGGAGCCAGGGAATTTATCGGCACCGGGCACGAAGGCCGGGCGCTGCTCGTCGTTGAGAACACGATGGCTTTGGGTGCCGAATTTTTCTTCGTATTGCTTGAAGTAGCGCATCGCGTCTTCATCAAAAAATTCGGGTACCGATTCGGTGGGAACTGCCTGGCCATTAACGGTCAGGCGCTTGTTCAGATAGGCCACGGTGTCGCCGGGCACGCCAACTACGCGCTTGATGTAATCCAAACTGGGCCTGGGCGGGTAGCGGAAAACCATCACATCGCCGCGCTGGGGCTTTTCGCCTTCGGTAATTTTGGCATTCAGCACCGGCAGCCGCAAGCCGTAATGAAATTTGTTGACCAGAATCAAATCGCCCACCAGCAAGGTAGGAATCATCGAGCCCGATGGAATTTTGAAGGGTTCGACGATAAACGAGCGCAGGAAGAACACCGAAATAATGACCGGGAACAAGCCCGCAGTCCAATCCAACCACCAGGGCTGAGCGAGGATGTCTTCGGCCGCTTGTGCGACATCACCATCCACGCGGGAAATTCCTTGTTTTTCTAAACCAGCGCGCCGCTGCTCGTCAGCCTCCTGCAAACGTCGGACCGCAGCCTGGCGTGCCGGCAAAAAATAAAAACGCTCGGCCAACCAATAGACACCGGTCACGGCCGAGGCCATGAACAACAGGAACGCGAAATTTCCTTCGACCGCACCCATAAACCACGCGCCGGCATAAGCCACAAACGCGGCAAGTACCAGAGAAGTAATAAAAGGCATCAGTCTTCCACCCGCAAAATAGCCAGGAAGGCTTCCTGGGGCACCTCAACCGATCCGATTTGTTTCATGCGTTTTTTGCCTGCTTTTTGTTTTTCAAGGAGCTTGCGCTTGCGCGAAATATCACCACCGTAGCACTTGGCCAGCACGTTTTTACGCAAGGCTTTGATTGTCTCACGCGCAATTACATTCGAGCCGATCGCCGCCTGGATGGCGACGTCATACATCTGGCGGGAAATCACCTCGCGCATCTTGCCTACCACGGCCCGACCCCGGTAAGTGGCTTGGGTGCGGTGCACGATGATGGACAGCGCATCGACCCGCTCACCGTTGAGCAAAATATCTACTTTGACGACGTCCGATGCGCGGTACTCTTTGAACTCGTAGTCCATGGACGCATAACCCCGGCTGACCGATTTGAGCTTGTCAAAAAAGTCCAGCACGATCTCGCCCAAGGGCATGTCATAGGTCAGCATTACCTGGCGCCCGTGGTAGGCCATATTGAGCTGCAAACCACGCTTTTGGTTGGCCAGAGTCATCACAGCGCCCACGTACTCTTGCGGCATGTAAAGGTGAACCGTCACGATGGGTTCGCGGATTTCGTCCAACTTGCCCTGGTCGGGCATCTTGGACGGGTTTTCAACCATGCGCACTTCACCATCGGCCTGCACTACCTGATAGACCACGCTAGGGGCCGTGGTGATCAGGTCCTGATCAAACTCGCGCTCCAGGCGCTCCTGCACGATCTCCATGTGCAACAGGCCCAGAAAGCCGCAGCGAAAACCAAAACCCAAAGCCTGCGACACCTCGGGCTCGTAATGCAGCGAAGCATCGTTGAGTTTGAGCTTTTCCAGGCTGTCGCGCAGACCTTCGTACTGGTTGGCCTCGGTCGGGTACAAGCCCGCGAAGACCTGGGGCTGTATTTCCTTAAACCCTGGCAAGGCTTCGGTAGCCGTGGCAGCTGCGCCACCGGTGCCGGGCTTGACCAGCGTCACCGTATCGCCCACTTTGGCTGCCTGCAGTTCACGGATACCCGCAATGATGTAGCCGACCTGGCCCGCTTCCAGGCTGTCACGGGGCAGGTTGGCGGGTGTGAACACGCCCAGGCTGTCGGCGTTGTACATCGCACCGGTGGCCATCATCTTGATCTTCTCGCCCCGCCCCAGACGTCCATCCACCACCCGCACCAGCATCACGACGCCGACATAGCTGTCAAACCAGCTATCAATAATCATGGCACGCAAGGGGCCTTGCGGATTGCCTTTAGGCGCCGGCACCTTGGCCACGATGGCCTCCAAAATTTCATCAATGCCCATGCCGGTTTTGGCGGAGCAGGGAATGGCTTCGGTAGCGTCAATGCCAATCACATCCTCAATCTCGGAGCGCGCGTTGTCCGGATCGGCATTGGGCAAATCCATCTTATTAAGCACCGGCACTACCTCGACGCCCAACTCCAAAGCGGTATAGCAATTGGCAACGGTCTGTGCCTCCACGCCCTGGCTGGCATCGACGACTAGCAGCGCGCCTTCGCATGCCGACAGCGAGCGGCTGACCTCGTAAGAGAAGTCCACATGGCCAGGGGTGTCGATTAGATTGAGGTTGTAGACCTGCCCATCTTTGGCCTTGTACTGCAAGGCGGCGGTCTGGGCCTTGATAGTTATCCCCCGCTCTTTCTCAATGTCCATGGAGTCCAAAACCTGGGCCTCCATATCGCGCGCCTCGAGCCCGCCGCAACGTTGAATCAGGCGATCGGCGAGCGTTGATTTGCCATGATCAATATGGGCAATGATGGAAAAATTTCTGATGTGTTGCATCAAGGGGGAGGTTCAAGAGATTGAATTGAAAAGGCTATGGCAGAAAAAAGGGCGCGTCGGATGAACGACGCGCCCTGAACCAACAATCTTTGGCAACTGCGAAAGCTGGAACTTCATTGTAGGGAAAAAGCGTAAAACGACGATGTCACACATAGGCTAGGGCACATGTTGTCGATCAACAACAACCGATTTATTCACAAGTTATGCACAGTTTGTAAGCAAAGCGTGTGGATAAGGTGTTGATGGTATGTGCAGCACTCGAAGGCATTCCATATCGCGAATTTTATGAATTACTTTATTACCAAAAATGGATTTTTTGCGACTTCATTCTAACTAATGCATTAATCAATTTTTATGACTCCCAAGTCCGCGAACCCCTTTTTAGGGGCTTTACCACCACAAACTCAAGGAGAGTACGGGACGAAGAACACAAGTGCGCCCGCTTAACGTGGGGCGCATTACTTAGTTGCCAGGCTTAATCAAAGCGTATTGCGTCCAATCACCCCTGCGGAAAAGCACATTGATTGCCTTGGACTTATCCAATTTAGCGACCAGTGCTTCGAATTCTTTCACCGAGGTGATTTCGACATTGGCCATGGCCAAAATAACGTCGCCTTCGCGCAAGCCAGCACGCCCCGCCGCCTCGGCGACCGCTTCGACGCGCACCCCGCCTTTGACCCGCAGCTCTTTCTTCTGGGATTCCGTCAGCTCACTAACGGTCAAGCCCAGCGCCTGCCCAGCAGTGACTTTAGGTTTTGCTTCTGCAGGCGGCGCCTTGGCCACTGTTTTCTCGGCTTCTATCTCGGCGACGGTAACCGATAGTTCCTTGTTCGTGCCGCGACGCTGGACCGTCAGGCTCGATTTGGTGCCCGGTTTAATCTCGCCCACGATCCGTGGCAGATCAATCGACTTCTCGATGGGCTTGCCATTGAAACGCAAAATAATATCCCCTGGCTCCACCCCGGCCTTGTCGGCCGGCGCACCGGCTTCAACGCTGGTTACCAATGCGCCCTGAGCCTTCGCCAAGCCCAAAGATTCAGCAAGTTCTTTGCTGACCGGTGCAATACCCACGCCGATACGCCCCCTGGAAACCCGTCCCTGGCTACGTAACTGCTCGACCACCCGCACCGCCTCATCCATAGGTATGGAAAAAGAAATACCCATAAAGCCGCCCGAGCGCGAATAGATTTGGCTGTTAATACCCACCACCTCGCCGCGCATGTTGATTAGGGGGCCGCCCGAGTTGCCGGGGTTAATGGCCACATCCGTCTGGATAAAGGGGAGGTAATCGGCGTCATCGGTATAGCGTTGTTTGGCGCTGACGATGCCCGCAGTAACGGTATTTTCAAAGCCGAAGGGTGAACCAATGGCCATCACCCACTCGCCTACTTTCAGGCGCGCGACATCGCCCACTTTGACCGGCGTCAGACCGGTTGCCTCGATTTTCACCAGCGCGACATCGCTGCGCTTGTCAGCACCGATGATCTTGGCTTTGAATTCGCGCTTGTCCGTCAAAGTAACAAACACCTCATCCGCGCCATCGATGACATGGGCATTGGTCATGATCAGCCCATCTTGCGAAAAAATAAAACCCGAACCTACCCCACGCGGCACCTCCTCTTCGGGCGCAGACCGGTTAGGGCGTGGCGCTTGCTTAGGCACATTGGGCATGGGCAGCCCAAAGCGGCGGAAAAACTCCAACATTTCCTCCTCGCCTGGCCCTGCGGATTGCTGGCGACTGGAGACTTTTTGCAAGGTGCGTATGTTCACTACCGAAGGGCCGACCTGCTCGACCAGATCGGTGAAATCAGGCAAGGCGCGCGCCTGGGCGTGCACAGCCTGCACGGGCCAACCCGCCATGATCAGTGCCAGCAGTACAGCGGGCAGGGTATCGCGCCAACGGGCAAAACCAGGTGATGCAAACATGAATCTCATCCTCCAACTCCCAACAAAAAAACGCAGCACTATAGGCATCCTAGGCACCCCTATAACTTCAGTCATCTGGGTTCAGAGGACCAAAAACCAAAGCGCCGTCCAAAACTTTACCTCATGCCCAAGACGCGTCTAGGCAACCGTCGATTAAAACCCGTGTTTGCCGAGTCCACGGCCATGCCCCTGCTCAATATGGGCGACCAGTGCACGACGAAATGCCGTCCATCCAACACCCTGATGCACTGCAGGCCCTGCAAGCAAGCATTGCACAAGCCCACCACTGCTAGCCAAGCGCAGCACAGTAAAACCTGGCAAGGCCACAAGCCATTGGACGTTGCACGCGTCCTCCTGCGGCCAGCCAGACCAATACCAAGCTGTGCCATTCCACTCCAAGGTTCCGCGAGGCGTTTGCCACCAAGCCACTGCCGTAAGACAAAAAATCAGGCCGAAAAGCAAGGCCAGTGCGCACAAGGATGGAAGATCGCTGCCTTGTAGGCCCACTGATATCAGCACTGCAAAATTTAAGAGGCCCAGCCCCAGCATCAAGCCTGCATGGGTGCGGGTGCGGCCGAACTGAAGACTGGCGGGAGGCGCCTGACTTAGCAAGGTGAACCCCTCGTCAACGGCAATCCTAACGCCGCCTTAAGCGCGTTTGAACACCAATGCGCCGTTGGTGCCGCCAAAGCCAAAATTGTTTTTCAAAGCCGCCCGGATCGGCATATCGCGCGCCTGGTTGGCGCAATAGTCCAAGTCGCATTCCGGGTCCTGGTTAAACAAGTTGATGGTCGGAGGACACTTCTGGTGGTACAGGGCCAGCACGGTGAACACCGACTCGAGGCCACCGGCGCCACCAAGCAGGTGCCCGGTCATGGACTTGGTGGAACTTATCACGATGCGCTTGGCATGCTCGCCTAGCGCCGCCTTGATGGCATTGGTCTCGTTGATATCGCCCAAGGGCGTGGACGTGCCGTGCGCATTCAGGTAATCGATGTCTTCAGGATTAAGAGATGCGTTACGCAATGCGCTCAGCATGGCGCGGCGCGGACCGTCCATGTTCGGGGCGGTCATGTGGCCGGCATCGGCGCTCATGCCAAAGCCTGCCAACTCGGCATAAATACGGGCGCCCCGCGCCTTGGCGTGTTCGTACTCTTCCAAAACCATAATGCCGCCGCCCTCGCCCAGCACAAAACCATCGCGGTCTTTGTCCCAAGGGCGCGAGGCCGTCGCCGGGTCATCGTTGCGGGTACTTAAGGCACGCATGGCGGCAAATCCGCCCACACCCAGATGGGACACCGCAGCCTCAGAACCACCTGCGACCATGACATCGGCATCGCCGTACTCGATCATTCGACCGGCCTCGCCAATGCAGTGCAGGCCGGTAGTGCAAGCGGTAGCAATCGCGATATTGGGGCCCTTGAAACCGAAGCGCATAGAAACATGGCCGGCCGTCATATTGATGATCGAAGCGGGGACAAAAAACGGGGAAATACGCCTCGGTCCTCGGGCGGTAAATTCGATATTGGTATGTTCGATCATGGGCAGGCCGCCGATGCCCGAGCCGATCACGCATCCAATGCGTGTGGCTTCCTCTTCGCCCAACGCATCACCGGTGGCAAGTCCCGCATCCTCCACCGCCTGCACCGCCGCGACGATGCCGTAGTGGATGAAGGTATCCATGGCACGCGCGTCCTTGGGGCTGATATAGCGGTCCAAGTCCAACGCACGCACCTCGCCGGCAATGCGGCAAGAAAATGCGCTTGAATCAAATTTGCTGATAAGGCCGATACCCGATGTGCCCGCCAGCAGATTGGCCCAAGCCTGATCCACCGTATTGCCCACAGGACTCACACAGCCCAAACCAGTAACTACCACACGACGACGGGACATACTCACCTGTATTAAACGTTGCGTGAATGACTAACTGCACACAGCGGCTTCGCCGCCAGAGCCCCCGGACAGCTTTGGAATGAGCCAGCTGCTGGGGTTTTTCCAGAACCCAGCCGAAAAAGTGGGTTCTAGCGCAGGCCTATCAGGCCTTTTTGTGGGTCATGGCGTAATCAACGGCGTTTTGCACCGTGGTGATTTTTTCGGCGTCTTCATCGGGGATTTCGATGCCGAATTCATCTTCCAAGGCCATCACCAGCTCCACCGTGTCCAGCGAATCAGCGCCCAAATCAGCCACAAAGGCTTTTTCGTTGGTGACTTGGGACTCTTCCACGCCGAGTTGCTCGGCGATGATTTTCTTGACACGTACTTCGATATCGCTCATGGGTTCCCTCTAAGGGTTGTAAAACAGTCCGCGATTTTACCAGTGCGGGCGCCGACCGCTCGCAGTAGCCGCCTCGCGGACACGAAGGCGTGAAAACGGATACTACTTTACATATACATGCCGCCATTGACGTGCAATTCCTGGCCCGTCACATAAGCCGCTTGCGGCGAGGCCAGGTAGACCACCGCATGCGCGATGTCAGCGGGCTGGCCCAAATGCCCCAATGGGATCTGGGTCAGCAAGGCGTTTTGTTGCTCCTGGCTCAGGGAGGCGGTCATATCGGTTGCGATAAAGCCGGGGGCGATGCAATTGACGGTAATCTGGCGCGAACCCAACTCCCGGGCCAGGGCGCGAGTCATCCCGGCCACACCGGCTTTGGCGGCGGCGTAATTGGCCTGCCCCGGATTTCCCGAGGCGCCAACCACCGAGGTGATATTGATGATTCGGCCATAGCGCTGCTTCATCATGGGCCGCATCACGGCCCGACTCATGCGGAACACGCCCTTGAGGTTGGCGTCAATCACCGCATCCCAGTCATCATCTTTCATGCGCATGGCAAGGTTATCGCGCGTGATGCCGGCGTTGTTGACCAACACTTGCAAACCGCCCAGTTCCTTGATTACTGCATCTACCAGCGCGTCGCAGGCTGCACCGTCCGTGACATTAAGTACGCGCCCCGAGCAGCCTTCGTAAGCCTCTAGCGCCCGGTTGATGCCCTGGGCACCAGCTTCGGTAGTGGCCGTCCCCACCACTCGCAGGCCTTTGTGCGCCAACTCCAAGGCGATCGACGCACCAATGCCGCGCGAGGCCCCGGTCACCAAGGCTACTTGGCCCGCAAATTCAATCGAATTCATTGCAAACCCGCCTGTGTTTCGGCCAAAGTAGCCGGATCAAATACCGCAAAAGCATTCAAGGACGCATCTATGCGCTTGACCATGCCGCTCAATACCTTGCCGGGTCCACATTCCACAATCTGCTCCAGTCCACGGGCTTTCAAGGCTTGCACGGTTTGCACCCAGCGCACCGGCCCGAAGGCCTGTCGGTACAAAGTATCGCGGATCCGATCAGGCTCTGTTTCGACCGCCACGTCAATGTTGTTGATGATTGGAATCTGGGGGCTGGCAATCGCAATTTTGCCCAGGCGCTCGCGCAGTATCAATGCCGCCGGCTGCATCAATGCGCAATGGAAAGGCGCGGACACCGGTAGCAACAAAGCACGCTTTGCGCCTTGCGTCTTGAGCACTTCGCAAGCACGTTCGACAGCCGCTTTACTGCCGGAAATGACGGTCTGGGCGTTGTCATTGAAATTAGCGGCCTCCACTACCTCACCGCTTTCAGGGGAAAACTCCGCGGCCACCTCGGCACATAAAGCGGCCACCCGCGCCGGGTCCATACCCAAAATAGCGGCCATCGCACCTTTACCAACGGGCACGGCTTGCTGCATGGCCTGGCCGCGCAAGCGCACCAATGGCACTGCATCGGCCAGAGTCAAGGCGCCCGCTGCCACCAAGGCGGCGTATTCGCCCAGGGAGTGTCCGGCCACAGCCTGCGGCGCGATACCAACTTCGGCCATCCACACACGGTAGGCGGCGACACCCGCCACCAGCATCACCGGCTGGGTATTGGTCGTCAGAGCCAGCGCTTCTTTGCTGCCATCGCGGATTAAGGCGCCGATGTCTTCGTGCAAAGCATGCGAGGCCTCGTCTAGCACGGCGCGTACCGCTGGATGGTCACCCCAGGCGTCCAGCATGCCCACGGACTGGGAGCCTTGGCCGGGAAAAACAAATGCAAATGGTTTCATCGGTTCAATTGCGTAATAAATGGAAACTTAAAACAGGGTTTGACGAGCGCATGCGCACCAGGATCACAAAGTGAGCAAGACCGCGCCCCAGGTAAAACCCCCGCCCACGCCCTCCAGCAAGACTGTCTGTCCTGGTTGAATGCGGCCGGTGCGCACGCCGGCGTCCAACGCCAGCGGAATTGAGGCCGCCGAGGTGTTGCCATGCTGATCTACGGTCACCATGACTTTTTCCATGGGCAGCTTGAGCTTTTTAGCGGTACTTTGAATGATGCGGATATTGGCTTGGTGCGGCACCAACCAGTCGATGTCCGACTGGGTCTTACCCGCCTTGGACAAGACCGCGCGGGCCGCATCCTCGAGCACGCCCACCGCCAGTTTGAACACCGCCTGTCCCGCCATTTTGAGCAAAGGAACCCCGGCCACCAATCCACCATGCACGTGGCCGGGCACGCACAGAATGTCGACGTGGCGGCCATCTGCGTGCAGATCGGAGGACAAAATGCCCGGCGTATCAGACGCTTCCAAGACCACCGCCCCGGCTCCGTCGCCAAACAGTACGCAAGTGCCGCGGTCCTTGAAGTCCAGGATGCGGGAGAAAATTTCTGCGCCGACTACCAGCGCGCAACGGGCGCTACCGGTCTTAATCAGGGCATCGGCGATGGTGAGCGCATAGACAAATCCGCTGCACACCGCTTGGACATCAAAAGCCGCCCCGCCGATAGCGCCAAGCTTGCCTTGCAAAATACATGCAGTGGAGGGAAACACCATATCCGGCGTCGATGTGGCGACGATGATGAGATCGACATCGCTGGCCGAGCGCCCCGCCGCTTGCAAGGCCGCCTGGCAGGCGTGCAATGCCAAATCGCTACAAAAAATACCGTCGTCCGCGAAGTGGCGCGCGCTGATACCGCTGCGCTCGACGATCCAGTCGTCGGATGTCTCAATGCCGTCCTGCGCTAAACGCGCCACCATATCGGAATTGCTCAGCCGCCTGGGCGGGAGATAACTGCCGGTGCCCGTGATACGTGAATAACTACTCATGAATAATCCGGATCGGAACCTTAGCCCTGCGTTGGGGTGGGAACTTGTGCATTGAGCAAAGGCGCCGCATGCGCAATGCGCGTTCGCACGCGCTCTAGTAAATTGTTCTGTACGGCATCATACGCTCGGCCTAATGCACTAGAAAACGCCAATTCGTCGGCTGAACCGTGGCTTTTGAACACCAGGCCGCGCAGCCCCAGCAAGGCCACGCCGTTGTAGCGCCGATGGTCGATACGCCGCTTGAGCGCCGACAAGACCGGTGCAGATGCGAGTGCCGCCAGCTTGGTGAACACATTGCGCCCATATTCCTCTTTAAGGAAGCCGACAATCATTCCAGCCAGCCCCTCGCTGGTCTTGAGGGCCACATTGCCCACAAAGCCATCGCAGACAACCAGATTAACAGTGCCTTTGAAAATGTCGTTACCTTCGACATTACCGAAAAAATTCAAATCGCCGCTGGCCGCTGCTGCACGCAGTAATTCGCCGGATTCTTTGATCGCCTCATTGCCCTTGATCACTTCAGACCCGATATTGAGCAAACCTACCGACGGCGCACTGACGCTATCCGTGACCGAAACTAGGGCCGAGCCCATGACTGCAAATTGCAACAAATGCAAAGGCGTGCAATCCACATTGGCCCCTAAATCCAGCACCGTGGTCGCATGGCCTTTGGCATTGGGGATTTGACCGGCCAGCGCGGGCCGCTCGATGCCTTCCAGCGTTTTAAGTACGTACCGGGCAATCGCCATTAACGCGCCGGTATTGCCGGCCGAGACCGCGGCTTGCGCCAAGCCGTCGCGTACTTGCTCGATGGCTACGCGCATAGACGAATCTTTTTTCTTGCGCAAGGCGATTTCCAGGGCGTCGTCCATCTCCACCACTTCGCTGGCAAACACTTTGGTGATGCGGGGGTGGGAAAAATCGGCCAAGGCCTGGGGTAAACCCACTAATCGCAGGTGGGCGTCAGGGCGCAGGGCCAAGAACTTGCGGCAGGCTGGAAGGGTGACCGAGGGTCCGAAATCCCCGCCCATGCAATCAACTGCAATGGTAATCATGCAGCGTGGGAGGGGGAAATTGGTTTCACGGGGCTAAAGCGCGTGGACATAAAAAAACCCGAGGCTACAGGCGATGCAGCTTCGGGCTTGGGGCCGACCCGCGCGGGTCAGGCTTCTGATTTGGTCTTAAGGACTTTGCGCCCACGGTAAAAGCCGGTCGGGCTGATGTGGTGACGCAAATGGATTTCGCCAGTCGTCGGCTCGACCGCAATACCGGGCACGACCAGCGCATTGTGCGAACGGTGCATACCGCGCTTGGAGGGGGATTTTTTGTTTTGCTGAACTGCCATGATTGGCTCCTAGTCAAATAGGCTGCAGGCGAGGCAGCACCGTCGGTTAATTGAATGGCGCAAAGAACACTGCCTGCACCCAAGCCCACAATTATAGCGTCAGGGCGCATTTACATTGCCCTCAGCTTTTGGGCGTCTTGAGCTGCGCCAGCTTGGCAAACGGATTGGGCCGGTCGGAGGCCGTCTCAAAATCAGCATCGGCAGCCGACAACTTCAGATCGCCAGGGCATTTTTCGTGCTTGGGCGAGACGGGCAAGGCCATGAGTAGTTCGTCTTCAACCAATTCCAGCAAGTCAAACTGGGCGGAATTGACCAGTAAGTCCTCTTCAGACTCCTCGTCCTGGGCCATGGCAGCCTCCTCGGATTCCACAAAGCGAAATTCCCGGTCAAATTGGACCAGCGTTGTCACCGGCTCCATGCAGCGCTGGCACACCAAGTCAATATCGACACGCGCTTGCAAATGCAACCACGGCACCGGGGCGCCGGTGGGGTCAGCACGCATACTGCCAAGGGCCTGGAAATGCACCGCGGCATCGGCCACTGCCTGCACGGCTTCGTCCGCTAAGCGCGGCAATTCGGCCAATGGTGCCTGACCGAGCAATGGCGCATGCTCGATTGCAAAGGCTGAAACGGCGAGCTTGCGGGGATTGGTGGAAGTAACCATAGGCGCAGTGTAAGAGAATCGCCATATGCAAGCCCCACCCGCCCGCGCCCTGATTCTGGCCTCCACATCGCGCTATCGCCGAGCGCTGTTGGAGCGCCTCCAACTCCCCTTTTCGGTGCAAGCGCCATGCGTGGATGAAACGCCCATGGCCGGCGAGCCCCCAGCTTCCCTGGCCAGGCGGCTGGCCTTGGCCAAGGCGACCGCGGTGGCCGCAACAGCGCCCAACGCGGTAGTCATCGGCTGCGACCAAGTGACTGATTTACATGGTCAGGCACTAGGTAAGCCCGGCAATTACGAGAACGCGCTCGGCCAGTTGCGTGCCATGCGTGGCCAAACGGTGATATTCCAAACCGCCATGTCAGTGGTATGCACGGCAAGCGGATTTTGCGAAGAGGTGCTGGTGCCGGTGCGCGTGGCTTACCGCGAAGCCTCGGATGCAGAGATTGATTTTTACCTGCGTGCCGAAGAACCCTATGACTGTGCAGGCAGTGTCAAGAGTGAGGGTATGGGCATTGCATTGATGCACAGCATAGACAACGACGACCCCACTGCACTGATAGGGTTACCACTGATCCGCTTGAGCGCCATCTTGCGCCGTGCCGGTATCGCCGTGTTGGGGCAAAAGTGAGCCTTCCCCCAGTCCCGTTCGAGCAAAAAACGCTGCGCCTAGGTGCCTTGTATTTGGTACCCACTCCTCTGGATTTCGGCTGCGACAGCGTTATCCCTTTGGGCGACGTATTGCCACAAGCCACCATCGCGCGCGCCGCCGCGTTGCAGCACTGGGTTTGCGAAAACGCCAAATCGGCGCGCGCATTCCTTAAACGCGTGGGTGAAGTCAGTCCTTTGTGCGCCCCCATCCAAGAGCAGCAATTACAGGAGTTGCCGCGCGAAGTTCATAAAAAAGGCGATGCGGGTTTTGATGCGCGCAGCTTGCTCGCACCCGCGTTGGGCGGCCACGACATGGGCTTACTCAGCGAGGCCGGTATGCCCGCCATTGCTGATCCGGGCGCTGCAGTGGTACGCGCGGCCCACACACTAGGTGTTCAAGTACATCCCCTGATTGGGCCGGTGTCGCTGATGCTGGCACTGGCGGCCAGTGGACTGAATGGCCAGAACTTCGCATTTTTAGGCTATGTGCCCAGCGAACCGGTATTGCGCGCCCAACGCATCAAGGCGCTGGAAGCGCTGGCCTTAAAGACAGGCCAAACCCAGTTATTTATCGAAACGCCCTACCGAAACGAAGCCTTATTGCGCACGCTGCTGGAGGTACTGCAGGCGGGCACTCGCCTAGCAGTCTCTATGGGTTTGACACTGGAAACCGGACGTCACTACAGCGGCACGGTCCAGGAATGGAAACGCGCCAAGTGGGTTTTGAACAATCAAACCCCTGCCGTGTTCGCCATCGGTCCTTGAGGCTAGGGCAGGCGAGCAACGGCTTAAGTTCTAACGCAGTCCGGGTGCATAGCGCAAGGCAGTGGCCATTGACTCGCCCATGGCCGCGCCAAAGCGTTTTACCAAACGCTCAGCAACGTTTTCGCGGCGGGTGTAATCAATGATTTCAGGCGCTTTAACGACTTCACGGGCCACGTAATCGAGATTGCCTAAATGGTCTGCCAGTCCCATTTTTACCGCCTGATCGCCAGTCCAGAACAAGCCACTAAAAGTCTCAGAGGTCTCTTGCAACCTGTCCCCGCGTCCCTCTTTGACGGCACCGATAAATTGCTGATGAATTTGGTTCAGCATCGCCTGGGCAAATTCTTTCTGCTTTTCTGTTTGCGGGCTAAAGGGATCGAGAAAACCTTTGTTCTGGCCCGCCGTCATCAGTCGGCGTTCGACGCCGAGCTTGTCCATCAATCCGGTAAACCCGAAGCCGTCCATCAACACGCCGATGCTGCCCACTACGCTGGCCTTATCGACAAAAATCTGGTCAGCAGCCACCGCGATGTAATAGGCGGCCGAGGCGCAAGTCTCCTCCACCACTACATAAACCGGCTTCTTGTGCAGTGCTTTCAAGCGACGGATCTCATCGTTCATGATGCCGGCTTGGACCGGACTACCGCCGGGCGAGTTAATTAGCAACACCACCGCTTGTGCGCCCTCATCCTCAAACGCACTACGCATAGAAGAGACGATGGCCTCGGCGCTGGCCTCGGCTCCCGAGGCAATCTCACCCTTGATTTCCACCACGGCCGTATGGGGCCGCGTGATGTCCGACCCGTGCATGCCACCACTTCGATCCATACCCAGCCAAACGATCGCGCCCAAAACCAACAACCAAGCCAAGCGCATACCGTACTTCCAACGGCGGGCAGATCGCTGCTCGGCCAGACTTGCCTGCATCCACTGTTCAATCACACTGCGCTCCCAGCTAGGCCCGCTGGAGGGAGAAGCATGAGTTGCTGGCGCTTGCGCCTGTGCACTCGATTGGGTCTGCTGTGGTTCTGAAGGGGTACTGGAAAGTGGCTCTGTCATATTAGAAGTTCTGCGGAAGTAATTGCGGGGCAGTATGCCAGCCCACCATGCCGTCTTGCTCGGAAAGGGCAATTTTTATCAATGCGCCACGGCAGGGGCCGTTCATACAGCGCCCGGTGTCAGGCGCGTAAAGCGCGCCATGGGTGGCGCAAATCAGCCATTGGCCAGTGGTATCAAAAAAACGGTTCGGCTGAAAATCCATTTCCATTGCGACATGGCTGCAGCGGTTCAGGTAGGCATGCACTTCGCCCTGAAAACGAACAGCAAAAGCCCAACAGCTTTGCCCCTGGTACAGCACGTCAAACGAGACCGCGAGGCCACACTCTTGCAAGTCCGTGGATCGGCACAAAGGAATCAGCGTACTTTCAGCAGGCATGGTCTACAGCTAAGAGTACAAAAAATCCTGTAACCGTCAAGCTAGAGTTGGTTTCAGGCGTTATCCAGCATCCATCGGTGTAGCCCCTGGGCCGAATCGGCAATATACAAGGGCTTAAGCGCCGCCAAAGCACTTGCATCGTGGGCGCCGTAGTTCACGCCTACGCTGGCGCAACCGGCATTGGCCGCTAACTGCAAGTCGTGCGTGGTGTCGCCGACCATCAAGGTGCGCTCAGGGGCAACGCCAAATTCCCCCATCAGCTCATGCAACATGCGCGGATGCGGTTTGCCCGCGGTCTCATCCGCGGTGCGACTGGCGTGGAACAAGTCTTTGAGCTCGACATGGGCCAAAGCCTGGTCCAGCCCCCAACGGCTTTTGCCGGTTGCCACCGTCAGGAAGTATTGGCGCTCTTTCAGTTCAGCCAACATCTCCAACACGCCGGGAAACAAGGCGATTTGGTCCTGTTCGCGCCCGTAGTGGTGTTTGTAGCGTTCACCCAAAAGCGGATATTTCTCCTTCGGGACATCCGGCGCCGCATGCGCCAACGCCTGGCCCAGGCCCAGACCAATCACATACGCGGCGTCCTTGTCGCTGGGTACGCTGCCGCCCACATCCCGCACGGCGCCCTGAATTGAGCGCACGATGATGGCCGTTGAGTCAAACAGTGTGCCGTCCCAATCAAAGGCAATCAGGTCAAAACGGCGTTTGGATACGGAAGTCATAAGGCATCAATCTGCTTGGCAGCGGTGGAATTAGTGGCGATGGTAGCAAGCGCACCGGGCAAGCGTGCTTGCAAAAAAGGCAATAATTCAGCGGCCAGCGGTACTTGTAAGGCCACAGCGTCGCCGCTGGCCGGATGGACGATTTGCAAACGCCAGGCATGCAAAAACATGCGTTTAAGCGGCACCGCAGCACGGGCCCAATCTTTGTTTTTCTCAAAATCCCCGTATTTATCGTCACCTACGATCGGCATGCCTTCGGAGGCTAGATGCACTCGGATTTGGTGTGTGCGGCCGGTTTTGATGGTCACGGCCAACAGACTCATCGCCTGCGCTGCCGCAGGCGCGCTGCGCGCCAGCACCTTCACTAGAGTCACCGAGGGCATGCCGTCGGGGTCATCACGCGCAACCACTTTGACCCGCCGCTCGCCGTCACCGGCACCGCCAGCGCTGTCCAGCAAGTATTTGTGAAGGGGCTTGTCCAGCACTTTCTTATGGGCAGGCCAATCGCCCAGAACCAAGGTTAGGTAGGTCTTGCCAGTCAGACGCTGGCGGAACTGCTCCTGCAAGTTTTTAAGCGCGCTGCGCTTTTTGGCGACGAGCAAGATGCCGCTGGTCTCCCGGTCAAGGCGGTGCACCAATTCCAAAAAACGCGCTTGCGGTCGGGCCATGCGCAACTGCTCAATAACGCCGAAGCTCACGCCCGAACCACCATGCACCGCCACGCCTGCCGGCTTGTCCAGCGCCAGAAAGGCTTCGTCTTCATGCAGGATGTCAAAACTGCGAAGCGGCCCGGCCGTGGCTGAAAGCGTGGCCATGGTGGCGGCCTTGTCCTGCGCCCGCTCAGACACCCGCACCGGCGGCAGTCGGACCACATCACCGGCCCGCACCCGAGTATCAGCGCCGGCGCGGCCTTTGTTCACCCGCACCTCGCCGCTGCGAATGATGCGGTAAATGTGAGTCTTGGGCACGCCTTTAAGCTGGCGCATTAGGTAATTGTCCAGACGCTGATCGGTCTCGTCCTCGCTCACCGTCAGCCACTGTGCGGCAGGCGCTACAGGGGTCGCCAGGGCCCCAGCGGGCGCTTCGGGTTTGACCCCTATAATGTGTTTCACTAGCGATTTGCTGTAAGTGGTTGATTCGGTTGGAGTTTAGTCCACACCCCCGCAGGCAGCCGCGCTAGAAGGTCGATGCCGCCTTGCCGCATAGCCCGCAAACCACAGCTCAGCTGCGTGTGGTGGCCGGCACGCAACAGGGTCAAGCCGACGAATTGAACCACTGAATCGGAATACCCCAAACCCCCAGATCCATTTTCCTGGGGGCGGAATGCAACGAGATGTTTGTGTTGATGCAACTGATAAACCTGTGCCTGCGGAGCGTTAGGGTTCCGTTCTTGGGCGCGCGTCGGCTGTTTGAAAAATTGGCTACCCGCCAAGCGCATCCCCTCGTCACCATCCCTGCGCCTATGCTTCGACGCCTTGTGTAGTCGAGGTTCTCCGGCAATTCCTCCACAGTTCAATCCGTTAGTCCAGGCATCGTTTGCCCCACGTGGGCAGGTGATAACTATTGAAGGACGACAGCATGAAACGGATGCTTATTAATGCAACTCAGGCAGAAGAACGACGCCTGGCGATTGTGGATGGACAAAAATTACTCGACTACGAAATCGAGATTGAAGGGCGCGAACAGCGCAAGGGCAATATTTACAAAGCGGTCGTGACACGGGTCGAGCCCTCGCTCGAAGCCTGTTTTGTGGACTACGGCGAAGACCGCCACGGCTTTCTGCCGTTCAAGGAAATCTCGCGCCAGTACTTTAAAGAAGGCGTTTCGGTCAGCCAAGCGCGCATTCAGGACGTGATCCGCGAAGGCCAGGAGCTTCTGGTCCAGGTGGAAAAAGAGGAGCGCGGCAATAAAGGCGCGGCCCTTACAACCTATGTCTCCTTGGCCGGTCGCTATGTGGTGCTAATGCCTAACAACCCGCGTGGTGGTGGCGTCAGCCGGCGCATCGAGGGCGAGGATCGTTCGGACCTGAAAGAGGCGCTAGACCAACTCGAATACCCCAATGGCATGAGCATCATCGCCCGCACCGCAGGCATTGGCCGCAGCGCGCCCGAGTTGCAATGGGACTTGAACTACCTGCTCAAGCTCTGGAACGCCATCGACGGCGCAGCAAAAAGCGGCAAAGGCGCCTTCCTGATTTACCAGGAGTCCAGCCTAGTCATCCGCGCCATCCGCGATTACTTCAACCATGACATCGGCGACATCCTGATCGACACCGACGACGTCTATGAACAAGCCCAGCAGTTCATGGCCCACGTCATGCCCGAGCATGCGGCGCGCGTAAAACGCTACCGCGACGATGCGCCCTTGTTCAGCCGCTTCCAAATTGAACACCAAATCGAATCGGCCTACGCCCGCACCGTGCAACTGCCCAGCGGCGGCGCCATCGTGATCGACCACACAGAAGCGCTGGTCAGCGTGGACGTGAACTCGGCGCGCGCTATCAAAGGCGGCGACATCGAAGAAACCGCCACCCGCACTAACCTGGAAGCCGCCGACGAAGTAGCCCGCCAGATGCGTTTGCGCGACTTAGGCGGCCTGATCGTGATCGACTTTATCGACATGGAAGAAAGCCGCAACCGCCGCGAAGTGGAAAGCCGCTTGCGCGATGCATTGCGCCAAGACCGCGCCCGCGTGCAGTTCGGCACGATTAGCAAATTCGGCCTTATGGAAATGAGCCGCCAGCGCCTGCGTCCGGCCCTCTCCGAAGGTGCCTCCATCCCCTGCCCGCGCTGCGGCGGTTCCGGCCATATCCGCGATACCGAGTCCAGCGCGCTGCAAATTTTGCGCATCATCCAAGAAGAGTCCCTCAAAGACAACACGGCGTCTGTGCTATGCCAGGTCCCGGTGGAAGTGGCCTCATTCCTACTCAATGAAAAGCGTACCGAGATCGCCAAAATCGAACTCAAGCAACGTATCAACGTGCTGATGGTGCCCAACAAAACGCTGGAAACGCCCAATTACAAGCTTGAGCGCTTGAAGCACGACGACCCGCGCCTTGACCACATCGAAGCAAGCTACAAGATGGCCGACACCATCGAGGACCCGACCTCCGTAACGCGCCGCTCACAAGAGCCGACGAATAAGCAAACTCCAGTGATCAAAGGCGTATTGCCAGACGCGCCAGCGCCCCAGGCGGCGCCGCGCGCTGAAGCTGCGCCCAAGCCAGCAGCGCCTGCCCGCGCAACCCCTGCGACCCCTGCGACCCCTGCGCCTGCTGCACCACCAGCCCAACAAGGCTTTTTCTCCTGGGTCAAGAGCCTTTTCTCTGCGGCACCAGCAGCACCGACAGACAGTAAACCCGCCGTGCAAAAAGTTGAAGAGCGGCGCGATGGCCGCCCCCCGCGTGATGGCAATCGCGACGGCCAGGGACGTGGCGCGCGTGGCGAAGGCCGTGGCGAGGCCCGCGCCGATGGACGCAGTGAAGGACGCGGTGAAGGTCGTGGCGAAGGACGCAATAGCCGTGGCGGTCGCGGTGGACGTGGCGGCGAACGCGGCAGCCAGCGTGAGCGTTTCGATGCCGAAGGAAAACCAATGGCAGCGGGCGAAAACGCCCAGGCCATCAGCGTGGACGCCAATGGGACCGAGAACCCGCGTCCCGCACGCGGCGGACGCGGTGGACGCAACAGCGACCGTGGTGAGCGCGGCGAGCGCACGGAGCGCCCTGAGAATGCAGAGCGCCAGGCTGATCGTGGTGGCGACCAGGCTGCGCAAGCGGAAGGCAATGGCAATGACGGCGCCCCGCGCGAACCGCGTGAAGGCCGTGAAGGCGGACGCAGCCGTGGGGGCCGGAGCCGTCGCAATGACCGAGGCCCGCGTTTAGACGAAGCGGGCAACCCGATTCCTGCGGCGCAAGGCCAGGACGAAGTGAATGGACAGGCAACTGCTGAAGGCGGCGCAAGCGAAGGCGCAGATAACCGCGACAGCAATGGCCGCCGCTCGCGCGACCGCTATGGCCGCGAGCGTGGCCCGCGTAACGGGCCTGATACCGGTACGGGTAACCAGGAAGAGCAAGCGCCAAGCAACTTCCAGATGCGGCAACCCGAGCGTGCAAGCGATGACGGCGACGCCCCGGTGCGTTCGTATTTCACGCAAGCCGTTCCCGTAGCGGCGAGCACGCAGGAATCAACCCAGGACAGCCATGCGGCAGTAGCGCCCACCGCGGCGCCGGCACCTATGGCGGCGCAAGCCGACGCGGCAACACACCCTGCGGTACAGGCCGAGGCGGCCCCACAAGCGACAGCGCAGGGCGAGGCAACACCGCAGGCCGCAGCGCCAGTGTTCAGCGCAGCACCGGCGACTCCGGCGCCCGCAGCGCAGGCTGCGCCTGTTATGCCAGTAGTCAGCGCCTTTGAATTGCCAGTCGAAAACCTGGTTTCGGTGGCGCAAAGTTCAGGCTTGCAATGGGTGAACTCAGACCCGCAAAAAATCGCGGCAGTGCAAGCGGCTATTGCCGCGGAGCCTGCTCCGGTTCATGTGCCGCGCCAGCGCCCTGCACCCGTGGTGCTTGAAGATGCACCGCTGGTTTTGGTGGAAACCAAGCGTGACTTAGGCCAGATGCAGTTACCTACCGCCTAAAGCGAATTGGGTAGCAGCCTAAGTTGCTGCAACGGATAAAGGGCACATCAGTGCCCTTTATTTTTGCTTGGTAAGACCGCGCCAAACTACGCTCAAGTCTTTGCGTCATAGCACGCCACAGCGCGTCTTTGCAAGGCCTTATGCCCTGTAAAAACCTCACTAGATTAATGCAAGGGCCGACGCGTTACCGTCACACCGCGCAGTGACGAGGGCTTTTTCTGCACTGACTTGTCGGGGCAGTTCAGTTGGGCGCCACTAAAAAATGGCGCCATGATTGCTCGGCTACCGCGCGAGTCGATCAATCTTTACGCTGTGTCAACGACTCAAGCATCCGCTGTGCATCGCCTTTGATCTCCGGATCGGCGCTGGTCGCTATGCATTGGCGCAGTAAATGCTGAGCCTTGCCCCATAAACTTAGGCGCACACACATCACGGCAGCCAGGTATTGCAGCAGCGGATCGCGCGCCTGGGCCCGCTGGGCGGCCTCAATGCGCGAGACCCATTTGGTATCCGGCGCTTCATGCTGGGCCAGCAAACCCGCCTCCAAGGCCCGCACCAATCGCAAGCGCTGGGAAGGGCTTAAGGCCTTGGGGTCCTGCAACATACGTTCCCAGACCGGCAGCAACCATTGGCGCGACTGTGCCGCGTCGCCGCCTTTGGCCAGCCAATGCTTGGCCATCCCCAGTGCCACATCGGGCAAGGTGCATTCTTCCTCCTCCAGAAAATCCCAGGCCGCCAAAATCTGGCTGGTATCTTGGCCCGCGAGCAAAAGCTCCAACGCCAACGCCTGGGAAATGCTGGCACCACTGCTCTCAGCAATTGCACGGTGTTTGACAAGCAAGCGCACTGTTTCCAATGCGACCGCGTTTTCGCCTTGCATACGTGCCACTCTGAAACGCAAGCGCAGCGCCACGGTGCGGCGTGCAGCACCTTGCGGCAGTCGCTCCAACCACTGCGCCGCGGCGGGTGCGTCGTGGTCGTCCAAGGCCCAGCGCGCCGCGCGCATAAAAAAGCCCTCCTGCGTGCCACTGACCTCAGGAATATCCAATAGCTCCGTAGCCTGCAGGAAATGCTTGTCTCGCAGGGTTTGGTCTTGTAAGGCATGAGCGCTTTCAGCAGCGATCAAATGCAACATGGCCTGCAAGCGCAGACTGCGCCCATGCGATTCATCCTGCGCATCAGCACGCGTGTGCATGGCAACAGCGTATTCAGCGGCCTTGCGAGCGCGCACAAAGCGGCCAGCTACCAAATGCACCAGTGCATCAACTAAGGCGGTTTGCACCAAGCGTTCTTTTTGCTGTAAGCGCCAACGCCGCGCCTGCCCCGGAATACCAGCGAAAGCGTCCAATGCGCCCAGCGCAAGGTGCAGCACCACAAACAGGGCCAGCAACACCAACAGGACTAAATTAAGCGACAAGTCCACCCGGTAAGGCGGCCAGAACAAAGTTACGGTACCCGGATTTCCGGCGGCAAACAGCGCTGCACCAACGGCTACGCCGAACAATGCCAGCAGCCACAAAACTGCGCGTACCACCTCAGCGCCCCGCTGCCGCCGTGGACAGCGACGCCAGCGTCTCGTCCACCCGGGGCACTTCCAGCGTGCGCATTTTGGTTTGCACTTGCTGCAATAGCGCGGTAGCCGTTTGTGTCTTGCGCGACTGCGGCGCAAAGTAGCGCGTCAGGCTTTCTGCCGCTGTGGCCACATCGGCGCGCGCCGGGCCGATCTGGCGCGCCATCAGCCCCAGACGTGCATTGAGAATGCGCAGCTTAAAGTTTTCACGCACAAAAAAGGACTGTTCGGGGGACAGCAAGGCCGCTTCAGGTTCGGTGATTTTGCTCACACGCACCAAGCTCTTAGCTTCTTCGCGCAACGCTGCCAGCACGCGCAACCACCATTCGCCCACTGCTTCCTGCGGCTTGCGCGCCAAGGTATCGGCTGGGGCCGTTGCGCCGACTGCATTGGCAATTTGCAGCTCATCGGCCAACAAAACCAATTCGTCCAGTTGCAGCAGCAAGGCGGGTGTGTCTGACAGCGGCGTGTTTTGTACGCGCGCAATGTCGTGGGCAATCGCGCGTTGCAGCGGTGCCAGGCGAGGCTGAGCGGCGCGGCCAAGTCGCACATCGGCCATCTTGAGTGCAGAGACTAGCGGTTCAATGCTGCCTGTCAGTTGCGCTTGTTGTTGGGCCAGTCGCACAGCGGCTTCAATATCGACCACCAAGTTTTCATCGCGCGAACGCGAGAGACTTTGAATCAGTTCTTCCACCTGTGCGCGTTGCAGGGCTACTTCCGTGAGTTTCGCGTCGGTAACGGCTAGCTTGGCAGCCGTCTCCATCGCCAAATCACGCGCTTGGTGGGCACTGGTTTTGGCGTCGGTGCTTTGCCCCACGGCATCCGCACTTTGGCGCGCCAGATTTTCCTGCATCGCTTGCACTTTTTGCCAAAGCAATACGCTAGCCCCTAGCGCAAAAACGGCGACGACTGCGCTCAGGTACAGCCACCACGCAGGTCTAGCTGCGGACTCCAAGCCAGGTGAAGTAGGCGCTGAAGCTTGCGGTGGGGAAACTTCGTCGGCGGCGCTGTTCATGCCAAGGATTCTATCGACGCACACAGCGCCGCAAGACCCGGTCGCGCCAGCGCCACTTTGCCAAAACCGGCCAAGCGCGCCGCTTGCGCAATGCGACTGTGCGTTGCCACCGCCTTAGCACCTGCCCAACTTTGTCCCGGAAAGGCAGCCAGTAAATTGCCCAAGGCCTCGGCGCTGCTCCACACCCAGACGTCATTGCCGTGAAGTGACTGCAGGGCGATGGCGCGCTGTGCCTCGGTCCACTGCGGCGGCCTGCGTGCATAGGCCACCACATAGTCCACTAGCGCGCCACGGCCTTGCAACTGCACCGCCAGCCAGTCGCGTCCTTGCCCAGTCGCGCTGGCGGCGGCAGATGCGTCGGCGGCCTCCGACGCCTTATCGCCGCGCACGATCAATATGCGCGTACCGGCCCGAATTTGCGACTCAACCTGCAACCACAAAGCCTCGGAGTCCAGGCTTTGAGCGGTAGGCGCGGGCATATCAATACGCGTTGGGTGTACCCCTTGGGCTATCAAAGCCGCGCGGCTACCAGGCCCGGTAACCCAGGCGCGCGGGGCCGCGCCTGGCGCTTGCCATAAGGCCAATCCATCGGCAGGGCGGGCCACAAAGAAATGGCTGGCCGCGTTGCTGCTGACAAACATCAATGCGTCGTACTTGGCTAAATCCTTCCAAGCCTGAAGCAGCGGTGCCCGATCGGGCACGGCCACAATCTCGATCATCGGAAAGGCCAGCGCGGTTAAACCGTGTTGTTGAATCTGCGCTACCCAGGCGTCCGCTTCCTGGCCGGGGCGGGTGACGATAGCGCGCAGTGCGTGGGCCGCCATCAGTGCGTCTGCCGGGCCACACCGGCCTGCAGCGCCTGTGCCACCTGCGTACCCAGTGCTTCGGCTTGGGTAAGCGTGTGCACAACGGCCTTGCCATTCACTTGCACCAGTGGCTGCACCCCCTCAGGGTCTCCCCAGGCGGCGTGAAGCTCCAAACTGTCGCCAGAAAAAGTCGCATGCGCGGCCAAAGGCATTGAGCAACTGCCACCCATCAAGCGGCTTACCATACGCTCGGCAGACACCGCCAGGAAAGTGGGCATGTGCAGCAAATGCGATAGTGCCTTCGCCACATCCTCGCGGCCACTGGGAAACTCAATACCCAGCGCGCCCTGCCCGGCTGCTGGCAACATATAGGTTGGCTCAAACACCTGCGCGATGCGCGATGCCAAGCCCAGGCGCTTGAGGCCTGCGGCGGCCAGGATGATCCCGTCGTACAGGCCTTCGTCCAGTTTGCGCAAGCGGGTATCCAGGTTACCGCGCAAGGGCTCAATTTTCAGGTCCGGGCGAATGGCGCGGAGCAAGGCCACACGCCGCAGACTAGAGGTACCAACCACCGCGCCTTGCGGCAATGCGTCAACCGAGGGGTAGGTGTTGGACACCCAGGCATCGCGCGGGTCTTCGCGCTCCATCACGCAGGCCAGCGCAAAGCCGGGCGGCAACTCCATGGGCACGTCTTTGAGCGAATGCACCGCCAAGTCGGCGCGTCCCTCTTCCAACGCGGTTTCCAACTCTTTAACAAACAGGCCTTTACCGCCTACCTTACTCAAAGAGCGATCCAAAATCTGGTCCCCCTTGGTGGTCATGCCTAGAAGGCTAATTTGGTGGCCTTGGGCCTGCAAAAGCGCTTGTACGTGTTCGGCCTGCCACAAGGCTAAACGGCTCTCGCGCGTGGCAATAGTGAAGTGATGCAAAGTCGTAACCTATTGGTAATCAAAGTATGCGGCAAATGCCGTATGGAATGCTAGCATGCGCTGCGGCAAACTTAGCCTGGCAAGGCCAACTCAAGTGGGTGTCGGCCAGTCGTCAGTAAAACCGCTTTTCCATACGCACGCGCGGCCATCAGCCGAGCCCAAATCTTTCGCCACCGACATAGCCGCATGCCGATAAAACCCAAGACTACCAGCCAGCGCAAAGACAACGAACGCCCTCTGGTTGAGGACATCCGCCTGCTCGGGCGCATTCTGGGCGACGTAATCCGCGAACACGATGGCGTTCAGGCCTTCGAGTTGGTCGAGCAAGTGCGCCGCTTGTCGGTAGCCTTCAGACGCGACGCTGACCATGCGGCGGACAAGGCCCTGAAAAAACTACTTAAGGGTCTGGGGGCGGCTCAGACCGTGAGCGTCATCCGCGCCTTCACTTACTTCAGTCACCTGGCCAATTTGGCCGAAGACCGCCACCAAATTCGTCGCCACGCCTTGCACGAGCGCGCGGGTGATGTGCAGGAAGGTAGCCTGGAAGTAGCGCTAGCCCGCTTGCGCGAAGGCGGCATTGGTACCAAAGCCGTGGCGCAGAGCCTGGCGCAAAGCTTTATCTCGCCAGTCTTAACCGCCCACCCAACCGAAGTACAGCGCAAGAGTATTTTGGACGCCGAGCGCGCCATCGCCCAATTGCTGGCCGCCCGCGATGATATGAAACGCCTGGGTACCGACGCCAGCGGCCATACGGACGCACCAACCTTGCGTGAACTGGCATCCAACGAAGCCCAGATGCGCGCCCGCGTAATACAGCTTTGGCAAACGCGTTTGCTGCGTTACAGCAAGCTGAGCGTGGCCGATGAAATCGAAAACGCGCTGAGCTATTACGAAACCACGTTCCTGCGCGAAATCCCCAGGCTCTATGCGAACATGGAGCAGATGTTGGGCCAGCCAGTGCCGCACACCTTTTTGCGCATGGGCCAATGGATTGGCGGAGACCGCGACGGCAACCCCAATGTCAGCGCGCAAACCCTGGACTACGCGCTGCGCCGTCAGAGCGAAGTGGCCCTGCTGCACTACCTGAACGAAGTGCACAACCTGGGTGGTGAGTTGTCGCTATCTGCCAGCCTGACGCAATGCAGCCAGAACATGCAAGCGTTGGCCGAGCAAAGCCCGGACCAAAACCCGCACCGTCGTGACGAGCCCTACCGCCGCGCGCTCATCGGTATCTACGCCCGACTGGCTGCGACTCTGCAACAGCTGACCGGCACTGAGGCCACACGCCATCCTGTCGTCCCGCAAAGCGCTTACACCCAGCCCCAAGAGTTTGTGCAGGACTTGCGCACCATCGAAGCCTCGCTGCTAACTAACCACGCCGGCGCCTTGAGCGCTCAGCGCCTGCACCCGCTGATTCGCGCCGTCGAAGTCTTCGGCTTTCACCTGGCTACGGTGGACTTGCGCCAAAGCTCGGATAAGCACGAAGAAGTGGTGGCCGAACTGCTGCGCGTAGCGCGTGTGCACCCGAACTACAGCGCATTGCCCGAAGCCGAAAAACGCAGACTGCTGCTGGAGCTTTTGCAGGACGCGCGCTCATTGCAAGTACAAGGTGCCGACTATTCTGCGCACACCCAAGCAGAGCAAGCGATTTTTTCCATGGCCCGCGTCATGCGCGAACGCTTTGGCAAAGAGGCGATCCGCCACTACATCATCAGCCATACCGAAAGCGTCAGCGATTTGTTGGAGGTCTTGTTGCTGCAAAAAGAAGCCGGCCTCTTGCGGGGCACCTTGGACCTGGACGCGGTGTGCGATTTGATCGTGGTGCCCTTGTTTGAAACTATCGAAGACTTGCGCAATGCCGCGCCCATCATGCGCGAGTTGTACGCGCTACCCGGTGTAGCCGCGCTGGTCCAGCGCAGCGGTGGCGAGCAAGACATCATGCTGGGCTACTCCGACAGCAACAAAGACGGCGGTATCTTTACCAGCAACTGGGAGCTGTACCGCGCGGAAATCGCGCTAGTGGAGGTGTTCGACGAACTCGGCGCCAGCGGTAACCCGACGCGCCTTCGCATGTTCCACGGACGCGGCGGCACAGTGGGGCGCGGCGGCGGTCCCAGCTACCAGGCTATCCTGGCACAACCGCCGGGCACGGTGCGCGGACAAATCCGTCTGACCGAGCAAGGTGAAGTCATAGGCTCCAAATACGCTAATCCGGAAATCGGCCGGCGCAATCTGGAAACCCTGGTCGCGGCCACCCTGGAAGCCACGCTGCTACAAGCGACCAAACCGGCCAGCAAAACCTTTTTAGCCGCCGCGCACGAACTCTCCGCCCACAGCATGGCGGCCTACCGCGCCCTGGTTTATGAGACACCGGGCTTTGCCGACTATTTTTTCAGCGCCACACCGCTGCGCGAAATCACCGAGCTCAATATCGGCTCGCGCCCCGCATCGCGCAAATCCACCCAAGCCATTGAAGACCTGCGCGCCATCCCCTGGGGCTTTAGCTGGGGCCAATGCCGCCTGACACTGCCTGGCTGGTTTGGCTTTGGCTCGGCAGTGCATGCTTTCATCCACGGCGCAGACGGCGAATACACGGCGGCCCAGGCCAAAGAACGCATCGCTTTGCTGCAAAAAATGCAACGCCAATGGCCGTTTTTCCAGACCCTGCTTTCCAATATGGACATGGTGATTGCCAAAAGCGATATGGCGCTGGCCGCGCGCTACAGCGAACTGGTGGACGACGCGCGCCTGCGCCGCAAAATTTTTGGCGCTATCGAGCAGGAATGGCATCGCACTGCTGATGCTCTGAGCCTAATCACCGGCCACAAACAACGCTTGGCCGCCAACCCTAGCCTGCAACGCTCCATCCACCACCGCTTCCCCTACATCGACCCGCTGCACCACCTGCAAGTCGAACTGGTACGCCGCTACCGCGCCGGCCAAAGTGACGAGCGCGTGCAGCGCGGTATTCATATCTCCATCAACGGCATCGCGGCGGGGTTGCGTAATACCGGCTAGGAGGCTGGCGGCCGATTAGTCAGAGTTTCTGCCAGCCGGCCAGTGACATACTTGTGTAAGACACTAACAATCAGCGTTTGGTAGGGTATGCCCTCCTGCAAGGCCTTGACCTGAATATCGCGCAAGTCACCCGCCGATAAGCGAATATTGATACGCTGATCTTTAATTGCCGTAGCGCGCGCCGCCGCGCGGATGCGCGCCAAGTCGTCTTTGGTTGCTACCGGTCTAAGCGCTCCGGCCTCGTAAGCGGCCAAAACCTCTTTTTCGTATTTATCCAGTTTCATCGTGCTACTCCTTTGCACCCATGAAATCGCGGGTGGCTTTGCGGCTTGGAATAATGGTCTTGAGAAAGAATCCATCTTTTTCTTGCACAAAGGGCACCAAAAACGCGTACCCCTCCATTGCTACGACCATAATTTTCTGATTCGGATAGCTGGCCGGGTTGGGATGCTCAATCACCTGCAGCAAGTCGCCGGACTCCACCGCCAAGGCCACCTGCTCAAAACTTAGGCCACGCTCCCGCATCAGCAGCGCATTTTTTTGCGGATCCCACCTAAAAACCATGGTCATGAACCGACTCTACCATGGCGTGTGCCTTTTGTCATCAAATCCTGAATTTAAGGTATGGACTTGACGAAGCAACGATTAGGCAAATTAGGCCTATTGCCAATGGCGACGCAAAAAACTTCATCATCAACCAAACTGTACCCCCCTATAAAATCCCGCCATGACAAACCAACTCGACAAAAAAGCCCAAGCCTGGTCGGCGCTGTTTTCTGAACCGATGAGCGAGTTGGTCAAGCGCTACACCTCCAGCGTGTTCTTTGACAAGCGGCTTTGGCAGGCGGACATTCGAGGCAGCCTGGCGCACGCGGACATGCTGGCGGCGCAGGGCGTCATCAGCGCGCAGGACCTGGCCGACATCCAGCGCGGCATGGCGCAGATCGTGGCTGACATCGAAGCAGGTAGCTTTGAATGGAAGCTGGACCTAGAGGACGTGCACCTGAACATCGAAGCGCGGCTGACGCAATTGGTGGGCGACGCGGGTAAACGTATGCACACCGGGCGCAGCCGCAATGACCAAGTGGCCACGGACGTGCGCCTGTGGCTGCGCGACGAGTTGGACTTAATTGCCGAATTGCTGGCCGCCCTGCAAAAAGCCCTGCTGGACGTCGCGGCGCAGCACACGCAAACCATACTGCCCGGTTTTACGCATTTGCAAGTGGCCCAGCCGGTTAGCTTTGCGCACCATTTGCTGGCCTATGTGGAAATGTTTGCACGCGATGCCGAGCGCATGCGCGAAGTGCGCGCCCGCACTAATCGCCTGCCCCTGGGCAGCGCAGCGCTGGCGGGCACCAGCTATCCGCTGGACCGCGAGCGCGTCGCGCGCAGCCTGGGCATGGTGGACGCCCAAGGTGTGCCCCAGCTCTGCCGCAACAGCCTGGACGCCGTCAGCGACCGCGACTTTGCGATGGAATTTGCAGCCGCCGCCAGTATTTGCATGGTGCACATCAGCCGCTTGAGCGAAGAGCTGGTGCTGTGGATGAGCCAGAACTTCGGCTTCATCCGCCTGGCCGACCGCTTCACCACCGGCAGTTCCATCATGCCGCAGAAAAAAAATCCGGACGTCCCTGAACTGGCGCGTGGCAAAACAGGCCGCGTGGTCGGCCACCTGATGGGTTTGCTCACCCTGATGAAAGGCCAGCCCCTGGCCTACAACAAAGACAACCAAGAAGACAAAGAACCGCTGTTTGACACGGTGGACACACTCAAAGACACGCTGCGCATCTTTGCCGAAATGATCGGTGGCCAACCCGACCCGCAAACGGGCCATTTGTCCGGCGGACTAACCGTTAACGCGGACGCCATGCGCAGCGCCGCTGCACGCGGCTACGCCACCGCCACTGACTTGGCCGATTACTTAGTGAAAAAAGGCCTGGCCTTTCGTGACGCGCACGAAGTAGTGGCCCATGCCGTAAAAAGCGCGCAGGCAGCGGGCAAAGATTTGTCCGAACTACCGTTGGCCACGCTGCAAGGTTTTCATGCCGCCATAGAGGCTGATGTGTTTGAGTGCCTAAGCCTGCAAGGCTCCCTAGACGCGCGCAACACCATTGGCGGCACCGCGCCTGAACGGGTGCTGCAAGAGATTGCGCTGCACCGCCATCGCTTGGGCTGAACACAAGCTCTCGGGCGTTAGGCCAGCTTGCACCCAGCCAACTAGGAAAGCCCGATGACGACACAACAACTTGTCCTAAGCCTGGTGCTCGCCACCATGGTTTTTTCAGTGGCTTTGGAATTGCAGCTGGACGATTTTTTGCGTGTGGCGCGTAGCCCCAAGGCGGTTATTGTGGGGCTGGTGCCCCAGTTTGTTTTGCTGCCGGTAGGTACCTGGGCCGCCACGCTGGTGCTGGACTTGCCGCCCAATGTGGAGGCAGCCATGATTTTGGTAGCCGCCTGCCCCGGCGGAAGCCTGAGCAATGTGGTGACCCATTTCGGGCGCGGCAATACGGCGCTGTCAGTCAGTATTTCGGCGGTGGCCAGCCTGATTGCGCTGTTTGCCACGCCCTTTAACTTCAGCTGGATGGTGGCTACCAATCCGGCCACCGCTGGTTGGCTGCAAACTCTGAACATTGATCCTTCGGATATTTGGATCAGCCTGTTTGCCCTGCTGGCGCTACCACTTGCGCTGGGCCTGACGCTGACGCGGCGCCTGCCCTACTTCAGCGCGCGCATCCGCAAACCCTTGGGTAATTTTTCGCTGATTGCGCTGCTAGCTTTTATCGTCCTGGGACTCATCAAAGAGCGACAGCTACTCACACTGGGACTTTTGCCCACGCTAGGTCTGGTGGTCGCCCATAACGCAGTTGGCCTGCTGATGGGCTGGGTAAGCAGCGGCGTGATGGGCCTGGCCACGGCAGACCGGCGCGCCGTCACCATCGAAGGCGGCATGCAAAACGCCGGGCTGGCGCTGGGCATTATTGCGGTGCAATTCAATGCGGATTTGGGTATGGTTATCATCGCCAGCCTGTGGGGTATCTGGCATATCGTCAGCGGCATGTCGCTGGCACTTTTATGGCGACGGGTAGATCGCCTGGCAACTCAAGGAGACATCCATGCTTGATTTACTGATCCTAGGCGCCACCGTTGTCGACGGCAGCGGCGCTGAACCCTTTAGCGCCGACGTCGGCATCCAGGATGGGCGTATTGCCGAGGTCGGACGCATCAGCAGCGCCGCACATGAAACCCTGCATGCCGAAGGCGCGTGGCTGACGCCGGGCTTTGTGGACATCCACACGCACTACGACGGCCAGGCCACCTGGGACGAGACCTTTAGCCCGAGCATCCACCATGGTGTGACCACTTTGTTGATGGGCAACTGCGGCGTCGGCTTTGCGCCGCTGCGACCAGGCAGCGAGGACCGGCTGATCAAGCTAATGGAAGGCGTGGAAGATATTCCGGGCGTGGCGCTGCGGGAAGGCGTGCGTTTTTCCTGGGAAAGTTTTAGCCAGTACATGGACGCGCTGGACGCCATGCCGCACAGCCTAGACTTTTTAACCATGGTGCCGCACGATCCGCTGCGCATGCTAGTCATGGGAGCGCGCGCCGAAGCACGTGAAGCGGCCACCGAGGCCGACGTCGCTGCCATGCGTGCCCATTTGCGCAGCGCTTTGCAGGCCGGCGCAGCAGGCTTTTCCACGGGCCGCTCGGACAACCACCGTACCGCCGAGGGCCATGACACGCCGGCCTCTATCGCCAGCGTTGCCGAACTGCGCGGATTGGGTGAAGCCTTTGAAGGGCTGGGCCATGGCGTGGTGCAAGTCGTCAGCGACTTTGACCTGATGCAAGGCCCGCAAGGCTTTGATGCCGAGTTTGAACTGGTGGAACAACTGGCCCAAGCCAGCGGGCGCCCTCTGTCGATGACCTGGCTGCAACGCGACCCCGGTGGCGAGCAATACCTGCACATCCAAAAGCGCGTGGAAGCTGCGGTGGCGCAAGGCCTCCCGCTTTACCTGCAAACCGCGGCGCGCGGCATTGGGGTGATCAACGGACTAGACGCGAGTTTTCATCCGTTTATGGGTTTTCCCGGCTACAAAGAAGTAGCCGCCCTGCCCTTGGCTGAGCGCGCAAAAACACTGCGCGAACCGGCACGCAAAGCGCGCATCCTTTCAGAAAAATCGGAACGCCTGGCGGGCGATGGCACGGCCATCCCGCCGCTGGTGGACTTGCTGTTATCGCGCATCGAGCTGATCGCCGGGCGCATGTTCCCGCTAGATGCGCGGCTGGACTATGAGCCCGATGTGATGCAAAGCTTTCTGGTGCGCGCCAAGCAGCGCGGCACCACGGCGCTGGAGGCCATGTACGACTACCTGTGCGAAGGCGATGGCGCGCAGCTGATTTACTTTCCCATCTTCAACTACAACCAGGGCTCGCTGGACACGGTACACGCGATGCTGCAACACCCCCGCGCCCTGTTTGGCCTAGGTGACGCGGGTGCGCATGTGGGCACCGTCTGCGACGCCAGTTTTTCTACCTTCATGCTCACGCATTGGGTGCAAAACCGCGCCAAAGACCGTCTGCCCTTGGAGCGCGTAGTGGAGATGATGACCAGCCGTAACGCCCGGTACTTAGGCCTGCACGACCGGGGCCTGATAAAGCCCGGCCTGCGCGCAGACTTCAACCTGATAGACCCGGCCCGCCTGAGTGTGGGCATGCCCCAACTGGTGCGCGACCTGCCTGCGGGCGGGAAGCGGTTTTTACAAAAGGCTGAGGGCTATATCGGCACCTGGGTGGCCGGGCAGGCGGTGATTCGGGAGGGGGAGATTACCGGGGCTAGGCCGGGGAGATTGGTGCGGATGGGAGCGCGGTAAAAGCGTCCCCAGGCCACCTGGTTTCGGGCCTTTGTTCCATTTAGTTGGTGGAAATTTAGTCTGTGTTCTCCAAACAAGCCAGGTCATTCGACGGCGATTTCCACAACGTTGAAGCACGGCTGCGAGGCTGGGTTTAACGCAAGCCGGCGATCCGCATGATCGTAAGAATAATTTTCAAGACACATAAAAACGCCCCGCTATAAGCGGGGCGTTTTTTGCCTGTTAAGACTCAAGGAGCCAGGTAGGTCATGGAATAGAAATTGACATACTCGACGCCCTCAGACGACCTACTGTAAAGATCGGTGCCACTAACTTTGGAAGTAGCAGCATATTGAGTCGTGCCTGAGGTGCACTGGGGATCACCACTGGGGCATGTGATAGTGAACGACCTGAGGGTAGACCTGATGGACACACGATCCTCAAACGAACCGCTAAATCCGCCACCGGCACCAGCTCCCAGGCCCGAACCGCCGAAGATACGAACTGCTGTCATCGGAGCGGCATTGGCGGGCACCGGCTTCTTGGCTGCGATCAAATCATCGTATGCGCCCTGCCAATCCAACTGAAAACCTGAGGCAGGAAGATCACCATATCCTTTGCCCGAAGTGGTGGTCGTGCTGGCCGATGTCTTCAAAGCATCCAGCCTAGCTGTAGTCAAAGTAGGCAATGGCAAAGCCTTGAACTCCCTGATTGAGTAAGCCCTGCGGGCCGGTCGGTGGTATTGAGTTGCCGTCGTATTGTCGGCAAAGTTGTACACAAACGTCCAAGGCTTCGTCGATATTTGATCTTCCAACTCGGCGTCTGTGAAATCAGTTGAAACAAAAGCCAATGTGGTGTCTTTCATTCGAGGATGAGTAGATGTGGTGTTGTTCACATACTCCGAGCGAAGTCGCACGAAATTGGTTCCGCTAAGCAGCTGACCTACGCCATTACAAGCAATGGTTGGATCCTTTGCAAAAACTAGGAAACTGTAACCCGACAACGGGCACAGCATTGAAACATTGCCTTTGGGCGAAGTCACTTTAAGATCTGTAATGGCCTTGCCGCTGCCAACCACCTTAGCAACGCCAGCAGTCCAATAAACGAAAGCTCCCGGGGTATATCCAACGCTGTAATAACTCATGGCGTCACTGCGAACGTTGGTGCGTTTTTGTGCGTAAGAGCCGACTCCTCCATCGTGAAGGTACTGATTCCCGACAACTTCCAGCCTGCCATTAGTCGCATTTTTACGGACCATGGAGCGTTCATATTGGTAGTTTCCGACGGTATCCACCCAGCGATAACCAATCAACATATCCCCTGCTTTGGGGCCGTTCCCTGGCGCGTCGGTCTTAACCGCACCAAAATACTGCGGACGATCAAAGACAACATTAAGGGCAGCGGTATTGAAAATACCGCTGAAATGCTGCGTTGACGAAACCAACGAGCCACCATTTTTATAGTTGGCCGGATTTTGACCAATAAATATTTCCTTGCATGGCGTAGCGACCACATGTGCGGCAGTGGTGCCGGTTGCACCCACCCGGTCGACTTTGGGCAATGCGTAGCACGCCGTCATTTTGTCCAAAAGATTTTTGATCAAGGGCGATGTCCCATCCGCTACCACATCGCCTGCTGAAACTGCGGGCAAAGCAGGAATAGCAGTTGTCGCCGTGGCGCCCAGTGCAAATTGGCTTGAGGAATTTGCGCCTTTATCCTCATCCATAGCGCCTTTGACCGTCACCTCGACATTAGACGTGGTTCCAGCGGGGGTGATTTTGATGTCCAACATGTCGAGCGCCTTGTCGACCCCGGTGCCATTCGTCGCAAACTTGACGCTGAAGGGATCAAAGCTGCTCACGTTGACCGCGGTGAACAAGGGCTGTAGCGCCGTTTGAACAACCGACGACGCCGACGTAATGGCCGACGTCGTGGCGGTCGCTGAGCCCGTGGCAATTTCCGAACTGAGACTCAGAGGGTTTCCGCTGGGTGACAACTTAGCAGCGACCAGATCGGTAATTTGATTGATATTTACGGTTGTCGAGTTGCTGCTACCCAGAATACTGACCAGCTTATCGACACCATCGTCAACGACAAACACATAAGGAGCAACTTTACCGGCGGGGATGCTCAAGCTGTATTTACCGTCCGCGCCTACAGTAACGCCCTCTACCACCATGCTACCTGTTGCGTCAAAAACGCTTACAGAAGCCGAAGCCATGGGAGCACCCGTGGCGGCAATGCCATCAATGGCAATGGCTCGCGGAACTTCCCCACCACAAGCCACGATACCCACCGCAACCGCCACCGCCGCTAGGGACGGGAAAATCCAATTTTTTGCCATGTTCGCTCCAATGGTTACGCAAATGATTTGTTTATCGCTTAGGCGGAGTGCGAAAAGCACTCCCGCCGAGCATAGAATTTGTCAGAATAAAAATACAAGAGAGATGTCTAGTATTTGTTAACAAATTTAGCTAGCTGGAAAAAATAACAAGAAGATGAATTTCAAGTCAAGGGTTTACCCTTGAGTGCAAGGTTTATTTCTTCCCGCGGTGCGCACCCGCTGTGCCGCTTGGTACAGCCAATTCTCGGCCTCGCCTACATGGGCTGCTGTAGCCATAAAGCGACACTACGGTCGGTGTGGTGGTGCTAAGGTCGCGTGGCATATTGCATGCAATTCAATATGACCGGAATGAATGCCGTACGCAGGCTCAAAAAAATAGCTTTTATCCCATCTTCTCCATGACCACTTTGCACGACTGCCACCAGCTAGACGCCATCGACCCTTTGCGCCCCTTGCGCGCGCATTTCAGCATCCCGCTTGATACGATTTACTTAGACGGAAATTCCCTGGGGGTCATGCCCGTCACCGCCGCAGCCCGCGCCGTGCAAGTAGTGCAACAGGAGTGGGGCCAGGGGCTGATACGGGCTTGGAATGCGGCGGGCTGGTTTGACCTGCCGCAGCGGCTAGGGGCACGCATTGCCACCCTGATCGGAGCCGGGCCTGACGAGGTGGTGGCGGCGGACACGACTTCGGTGAATTTGTTCAAGGTGCTGGCAACTGCCATCCGCGTTGCGCAGCATGCGGACCCTGCGCGGCGCGTGATCGTCAGCGAGCGCAGCAACTTCCCTACCGATTTGTACATTGCCGAGGGCCTGTGCCAAACCCATGGTTGCAGCTTGCAACTGGTGGAGGCCGATGGTGTGCTGCAAGCGCTGGGGCCGCAGGTGGCGGTGCTGATGCTCACGCATGTGAACTACCGCACCGGGGCTATGTACGATATGGCCGCGGTCACCGCCGCTGCGCATGCGGCGGGCGCGCTGGTGGTGTGGGATCTGGCGCACAGTGCCGGCGCGGTGCCGGTGGACTTGCGAGCTGCCGATGCAGATTTCGCTGTGGGCTGCGGCTACAAATACCTGAACGGCGGGCCAGGCGCACCTGCGTTTTTATGGGTCCATCCGCGCCATAGCGCGCGTACCGACCTACCCTTTATGCAGCCTTTGTCCGGCTGGTGGGGCCATGCGGCGCCCTTTGCCTTTGACAACAGCTACCGCAGCGCGCCGGGCGTCGATCAGTTTTTGTGCGGCACGCAGCCTATTGTCAGCCTGTCTTTGCTGCAATGCGGGCTCGATGTATTTGCCGCCGCCGAGCCGCTAGGCGGTATGGAAGCAATACGCCGCAAGTCGTTGGCGCTAACTGACTTGTTCATCACATTAGTAGAAGCGCGGTGCGCAGAGTTTGGGCTGGGCCTGGCCACACCGCGCGAACACGCGCAGCGCGGTTCGCAAGTGAGTTTGACACTGCACACCGAGGCCGGCAGTTCTGCCGCCTATGCGGTAGTACAAGCTCTGATTGCGCGCGGCGTAATTGGCGACTTTCGTGCCGGTGACGGCAAAGCGCAAGCGGACATCATGCGCTTTGGCTTTACGCCTTTGTACATCGGCTTTGAAGACGTGTGGCATGCGGTCGAGCAATTGCGCGATGTGCTGCACACCAGCGCCTGGCGCGCGCCGAAATTTATGCAAAAAAATGCGGTTACTTAAAAGGTATGTATGAGCGCCTGCCCCTTCCATTCTGATACGCCAACGCCCCAAGGCAGCGCTTCTATTGTGCACAGCGAAGCCGATGTGCAATTGGACTTTGCACACAGCATGAGCTATGGCGACTACCTGGCGTTGGACGCCATACTGGGTGCGCAGCACCCGCGCTCGCCAGACCACAACGAGATGCTGTTTATCGTGCAGCACCAGACCAGCGAGTTGTGGATGAAGCTGATGCTGCACGAACTGCGCGCCGCCATGGCCCATATCGCCAAAGACGAGCTGGGCACGGCTTTCAAAATGCTGGCCCGAGTCAGCCGCATCATGGAGCAACTGGTACACGCCTGGGATGTGCTGGCCACCATGACGCCACCCGAATACAGCGCCATCCGCCCCTACTTAGATAGTTCAAGCGGTTTTCAGAGCTACCAGTACCGCTGCATCGAGTTTTCTTTAGGCAATAAAAACGCCGCCATGCTGCGCCCGCATGCCCACCGGCCCGATGTGCTGGCCCAGGTGGAAGCGGCCTACCGCGGCCCGTCTTTGTACGACGAAGCCTTACGCCTGTTGGCCCAGCGAGGCATTAGCGTGCCGACTACGCACCTGGAGCGCGATTGGTCTCTGCCCTACCCGGCCGATGGCGGCGTGGAAGCGGCTTGGCTGCAGGTATATCGCGACCCGCAGCGTTATTGGGATTTGTATCAGCTAGGCGAAGAACTCACCGACCTGGAAGACGCTTTCCGCCTGTGGCGTTTTCGGCATGTGACCACGGTAGAGCGCGTGATCGGCTTTAAGCGCGGCACCGGCGGCACCGGCGGCGTAAGCTATTTGCGCAAGATGTTGGATGTGGTGCTGTTCCCCGAGATTTGGAGTTTGCGCACGCAGTTGTAAGGGCTGCGCCTCACACTCCCCGGTACAACCAAGGCATATCCAAAAGGCGGGCGCCCAGCAAGCGCATAGCCTTGTCGCGGCCCCAAGCCGTTAAGCCGGTGGCGTGAAAGATTTCACCGTTGCGCTGCGCTCTGGCCTGCACGCGCGCATTGCGCTTCCATCGCAGCGAGGCATATCGCAGCAAAGTTTTGGCATCATCTGCCGTGCCTTGGTGCAGGCAACGCGCCAGCACGGCAGCATCTTCTATGGCCATTCCCGCGCCTTGGGCTAAATAGGGCAGCATGGGGTGCGCCGCATCGCCAAGCAAAGCAATCCGGCCAAACGCCATATCCTGAGGGCCCTGCAGATGCGGCAATCCATTCAAAGACCAGAGCCGCCATTGCGCAATCGCGCCTACCAATTCCTGTAAACCGCCGCAGGTCTGGGACAGGTGGGTCGTTAAGTCGCTGCGCAGTGCGGTCTGCTCCCAGCCCTGCGAGTCATCAGGCGCCGGGCCTTGGACGATCACCACCAAGTTGAGGGACTCGCCGCTGTGCACCGGGTATTGCACTGCGTGCATGGCCGGGCCCAGCCACACGGTAACGCAGTCACTGCGCAGCGCCTGCGGTAAATCGGCTTGCTTGGCCATGGCGCGGTAGGCCAGATGGCCGCTGAAAACCGGCTGCACGCCCTGCCGCAAAAAATCGCGTACGTGGCTCCACACGCCATCGGCGGCGATCAGCACGTTGGCGCGGCGCCTGCGGTCGTCTTCGGTCAAAAGTTCGACCGCACTTACATCCTGGCTAACGCGCTGCGCCGCCATCCCCAGGTGCACCTCGGTGAGGCCCTGGGCCAGCACCGCACGGTACAGCAAAGTGTGCAGGTCTATGCGCGCAATCGTTGCGTAACGGGCGCCATAGCGCTCTAGCGCCCGGGCACCCAAAGGCAGGCTCCCAATCAAAGCACCGCTCTGGGCACTGCGAACCTCCAGCCGCTGCGGAAAACAGGCTACCGCCTCCAGCGCTGCTCCCAGACCCCAGCCCTCGAGCAAACGCACCGCGTTGGGCCCTAGTTGTACGCCGGCACCGACTTCCGAGAGCACCCGCTTTTTCTCAAACAGTTGCGTCGCCATGCCCAGACGGCCGCAAGCCAAAGCCGCAGCTAAGCCACCTATGCCTCCGCCAGCGACCAGTATTTTTCGTTCCATAGTGGGATTGTCGCGCAACGCCCGCTTGGCGAGACTGTGTCGGGGACCTGCCCAGTCGAGTGTTCCGGTCAGAATTCCAAGTCCGCCATGATGCACAACGTAGGGCGTACAGAAGCTGTTTAGGCCCCGTATGGATAATGCGGGAAAAACGCCACCCAAATGAACCGCCACGAATTCCACAAGCTATTCAAATCCCCTGGCCCGGTTGTGCTTCCCGTGGTCCACGTGCTGGACAACAGCCAGGCCGAGCGCAACGTGCAGATTGCCGTCGGCGAAGGCGCACCGGGTGTGTTTTTAATCAACCACGACTTTCCCTACTCGCAGTTTCTGCCCATCATTACCCATGTGCGGGCGCGCTTCCCCTCGGTTTTTTTAGGGGTGAATTTTTTGGCCGTGACCGGGCTGCAGGCGTTTGGCGTGTTGGGCGACTTGCAGCGCAAGGGCGTGCAGGTGGATGCCTATTGGGCCGACGACGCCTGTATTGACGAACTGGCCTCTCACCAGGGTCAGACCCAAGCACTGGCCATCTCGCAAGCGCGAGAGGCCTCGGGCTGGCGTGGTTTGTACCTTGGCGGTACCTGCTTTAAAAAACAGCGGGAAGTTGCGCCGGCAAGTTACGCCGACGCTGCGCGCCTGGCAACTGGGTTTATGGACGCGGTGTGCACTTCGGGAGTGGCTACCGGACACGCGGCAGATAGCGGCAAGATTGCCACCTTCAGGCAGGCCATTGGCGATACGCCACTGGCACTGGCCTCGGGCATCACACCGGACAACGCCGCCCAATACGCGGCTGATGTGGACTGCTTTATGGTGGCTACCGGCGTAAACCTGCCCGGCGACTTTTATAACTTGGACTCACTGCGCCTGCGCGCATTGCTGAACTTAACCCGCAACTATGGAGCATCAACCCTATGAGCAGCACCAAAGGACCGCGTGACGCGCGCTGGTATTTGTCCATCATGTCGCCCAACACCAAGGGGGATAAATTTGCATGGCTTGATCCGACGTCGATCTATATCAATGGCGAGGCCTTTCATGATTTGCTGGACGACCTAGTGGCCGACCTGGACGGCCTGGCGGTCGATGTGGTTGCCGGGTTAGACGCTATGGGCTTTGTACTGGCCTCGGCGCTGGCGACGCGCCTTAAGGTAGGCTTTTTGCCGATCCGCAAAGCCGGCAAGCTGTGCGTAGAGACCGATAGCGTGACCTTTACCAACTACTCGGGCCGCACGCAGTCCATGGAGATGCGCCTGCCCGCCTTTGCTAAGGGTACCAAGGTGCTGGTGGTCGACCAATGGGTGGAGACCGGCGGCACCATGAGTGCGGCGATCAATTTGGTACGCCGTCAAGGCGGCATCGTGGCCGGGCTGGCGGCCATTGCCATTGAGGAAAACGAAACGACAGACGCCTACCGTAAAGAGTTCCGCTGCGTATCAGCTGTGGTGCAAGGCTCGCGCTGGCAAAACGATTGCAACGCGCAAGATCTGCAAAGCTTTAAGACCTACCAGCCTGAGGCGACTTTCCCGCGTATCCACTAGTTCGGTGCGCTGCGGCGCCCTGGGCCGCCTGAGGCTGCGCGGTGACCCTGCGGTGCCCAAGCGAATCATCCGACCCAAAGCCAGGAGCGCGCTGCGAACGGGCGCTGGCTTGCGATGCGCGGCGAATTCGCTACATTTGGGCCTCCCCTTTTTCCATAATTTGACTAACGGGTGAGCCCTATGCACGTAATTTCTATTGAAGGCAAAAACATCTCGGAGTCGGACGTGATGCCGCAGCATGTGCCGGAGCAGGGCTATTTGTGGCTGAGTTTCAGCCGGCGCGAATTTGAAGTGCTGCAAAGCGAGATTCATGCCCTGCTGGAGAGCCTGTGCAAGGTGCAGCTCTTTGATTTGCATGTGTCGGATTTACTGAACAACCAGCTGCCATCGCATTACGACTACACCAATGAGTACGACCTGCTGGTATTTCGCCGCCTAGCGCGCGGGCGCACTGAATCCGATGTGGCCAACCCCGGCCAAATATTGCACCGCGCCAGTAGCAAGGGCGGTCCGCCCATTTTGCGGCGCATAGACACCAGCCCGATTGGCTTTGTGGTCTTGGACCGGCTGGTGATCTCGGTACACCCGGCCGATTGCACGGTGCGTGAGGCCTTTGCCAATCGCCTGTTACACAGCGGGGCCAACCACACGGCGGGGCGCGTACCGGCCAATCCGGCCGATTTGATGCTGCGCATGATTGGCGTGATGGTCGATGGCTATTTGGACTTGCGCCGCGAGTTGACGCGTCAGCTGGACCATTGGCAAAGCGAGCTGATCAACCCCCGCACCCGATTTAACAACTGGAGCGCGTTGCTTGATTCGCGCCTGACGCTGCACTACCTGGACGAAGTCTGCGAAGACCAGCGCGCCGCCGTGCAGGATTGGATTGACGCGCTCGACGCCTGGCATGAAGACGCCACCTTGTCGTCCAAGGAGCTAGAGATGCTGCGGGTGCGCAGCCGCGATGTGCTGGAACATATTGAACGGGTAGTGCACCACGTCGGTCGCTTGGAGCAAAGCGCTGAAGCGGCAGTGCAAATGCACTTTAATGTGCAAAGCAACCGTAACAATGATGTCATGAAGACTTTGACGGCACTGACCGCCATCTTTTTGCCGTTGAACTTGATTACCGGTTTTTTCGGGATGAATTTTGAGCACTTCCCATTTCTCAAATCCGAACTTGGCTTGGCCATGACCGAGGGATTTATGGTGCTATTGGCGCTGGGTTTGGTGGGTTATTTCTGGATTAACAACTATCTGGGCAGCTCCATCAGTGCTAAAAATGAAGATCGCTGAGGCAGCGCCTTACACAGATTTGTCATAAAACTTTCATGCGGATGGGCGACTATTGCTCCCATGTCTCCCTCGCCGCTCCCTGCTATTGTTATTGCCCATGCCAGGAAGAGCTTTGGCCGCACGCAAGCACTGGACGGCGTCAGTTTGCAAATCCAGGCGGGCGAATGCGTGGGCCTTTTGGGTGCATCCGGCTCCGGTAAATCTACACTGCTGCGCAGTATCTGCGGCCTTGAGTTGCTGGATGGAAAAGATAGCGCGGTAGCCGTATTTGGCAAAACGCTGCAAGCGGGAAGCTTGCTAAGTCCCGAGGTGCGCGCCTTGCGGCGGCAGACGGGCATTATTTTTCAGCAGTTCAATTTGGTCGGTCGATTGAGCCTTCTCAGCAATGTGCTCACCGGCTTGCTACCGCATATTCCGCTGTGGCGTGTGCTGGGCGGCGCATTTACACAAGAGCAACAACTACGTGCGCTGCAAGCCCTGGAGTCGGTTGGCCTGGCCGACTATGCCTTGCAACGCGCCTCCACGCTTTCCGGCGGGCAGCAACAACGCGCAGCCGTGGCGCGCGCGCTGTTGCAAGGCGCGCGTATTTTGCTAGCCGATGAACCGGTGGCCTCGCTGGACCCGGAATCGGCACGCCGCGTCATGCAATTACTCAAGCAACTCAACCAGCAGAACGGCATGACGCTGGTGGTGAGTTTGCACAACGTGGCGATGGCACGCCAGTATTGCTCGCGCATCGTCGCGCTGCGCGCCGGCGCCGTAGTGTTTGACGGCCCTACGTCAGAGTTGACCGACACCGATTTGCGCGATTTGTATGGCAGCCACAGCGAGGAATTGCTCCTGGATCAGGGGCATTTCGTATCGACGCCAGCCCACCGCGACCTGCCCGTTCCTGTCTAGTTCCAAGCCGTTTTTCCACCTCTCTATTTTTAGGAGTTTTGTTATGAAACCAGTGCGTTATGTGTTTGCTTTGTCCCTGCTATCGGCCAGCCTTTTAGCGGCGGCGCAGGAGATCAACTTCGGCGTGATTTCAACCGATTCAGCCAGCGTGCAGCGCGAGCGCTGGGAGCCGCTGTTTCGCGACATGGAGAAAAGAACCGGCCTGACGATCAAGGCTTTTTACGCGCCCGACTACGCCGGTGTGGTCGAAGCCATGCGCTTCAATAAAGTGCAAGTGGCCTGGTATGGCAACAAGGCTGCCATTGACGCGGTAGACCGCTCCAATGGCGAAGTGTTTGCACAAATACTCCGCTCGGACGGTTCGTTGGGTTACTACTCACTGCTGATCACGCAAAAAGACAGCCCGTACAACAACCTCAATGATGTGCTGAAAAACAGCAAGTCGATCAACTTTGGCATTGGCGATCCGGGCTCCACCTCCGGCTTTCTGGTACCCAGCTACTACGTATTTGCCATGAACAAGGTGGACCCACGCACCGCCTTCAAAACTATTCGCAATGCCAGCCATGGCGCCAATATTCAGGCCGTGCTGGCCAAACAAGTCGATGTGGCTACCAACAATACTGAAGAGACCGACAAGCTGGAGCAAACCAAGCCCGATATGGCCAAAGAACTGAAGATTATTTGGAAGAGCCCGCTTATTCCGAACGACCCCATCGTGTGGCGCAAAGACTTGGATCCGGCGGTTAAGGCCAAGGTCAAGAGCTTCCTGATTGGCTACGGCAAGACCGATGCGGACAAGGAAGTGATGAGCAAAATCTACAACTACAGCGGCTTCAAAGAGTCCACCAATGACCAGCTCATTCCTATCCGCCAATTGGAGTTGTACAAAGATCGCGTGAAAATCGAAAACGACGCGCAATACAGTGCCGAGGAAAAAACACGCTTACTTGCCGACATCGACAAAAAACTGGCCGCACTGGCCAAGTAACTGATAAGCCCAGCGCCCATGAGTACCGGCAACACAAGTGCAAGCTCCAGCGCCGACCGGCTGGAGGCCTTGCTGGCGCAGGCCGGTGCGGGGCGATCTAGCTGGAAGACCACGCTGGTCTGGGGCCTGGTGCTTCTGACGCTGGCCTGGGCCTGGCAGGGCGCAGAAATGCGCCCTCTGGACCTGATCCGTGACGCGGACAATATGAGAGTCTATGCGCGGGAGTTTTTTCCGCCCAACTTCCACGACTGGCGCATTTACCTGCACGAGATGGTGATCACCCTGCACATCGCACTGTGGGGTACGGTCTTGGCGATTGTTGCGGCTGTCCCGCTGGGCCTACTGAGCGCGCATAACGTGGCGCCACCTTGGGTGCACCAGCCGGTGCGTCGCTTGATGGACCTATGCCGTGCGATCAACGAAATGGTGTTTGCCATGCTGTTTATCGTGGCTGTGGGTTTGGGGCCGTTTGCCGGGGTGCTGGCCTTGTTCGTGCACACCACGGGTACGCTTGCAAAGCTGTTTTCTGAAGCGGTGGAAGCGATCGACGAGCGTCCCGTAGAAGGCATACGCGCCATGGGTGCGCACAAACTGGCCGAAGTGGTGTACGGTATTTTTCCGCAGGTTATGCCACTATGGCTGTCTTACTCTTTGTACCGTTTTGAGTCCAATGTGCGCTCTGCGTCGGTCGTTGGCATGGTTGGCGCTGGCGGTATTGGCGTTGTCTTGTACGAAGTAATCCGCGGCTTTCAGTATGCACAAACCTGTGCCGTCTTACTCATGCTGGCCTTGACGGTGACGGTCATCGATATGTTTTCCGCATGGCTTCGCAAGCGCTTCATTTAGGCTGGCATAACCCAGTTCGCATCACCTGGGGATGCGGCGCCCTGCGCGATCTGCAACTCGACCAACCGGCAGTGGTGGTGGCTGACCGAGCTGCGCTAAGCCCGGACAACGCTGACTTTTTACGCGATAGCCTTGGCACGCATTGCATGGGCTGGGGGTGGTACGAGGGCGGGCTGGCTACAGTGGAAAAAGCCCGGCTGCTATGCCAAGCCCTGTGGCCTGCCATGCAGCGCCAGCCGGGCACGGTGGTTATCGCGCTGGGCGGCGGCAGTACGCTGGATCTGGCTAAAGCCGTGCGCTATCGCCTGGCGGATATTGCGCTATGCGCCAGAACCTGGCGCAACAACCAGCTGCCCGAGATTTACGAGCGCCACCCTCTTTGGCTATTACCCACCACTGCCGGTACCGGCAGCGAAGTGACGCGTTGGGCCACGCTGTGGGATACGGGGGCAGTGCCTGCGGTCAAGCTGTCCTGGTCGCCACCCGACGGCTTTGCCGAGCGCGCGATTGTGGATCCCGATCTGACTTTGAGCTGCCCTTTGCCGCAAAGCCGCGATTGCGCGCTCGACACCCTGGCACACGCCCTGGAGTCGCTGTGGAATAAAAAGAGCAACCCGATTACCGAGGCACTGGCGCTGGAAGCGGCGCGCATCGTGATTGCACAACTGCCGGTCTTGCTGCAAGGGCAGGACGCGAATGCACCGCGCATTGCCCTGGCGCGTGCCAGTGTGCTGGCAGGCTTGGCCATGTCACAGACCCAAACCGCCTTAGCGCATGCTTTGTCCTATGACTTGACCTTGCACGAAAACCTTCCTCATGGCCATGCTTGCGCAATGTGGCTCCCAATGGCCTGGGAACTTGCAGAAGAAGCGTCTAGCGACTGCGCTACCTTGCTGCAGCGCGTGTTTGACCAAACCCATACACCGGGCGCACAGCAGTTGACGCAATGGCTGACTGGCTTGGGCATCAGCCCGCGCGACTTGCGCACGACGGTTAGCGGGCGCGAGCACCTAAGCCTGGAACTGGACTCCACTCGGGGTCGAAACTTCATTGGCTCACCCGCTGAAGCGGGATAGTCAACACGCTACATTTTGGGAAGCAAATTCATGACAAATCCGAAAGATGACGAACTGGTACACCGCATCCGCATGGATCTGTTGGACAGCTTTGACGAAGAACTGGAGATGGAAGTGGAGGACCGCGCCTTTACCTCCGAGGACGCCATCAACGCCACCGATGAATCGCGTGCAGCACGCGCACATTATTTTCGCGAACTATTCCGTTTACAGGGTGAATTGGTCAAGCTGCAAGACTGGGTTGTTGCCAGCGGGCATAAAGTGGTGGTGCTCTTTGAGGGCCGCGATGCGGCAGGCAAAGGCGGTGCCATCAAGCGCATCACCCAGCGACTGAATCCGCGCGTGGCGCGTGTGGCAGCGCTGCCTGCGCCCAACGACCGCGAACGCACCCAATGGTATTTCCAACGTTATGTCTCGCACCTGCCGGCCGCCGGGGAAATGGTGTTGTTTGACCGCAGTTGGTACAACCGCGCCGGGGTGGAGCGCGTCATGGGCTTTTGCAGTGATGAGCAATACGAGGAGTTCTTTCGCACCGTGCCCGAGTTTGAAAAAATGCTAGTGCGCTCGGGGATTCAGTTGATCAAGTACTGGTTCTCGATTTCGGACGAAGAGCAACATTCCCGCTTTCTGGGCCGCATCTACGACCCTTTAAAGCAATGGAAGCTCAGCCCCATGGACCTGGAGTCGCGTAAGCGCTGGGAAGACTACACCGTGGCCAAAGAGGTAATGCTGGATCGCACCCATATCCCTGAAGCGCCCTGGTGGATTGTGCAGGCGGTGGACAAGAAAAAAGCGCGTCTCAATTGCATAGCGCACCTTTTGGCACAAATGCCGTACGAGGAAATTCCGCACCCGCCCGTCGTCTTGCCTGCGCGCGTGCGCCGCGAGGACTATGTGCGCCAAAAAGTCCCCTCAGAGATGTTTATCCCCGAGATTTACTAGGCTAGCGGCTGGCTCTGGAAAGGCGGGCGACACCCATTCGCCACCTTAACGGTGCTGGGCATTACCTAAGCCGCCCATTAGCTGTTTAACTGAAAAATGCCGCCTGCGCGGGCCATGCGGCGCTTACTTGACATGTATCAAGCCGCGCCGCCTTAATTGCCGCATATCGTAATGAGTTTCCCCAAAACAGTGCGCCTAACGGAAGATGCCGCTTTGTTTTTTGCGATTGGACTCAACTTATGCACCCCCCTGCGATTTTGCGCGGCCTCTTGGCTGCTTCGGTCATCATGTTGGCGGCCTGCGGCCCTGCGCCCAAGGTGGTCTCCGATCCCTACGACGCGTCCAAAATCGAGCTTAAATCGCCCCCAGCGACCTTGACCGCCGCGCGCCATACCGGGCCTTTTTCTAAAGGGGACTCGCTCAATTTTGATGCGCAGCTTAAACCGCTGGACCCTGCGCCCATTAAATATGTGCAGCTCGATACCAGCCATAAATTGGTAGAGATTGCACCGGGCGTGAAGTTCAGCGCCTGGACCTTTGGCGACCAGGTACCTGGCCCCACGGTACGCGCACGGGTGGGCGACAAAATCCATTTCAGTATGACCAACCGCAGCGATGAGACTCTGCCCGCAATGTCGATGGTGGTGGCACCCATGATGCATTCCATGGACTTCCATGCCGCAATGGTTTCGCCGCAAGACAAGTACCGCTCGATCGCGCCGGGGCAAACGATTGAGTTTGAATTCACCGTCAATTACCCGGGCATCTTTATGTACCACTGCGGTACGCCGATGATTTTGGAGCACATCGCCTCGGGTATGTACGGCGCTGTCATCGTCGAGCCCAAAGAGGGCTACCCCACCAAGGTGGACCATGAGTACCTGGTGATTCAGAGTGAGTTTTATGTCAAGCCCGACCCCGCAGGCCATAAGGTCGATGGTGCGCCGGTGTATGTACTGGATGCAGACCGCCTCAAGGCCGCGCAACCGACCTATACCGTTTTCAACGGAGTGCACAACGGCATGGTGAAGAAGCCGCTGGTGGCCAAACCCGGAGAACGCGTACGCTTGTTTGTGCTCAATGTAGGCCCGAGCAAGACTTCCAGCTTTCATGTGGTGGGGACGATTTTTGACCGCGTATGGCTAGAGGGCAATCCGGACAACCAGATGCGTGGCATGCAAACCGTCTTGCTCGGTTCCAGTAACAGCGCGATCGTGGAGATGATGATCCCCGAGGCGGGCTCCTACATCATGGTGGACCACCATTTCGCCAACGCCTCGCAAGGGGCTATCGGACTGATTTCCACCCTAGCCCAAGCAAAGCCTGCCGATCTGGAACACCACAACATGGAGGCCAGCAGCGCCCCCACCGATCCGAAAATCATGCAGGGGAAAATGGCGTTTGAAAGCAAGTGCCTGGCCTGTCACTCGATTGGTCAAGGCAAGAAACTCGGCCCTGACCTGGCCGGTGTAACGCAACGGCGCAAAGACGATTGGCTGACCCAGTGGCTGGCCGCACCCGAGAAGATGCTACAAACCGATGCAACCGCCAAGGCTTTGCTCAAAGAGTTCAACAACATTCCTATGCCTAACCAAGGCTTGAGCAAGCCCGAGATTGCGCAATACATCGCCTACTTCCACTGGGCTGACAGCCAAAAAGCGGGCGCCGCCAAAGCTGAGAGCGCGCATTGAAACACGCAACTGCAAGCTGGCGCCGAGCCTTGCTGACCTGCGCCCTTTGCGTTATCGGACCGGTGGCGATGGCTTGCGGGCATTGCTTGGAGGACCGGGTCGCCTCGGTCTATGACCACGCTTTGGTGGAACGCAGCAAGCAGCATAAGCAGACCTTGATGTACCTGGTGTGGGACGGCCCGGTGGACCGAACTGCCGCCACGCGCCAGTGGCTGCTCAAGACCATAAGCGCAGTCCAGGGGGTGGTTAGCCAAAGCGTGCGTGTTTCCATGGAACCGCCGACGATTGCCCTGGCTTACGACCCACTGCACACTCGTGCAACCGATTTGGAAAAAGCATTACAAACCAAACTCGCGGCCAAAGCAATGACCGCCAGCGCGCTGCCCATGTAGCCAGTGACCCGATGCGACGCAAGGCGACTTGGCCCAACTAGGCGGTAATATGTGGGCCCAGGCCCTGGTTACCAAGGGATGTCTGTTGAGGTTCGGTTCAGTCATTGCGAATGCAATGAAACAATTTTGATTGTTGTAGAAACGCAGGCAGTAAGAATCGTTAGGTCGATTCGCGCCTTCGACAGCCGGACTCATGCAGAACTCCCGTTGGGTCAGGGCATGCTTGTAACTCAATACGCCTTTTAGGGCGCTGCCATCTGCATGCTGACTATTGAACTACTGAACTCCTGCGCACAATTTGCGGCCTTTGACCAACACGGACGCAGCACGCTACGCGCACCGGGCTTGTATGCCTTAGCGCGTATGAAAGCCAAAGCCAAGGATTTAACTAGCTTTGTTCAAGCCTATGACGCGCAACTGCGACCCAGCCCGGCTTGGCAAGCATGGCCCGCCGGTGAAGCCTGGGGCTTTGCATTAGGGCAGGCAAGTGCCTGGCCACAGTACCGCGATATGTTTTTTCAGTGGCTAGCCTATGAGGGGGCGGGGCGAGTTTTGACGCAAGCCTTGCCGCGCTTGACACTTTCTTGCGGCGCGGCGGGTTTTGACGGCTTGCTGCGCACCGCCTATGCTGTGGAGTCGCGCCACCACCATGAATTGGCTGATGCCCTGGCCTTTTGGGCCTGCTGCTGGCAAGAGCGCGTACCGCTGCCCGCCGCTCCTGCGGGTGCGGGCAGCAGTGCACTGCATGCGTTGCGGCAATTGCCCCGCATCGCCAACAAAGAGGGTGACTGGACGCAGGCCATGCACCAAGCTGCAAATACAGCGTCATTGCGACGCGCTGCGGGTGCATTGAACACGGGCACGGACACCTTGGAACAACTTGCCGGCCTGGCAGCGCAAGCCTATGCATGCAGCGGCAGCCCAGCAGCGCAGGCCTTGGTGACCAGTGCCGATGCCATACGCCGGATCTTGCCCTGCATGGATGAGCCTGAGGATGCCCTGCGCAGCTATTGGCAGGACTTTGCAGCCGCAGTGGCCGTAGCCGGTCTGCAGGATGGAAAAGCGCCTGCCCCTCTGCCCTGGCCCGAATTACTAGGTCAAGCCCGCGCCAGCCGAGATGTGCGCACCATCACCCTGGTGGACTGCTGCCACCATAGTGCACAGGCCTATGGGCGCAACGGCTGGTGGCATAGTGCGGCGACGCGGGCAATACAAGTTGCCACCGCTTAAGCGCCGTCAGGTTGATAGGGCACCTGTAATGCCAACTGCACCCTACGGTTATTGCAACGCTTTGCGCTGCTATCGCTTATATTGAGGGTGCGTCACCCAACATTTTTAACTTCCGATTTGCATACCTTTTAATGCCCGCTTACGCTCAGCCCATGCGAATCCTGGTAGTTAGCATTTTTTCACTGTTGGTAAGCCTGCCCTGCTGGGCGGCACACGGCTATGCGCTTTGGGGCGAACTCAAGTACCCAGAGAACTTTAGCCATTTTGACTATGTCAACCCGCAAGCTCCCAAAGGCGGCGAATTGCGCATGGTCAGCGGCCTGCGGGTATCGACCTTTGATAAGTTCAATCCATTCACCATCAAAGGCAGTGCGCCCGCTTACCTGGCCAATCTCATGTTTGACAGCTTGCTGGCGGCCTCCCAGGATGAGACAGATTCCGCCTATGGCCTGCTGGCAAAAAGCGTAGAGGCCGCACCGGACTTGCTCTCTGTCGTGTTCAAACTCAACCCGGCCGCCCAGTTTCATAACGGTGAGCCCGTACTGGCGGCCGACGTAAAGCACAGTTTTGATACCTATATGGGGCCGCATACCTCACCGGCATTTAAGACCTTGCTCGCCGATGTGTCCGGGGTGGACATCCTGGACGACCGGACTGTGCGATTTAGGTTTAGCCGCGCCAACCGCGAAACGCCACTCACGGTGGGCTCCATGGCAATTTTCAGCCGCAGCTGGGGCGTCGAAAACGGCAAGGCCAAATCCTTCGACAAAATAGTGATGGAACATCCGATTGGCAGTGGCCCTTACAAGATCGGACCTGTCAAGTTTGGGAAAGACATTACCTATGTCCGCGACCCAAACTACTGGGCCAAAGACCTCAATGTTCGACAAGGAACTGCCAATTTTGATCGCGTCACGATAAAAATTTACAAAGACAACACTGCCAGATTGGAGGCGGTGAAAGCCGGAGAATTCGACCTGATGCGCTTTTTTTCTGCCGGTGACTGGGCACGCAGGGTGAACGGCAAACGCTTTGACAGCGGCGAGTTGGTAAAAACCGAATTCAAGCACCGGCTCCCCACCGGCTTTCAAAGCTTTGTGTTCAACACCCGTCGCCCGCTGTTTCAGGATGTGCGGGTGCGCGAGGCCATTGGCCTGACGCTGGACTACGAGTGGATGAACCGCCAGTTGTTTTATGGCGCCTATCAGCGCGTTGTTGGGCTTTTTGGCAATACCGACTGCCAGGCAAGCGGTATGCCCGCCGAGCAAGAGCTAGCCCTACTGGAGCCCTGGCGCAAGCACCTACCCGCTGCCAGCTTTGGCCCTATGGCCAAGCCACCACGTACCGACGGAGATTCGTCTTTGCGCAGCAACTTGCGACGGGCCCTCGTCTTACTGAAAGAAGCCGGCTGGGAAGTGCGCGATGGCAAGCTGCGTAATGACAAAGGGGAAATCTTTCGCATCGAGTTTCTCGATAGCAACGAAGGTTCCGCCAGGTTGACTGCGCCTTGGGTGCGCAATCTGGAAAAAATCGGCATTGAAATGAGTTTCAGGCCCGTTGACTTTTCCTTGTACCAGGAGAGGCTGCAAAAATTTCAATTTGATATCGTGTCCATCGCCTACCCGGGAACCAACAACCCCGGGCAAGATTACGTGGATTTATTCGGTAGCAAGGCAGCCGATACCGAAGACTCTGGAAACTTGACTGGCATAAAAAACCCAGCGGTCGATGCCCTGCTGGAGCGTTTGACCAGTGCGAAAACCAAAGGGCAGATGCTCAATGCGTGCCGTGCACTGGAACGCGTGATCGTGCATAGTCACATCTATATTCCTCAATGGACCGCAGGCACCCATCGCATTGTGTATAGCGCCCGGCGTTTGGCGCTTCCACCTAGCATGCCTCCCTATGCAGCCAATGAATTGTGGGCGGTCCAAACTTGGTGGGCGAAATAAACATGTTTCAATATATTTTTAAGCGTATCTTGCTGATGATTCCCACGCTGCTGGGCGTGTTGTTAGTCACGTTTGCGGTGATTCAGTTTGTACCGGGCGGGCCGGTGGAACAATACTTGGCAGAAGCCAAGGCGGCCGGGCCTGGAGGCGAAGGTGCCGGTATGTCCTACCGCGGATCACAAGGAGTTGATACCAAGCGGCTCGAACAAATCAAAGCGCTTTACGGGTTCGACAAGCCCCCAAGCGAACGCTTCATTCAGATGATCGGGCAATTTGCACGCTTTGATTTGGGCAAAAGCTTTTTTCAAAACAAGGATGTCAGTACCTTAATCGTCGAAAAGCTGCCGGTATCTATTAGCCTGGGCCTATGGACTTTTTTCATCAGCTACCTGGTTGCCATACCACTGGGTATTGCCAAGGCGGTGCGTGCTGGCACCCGGTTTGATATTCTCAGTAGCGTGATGGTGCTGCTAGGTTATGCGATTCCCGGCTTTGTATTGGGCGTCGTCTTACTGGTTGTTTTCGGAGGCCAATTGCAATGGTTTCCCCTGCGTGGACTGACCTCTAGCAATTGGGAAGAATTATCCTGGGGTGCACGCATCGTCGATTACTTTTGGCATATCGCACTGCCAGTTACTTCCATGGTGTTAGGTAGTTTTGCGGTTACTACCATGTTGACCAAAAACGCATTTTTAGAGGAAATTCGCAAGCAGTATGTGGTCACAGCGCGCGCAAAAGGCCTTTCCGAGCGCCATGTGCTGTGGAAGCATGTGATGCGCAACGCCTTGATACCGATCGTGACCCATTTCCCAGCCGCCTTTGTGGGTGCGTTTTTCACCGGCTCACTACTGATTGAAACCCTTTTCTCCCTAGATGGCCTGGGCTTGCTCAGCTTTGAGAGCGTGATTCGGCGCGATTACCCGGTCGTATTAGGCACTTTGTATCTTTTCACCTTGATAGGGCTGGTCACCAAGTTAATTTCAGACCTGTGCTACGTGTGGGTAGACCCGCGCGTACGATTTGATTGATTAATAGGTACGCCAAGTGAACCAAGTATCTATGCAAAGTCACACCCTAAGCCTCTCGCCAGGGCGCAGGGCATGGTTGCGCTTCAAGCGCAACAAAGTAGGCTACTGGAGCCTGCTTGTTTTTTGTTGCATGGTGGCGCTAAGTTTGTGCGCTGAGCTGATCTCCAACGACCGACCCCTGATAGTCCGCTACCAGGGGCAGACCTATTTTCCGGTGTTGCAGGAATACCCGGAGAAGACCTTCGGTGGCGATTTCGATACGCCCACTGATTATCTCGATCCTTTTATACGCGAGGCACTTTCGAAAGATGGGAACTGGGCGGTTTTCGCACCCAACCCCTATGGGTACAAAACGCTCAATTATTTTGCGAAAGAACCTAATCCTTCGCGCCCCACCAAAGACAATCTATTGGGGACCGATGACCGTGGGCGAGACTTGCTGGCCCAGCTGATTTACGGTTTCCGTGTGAGTGTGCTTTTCGCGCTGGCACTGACGATTAGCGGGACCTTGTTGGGAATCATCACCGGCGCAATCCAGGGATTTTTCGGGGGTCGCACCGACCTGGCATTTCAACGTTTTATTGAAATTTGGGGATCGATGCCTGAGCTGTACTTACTCATTATTTTCAGCGCCGTCTTTGCCCCAAGCATTGGGCTATTGCTGGTATTGCTGAGTTTGTTTGGTTGGATGGGGCTCTCCGACTATGTACGCGCCGAGTTTTTGCGCAACCGCCAATTGGACTATGTGCGCGCTGCACGCGCCTTGGGTGTCAGTAACTGGCGCATCATTACCAAGCATATTTTGCCCAATAGCATGACGCCGGTAGTCACCTTTTTACCCTTTCGCATGAGCGGCGCAATTCTGGCGCTGACATCGCTGGACTTTCTCGGGCTGGGGGTGCCGCCGGGTACGCCGTCTTTAGGCGAGCTTTTGCTTCAAGGCAAAAATAGCATTGATGCCTGGTGGATATCGGTTTTCACTTTTTTGGTTTTAGTGATCACACTGTTGCTATTGACCTTTATGGGCGATGCACTGCGCGATGCACTCGATCCGCGCAAGGCGGACCAGGACGCTCCTGCGGGGGGGCACCCATGACACTGCTGAGCGTCTCCAATATGCGGATCCACTTTGGCAACAAGGAGGTTGTCCAAGGAATAGACTTCTTCATTGCCCCGGGAGAAAAACTGGCTCTGGTGGGCGAGTCGGGTTCGGGCAAGACGGTTACCGCACTCAGCCTTCTGGGACTGCTTGGCAACGGGCGTTGCTCTGGCACCGTGAAATTTGATGGGGCCAGCGGCACGAAAGATCTTTTCTCTCTTTCAGAAGACGCAATGCGCGCCATCCGAGGGCAAGAAATTGCCATGATTTTCCAAGAGCCGATGACGGCCTTAAATCCGCTCTTCTCCATTGGCAATCAAATTGCCGAAGTAGTACAGCTCAAACTAGGCCTGAACGCGGCACAAGCGGCAAAAGCCACCATTGAATTGCTGGAGAAAACCGGCATGCCGGAGCCTGTGCGCCGTGCCAATTCATTCCCGCACCAGTTATCGGGCGGCCAGCGACAACGCGCCATGATTGCGATGGCCTTGGCCTGTAAACCGCGCCTTTTGCTTGCCGATGAGCCGACCACGGCTTTGGATGTGTCTGTTCGGGCCCAGATCCTGGATTTGCTACAAGACCTGCAGCGTGAAACCGGCATGGCGGTTTTGATGATTACCCATGACCTGAACTTGGTGCGCAAATTTGCCGATCGGGTTGCGGTGATGGAGAACGGCCACCTGGTGGAGTCTGGCAGTGTTGCCGAGGTGTTTACGCATGCCCAACACCCCTACACCCGCAAGCTCATTGACAGCGTGCCTAGCCGCGACCCCCTCGAAGCCGCCGCACATATTGGTCCAGCTTTGCTGGAAGCCAAAGATGTGAAGGTGGATTACCCCGTGCCGCTGCCAGGCTGGCGTGGTTGGTTTAAAAAAGGCAGCTTTACCGCGGTACACCATGCCAGTTTTTCTATCGGTGTGGGTCGAACATTGGGCGTTATTGGGGAATCCGGGTCGGGCAAGTCCAGCCTTGCGCTGGCAGTCCTGGGCTTATATCCACAGGGTGGAAAAATAAGCTTTGATGGCCAGGGCTGGGGCAAAGATACTTTGTCAGACCAGCGATTGCGTCGCTCCATGCAGGTGGTTTTTCAAGACCCGTTTTCATCACTCTCACCGCGCATGACGGTGGCAGAAATTGTGGGCGAAGGCCTACAAGTACACCACACTGAATTGAACGCTGCGCAACGACAGCAAAGCGTGTTGCAAACATTGGCCGAGGTAGGCTTGACAGAGGCGCAGTTTCCCAACTTGCTGGCGCGCTATCCGCATGAGTTTTCGGGCGGGCAACGCCAGCGCGTGGCGATTGCACGGGCCCTAATTGTCGATCCGCGCTTGCTGGTACTTGACGAGCCCACCAGCGCGCTGGACGTGACAATTCAAAAACAGGTTCTGGGCCTGCTACAGAGCTTGCAACGCCAACGCGGTTTAAGCTACCTGCTGATTACCCACGATGTAGCGGTCATTCGGGCGATGGCCCATGATGTGTTGGTTATGAAAGATGGACAGGTTGTCGAAATGGGTGCCACAGAAACCGTGCTCAATGACTCGCAACACCCCTATACCCAGACCTTGATCGCTGCCAGTGCCTGAACCCTACGGACACTGGGATTCACTGGGTCGCACGGATATCGCACCCTCTGCGCGCTTAAACCAAAAAAATGCCACCCGAAGGTGGCATATCTGCTTGCGCTAAATTTAAGCTAGCGCTTTGTGGGCACCATCGCACAAGGGCTTGGCGGCGCTGTGTTTGCAACCACAAAAATACACCGTCTTGGTTTCCTCGGCATGGTATTTCACGGGGGTGAATTCGCTGCCTTTGTGCGAGCCGTCGCAAAAAGGTTGCGCCTTGCTTTGTCCGCAGGAGCACCAGTAATAGTCTTTACCCGCTTCGACGTTGCTGGCGTAAGGTGACTTTTGGGCGATATGGGGTTCCATGGAATTTCCTTTTGAATTAACAATTTCTAATGAATCGGGATACACAGTCTGCTTTGCATAAAACAGGTTTGGGCTGGACAATTATGCGCCCGCCGCTGACCCGGGTTCACCTGACCAAAACGGCGCCAGTCGCGCTACGAAATCAGGCAAGTCCTCAAAGTATGGCAAAGCACCGCCGGGCACTTTTTGGGTGTTCCACGGGTTTGCCGTTTGTAGCAAGGCCAGACCCCGGTAATTCGTGAAGTCGCCGCGCGTGGCCATGGAGATCCAGACCGGACATTGCAGCGATTCATACACCGTGTGGATGTCCTGACTGAACAAGACCATGGACAAAAAACACAGGGGCGCGAAGCGGGCGCCCTCTTGCTGTGCCGTCTGCACGCAGTAAGGCCACAACTGCGGGTCGATATGCGGTGAACCCCAGGTCTTGCGCAAAAAATAGCGAATCACGACTGGGCTGGTCAGCGTCTCAAACAAACCCTGTGACCAGCGCGGCCAGCGCAATACCGCATGTAAACGCGGCTTGTAGCCGGTGCTTCCTATTGGGGCCCGGCGCGCTTTTAAACGGCTGAGTCCGGTGGGGCTGACCAAGGCTAGACGCCCAATGCGATGCGGCGCCTCCATGGCCGCTCGGGCGGCAAATTCGCTGGACAAAGACAGGGCGAGCACATCGACCGGCAGTGCTCCGTGTTCGCGGGCTAAAAGGTCCAGGACCGCGAGAACTGCGTCGGTCATCAAGCGCGGCGTATACAGGCGGTCGCTTCGCTCGGAGAAGCCATAACCGGGCAACTCCATAGCGATCACCACCCGCTCGCGTCGGTAATGTTCGAACAGAGGCCGCACTTCGGCAGCGGAGGCCGCAGCATTAACACTGTGAATCAACAAGAGAGGCGGCAATGCAGGCGCGCGGTCTTGCGGCGCTGATTCGTATAGATTGATTCGTCCTGCCAGCGTGTCTATGACCCGTTGGGGAGCTTCCAGTGCGGGCAGCAAAGGTGGGGCGACGGTCAAATTGGTGGGCATGGCCGTTACCAAAGCGCTGCGCTTGTTGGGGGAATGGTCGCTGCCGCGTTCATACTTTTTCAATCGCTTGATCAGCCACAGCATGCAAATCTTGCACGCTGACCAGCGCTGGCGCTATGTCGGCCAAGGGGCGCAGCACAAAAGCGCGTTGGTGCATGCGTGGGTGCGGCACCGTCAGCGTCGGGCTGTCGATGCGCGCTGCGCCATAACGCAAGATGTCCAGGTCCAGGGTGCGCGGTGCGTTGCGGTAAGGCCGCTCACGCCCGGCGCCACGCTCAAGTTGGTGCAATCGGGCCAGCAAATCGGGCGCAGTCAGATGGGTGGAAATTTGCATGACTGCATTGAAATAATCAGGTCCGCTGGAATCCACGGGTGCGCTGCGATACAAGGGCGATGCTGCGCGTAACTGGCAGTGCTCAAAAGCGGCTATGGCGAGCATGGCGTCCTGCACGACTTGGCGGGCATCGCCCAAATTGGCGCCTAGACCAATGGTGGCAATCACGGGCTCGCGCATGGGCAGGACGATTTAGTTGGAATCGGCAGGTCCGCCCTGCCCTTGGCCATCGCCCGCACCACGGCCGGAGCCACTGCGACGGCGACGGCGACGCTTTTTGGGCGCACCGGAATCGTCCATTGCGCCGTCTTGGTCAGAGGCGTGCTGCGGTTCAGATGGGGCCTTGTCCAAGGCACCGACAGCCTGCGTATCACCGGCCTCGCGGCGCGGCACTGATGCCGGCCGCGGTGCGCGCACCACGCGCGGGCGCTTGAGGTTTTCTTTGCGCACCTGGTCCACAAGATCTTCGCGCATCGCGTCATCACCCGTGGAGAACTCCTGCCACCAGTCGGCCAACACTTCTTCCACCTCGCCGATGTCGGCGCGCAGGCGCATGAAGTCAAACGAGGCGCGAAATCGCTCCTGCTGCACCAAGCCAAAAGGTGCGCTGCCCACGCGCTTTTCAAAACGCGGCTGCATCATCCAGATCTCGCGCATATCGGCAGCCAATTTACCGCGCCCGGATACGTCGCCGATACGGGCGTTAAACACGTCGTCTATCGCATCCTGCAAGGCGGGGTGCGCGTGCTGCCCTTCGGCCTGGCGCGCCGCCCAGCCATCGCGCACATCGGCCCACAACACGCAGGCCAGCAAAAAGCTGGGCGCTACCGGCTTACCCTCGCCCACGCGCCGGTCGGTATCTTGCAGCGCGGTAGTCACAAACGGATGGTCGGCACGCTCCACCACCAAATCGAGCAAGGGATAAATGCCGCGCTCTAGCCCGAGCTTGCGTAATTGCGCAATCGACGCCAGTGCATGCCCGGTTTGCAAGAGCTTGAGCATTTCATCAAACAAGCGGCTTTGCGGCACATCGGCCAGCAGGGGAAGGCATTTGCGCAAAGGCGCTGCGGTTTTGCTGTCCACCTTGAAGCCCAGCGGCGCCAGCTTGGCCGCAAAGCGCACCGCGCGGATGATGCGCACCGGGTCTTCGCGGTAACGCACACCAGCGTCGCCAATCATCTTGAGAGTTTTGTTTTTGGCGTCTTTGATACCACCGTGGTAATCGACCAAAATTTGCGTTTGCGGGTCGTAGTACATGGCGTTGATGGTGAAGTCGCGCCTGACCGCGTCTTCCTCTTGCGGACCCCAGACGTTGTCACGCAGCACGCGGCCTGTGGAGTCCACGGCATGCTTCATACCAGCAAGCTCGCTCTTGCTGGTTTTTTCGTTGCCCGCGACTTGCTCGGCGGCAGCGTTGTCTAAATAGGCGCGGAAGGTGGAGACCTCGATCACTTCATGCTCCCGGCCCCGGCCATAGACCACATGCACGATACGAAAGCGACGCCCGATGATGAAAGCGCGGCGAAACAGGGATTTGACCTGTTCAGGTGTGGCGTCGGTGGCAACATCAAAGTCCTTGGGGCGCAAGCCCAGCAACAGGTCGCGCACCGCGCCGCCGACGATATAGGCCACAAAACCGGCATCCTGCAATGTGCGCACCACATTGGCAGCACGGTCATCGACCAGCGTGTGATCAATACCGTGGGTTTGCACCGGCACGTCCACGCGCTTACCCAAAGAGGGTTTGCCGCCGGGAGTGCTGCTGCCGGTGGCTTTAGCCAACAAGTTTGTAATAAATTTTTTGATCATAAAAACAGGGTTGCACCGGGCCAGTGTCTACGGCCACTTGGTGCACCGCCTTCAGGCGAAGAGTTCGAGTATGCGCCATCCGCGCTCCGTGGCAATAGCGCGCAGGGGGTCGTCCGGATTCGTGGCTACCGGTACATTGGCTCTTTCCAAAAGCGGCAGGTCGTTGATGGAGTCGGAGTAAAAAGTGCTGTGCACATCTTGCCAGCCCAAATTGCGTGCCGCCAGCCAGGCCTCGACCCGTGCCACCTTGCCTTCGCGAAAACTGGGCACACCGCGCACTTCGCCGGTAAACCAGCCACTGCCGCCGGGCGCAGTGTCGCGTTGCAAATCGACCGCCATCAATTCGTCCGCACCCAGGGCGGCGGCAATCGGGCGGGTGACAAATTCATTGGTCGCCGTGACCACGATCACCGTAGCGCCCTCGGCTTTGTGCTGACGCACCAATTCAAACGCTTGCGGCAAGAGGCCGGGCTTGACCACTTCTTCCATATAGCGGGCATGCGCCTGACGGGCAGCCGTTTCACCGCGCTGCACAAACGCGGCGGTGGCAAAGCGGGCGTATTCAAAGATGTCCAACGTGCCGGCCTTGTACTGAAGGTAAAAAGCATCATTGCGGCGGGTGAACTCCACTGGATCAGTCCAGCCCAATCGCGCGATGAACTGGCCCCAGCTGTAATCGGAATCAAAAGGGATCAGCGTGTGGTCCAGGTCAAACAGGGCCAGCTTGGGCAAACTCATGTGTTCTCCAACATCGAACGGATCAGGGGAATGGTGATAGCGCGCTGGGTTTGCAGCGCGTAGCGATCTAACTCGTCGAGCAGGGCCAACAGGCTGCCCAGGTCGCGGCTGAAGCGGCGCAAGGTGTAATCCATCACCTCGTCACTCAAAAAAAGACCGCGTGCATCGGCCGCCTGGCGCAAGACGGCTCGGCTTTGTGCCTCGCCCAAAGGTTGCAGCAAAAAAATATGACCCCAGCCCAGACGGGTGCGCAGGTCTTCGCGCAAAAGCAAATCGGCCGGTGCGCTGCTGCCCGCCGCCAGCACCGGACGCTGCAGACTATGCGCTTGCACAAACCACTGAAACGCAGTGTGCTGCTGCTCGGCCGAGTAAAGGTGCACATCGTCCATCAGCACTATGGCCCAGGATTCGTCGAATTCAGGGGGTGCGGCGCCTGAAGCGTCCATACAACCGGCGCTGGCACCGCGCGCGCGCAGGCCTTCTTCGGCGCCGCGCAATAAATGCGTCTTGCCGGTACCCTCTGGGCCCCAGAGATAGGTGGGAACCGACTGCGCGTCCTGCGCTGCTTGGCTTTGGACCAGGCCTTGCAAATGCGCGAGTACTACGGTATTGGGTCCGGGGAAAAAATTGGCCAGCGTTGCCGCACCGGGCATGGCGATGTCGAGTGCGATTTGCCGCATCACCATGCTTTAGCGCTGATAGAGGCCGCTGGCCATATAGCTGCTACGCAAGCGCCGTATGGCCACCAGCAGCACTGCGCTGGCCGGCAGAGCCACCAAAATACCAACAAAGCCAAACAACTGGCCAAAAGCCATGAGCGCAAAGATAACGGCCACCGGGTGTAGGCCGATACGTTCCCCCACCAAACGTGGGGTGAGGAAAAAGCTCTCGAGCACTTGGCCCAGACCAAACACCACGGCGACCATCGTCAGGGCATACGAAGGACCGGCCGTGGCTGAGAACTCCAGTAGCCCGGCCAACAGCGCCAGCACCATGCCCAGCCCGAAGCCCAAATAAGGCACAAACACCGCCAGGCCGGTAAACGCGCCAATAGGCAACGCCAGATCCAGGCCAAACATGGCTAAGGCCACGCTGTAATACACCGCCAACACACCCATGACGACCAATTGCCCGCGCAGGTATTCGCCCAGCACCTGGTCGGCATCGATCAGAAAGCTTTGGGTGCCTTCGCGGTAGCGCGGTGGTATCAGGGTGCGCAGCGCAGTCATAAAACGCTCCCAATCCATGAGCAGATAAAACAGCACGACCGGGATAAGTACCAGATTACCGGCCACAGCCAAAGCGGCGCTGCCACCTAACTTGAGCGAGGACAGGACCGATCCCATGGCGTCTTCCACATTGGCGCTTAGGTAAGTCATGACGAAGGCTTTGATACCCGCAGGCTCCAGGCTGAAATGCAGGCCGAGCTTGCGAAGGGTGGGCTGCACGGCGGCGTTGAGCTGCTCCAAAAAGCCGGGCAACTGCTCGCGCATGAGCGGTAATTCCTTGACCAAAATGGGCACCAGCAGCAGAACCAGCCCCACCATCAGCACCAAAACCATTGATTCCACCAGCACCACCGCCAGTACGCGGGGCAGCGCGCCGCGAAAACGGGCGTCGAACCAATCCACAAGCGGGGTAAGGGCATAGGCCAGCACAGCGGCCACTACGAAAGGTGCCAGCACCGGCGCCAGCAACCAGAGGGTCAAAACGCACAAGGCAACAATAGCAGCCCAGGCGGCGGCGCTTTTTTGGGAGTCCGTCAATGCTTCTCCAGAGGGGGCCGGGGTAAGACCGTAAAATCGAAGCCTGATTCTATCGGGCGCGCCCCGATTCCCCTCTCGCAGACACGCCTGCCCCAGCCCAGCACACTCCATGACCACTTCGCCCCCGCCCGCTGCCAGCCCTTTGTCCTATAAATCTGCCGGTGTGGACATCGACGCGGGAGACGCACTGGTCGAGCGCATCAAGCCGCTGGCGCGCAAAACGATGCGCGAAGGCGTCCTGGCGGGCATCGGCGGCTTTGGCGCCTTGTTTGAGGTGCCCAAACGGTACAAAGAGCCGGTACTGGTTAGCGGCACCGATGGCGTAGGCACCAAGCTAAAGCTGGCTTTTGAATGGAATATGCACGACACCGTGGGCATTGACCTGGTGGCCATGAGCGTCAACGACGTACTGGTGCAAGGCGCCGAGCCCCTGTTTTTTCTAGACTACTTTGCCTGCGGCAAGCTGGACGTAGACACCGCCGCTGCGGTCATCGGCGGCATTGCCAAGGGCTGCGAGTTGTCGGGCTGCGCCCTGATCGGCGGCGAAACCGCTGAGATGCCGGGCATGTACCCGGCGGGCGAATATGACCTAGCCGGATTTGCGGTGGGCGCGGTAGAAAAATCCAAAATCCTGAGCGGTGCTGATGTGAAACCGGGCGACGTCGTGCTGGGCCTGGCCTCCAGCGGCGTGCATTCCAATGGCTTCAGCTTGGTGCGTAAATGCATTGAGCGCGTAGCCGGTCAATTGCCGGCCACGCTGGACGGTAAGCCCTTTAAGCAAGCCTTGATGGAGCCGACCCGCTTGTACGTAAAGAACGTGCTGGCGGCGCTGGCGGCGCACCCGATTAAGGCGCTCGCCCATATCACCGGCGGTGGGTTATTGGAAAACATCCCGCGTGTGTTGCCTGCCGGCTGCGCGGCAAAGCTTGTCAGAGGCAGTTGGCCGCAAACGGAGTTGTTTGCCTGGCTGCAAGCCACCGCCGGCATTGACGACACCGAGATGAACCGCACCTTTAACAACGGCATCGGCATGGTGGTGGTTCTGGATGCGGCCCACGCTGCGGCTTGCGCTGAATTTTTGCGCGAAGCCGGTGAGTTGGTGTTTGAGATCGGCACTATCGAGGCGCAGGCGGGTGCTGCGCAGGTCGTGCTTAGTTGATACCAGCGCGACACATAAGCCTTTTACTATGCGCCCCAGTAGAAATGGAAGGAATTTGAATGTGGAATGAATCCCCAGCCTTGCGAAACGCTCAGACCGTAGCGGGCGCGCTTTTAATGACGGTTTTTGCCACAGGTGTTCTGGCTCAAAGTGCGGCCCCGGCGGTTCAAGCGGCAAGCGGCGCCCTTAGCGCCGTGGTAACGACCAACCCCTACGGTATGCAGGCCCTTTGGGAAGGCTCGGACCTAGTGACCAAAGCGGTCTTGCTGATACTCTTGATCATGAGCATGGGCAGCTGGTACATCATGATTGTCAAGGTGCTGGAGCAAAGCAAAATGGGCCGCCAGGCGCGCGATGCCCAAGCCTTTTGGAGCGCTGCTACGGTGGCCGAGGGTACTGCTGCGTTGGAGCAGGACAGCCCCTACCGCTATTTGGCTGATGCCGCCGGTACTGCGGTGCAAAAACACCACGGCCTTATGGGCCATATCCCGATCAATGACTGGATCGCCATGGCAATTCAGCGGGCGGTAGACCGGGTCCAGAGCAACACCCAAAACGGGTTGGCCTTTTTAGCCACCGTCGGCTCCACTTCGCCCTTTGTCGGCTTGTTTGGCACGGTTTGGGGCATCTACCACGCACTCACGGCCATTGGCATTTCAGGGCAGGCCTCTATCGACAAAGTGGCGGGCCCAGTGGGCGAGGCGCTCATCATGACGGCTATTGGCCTGGCAGTGGCCGTACCTGCAGTGCTGGCCTACAACTGGCTGGTGCGCCGCAACAAAGCCGTGATGGACGAGGTGCGCGCCTTTGGCAGCGACCTGCATGCGGTGGTGCTGGGCACCATCAAAAACTAAGCGCACCTTTCGCGCAGGCAAAGCACAATGGCCATGAACGTGGGCCCCGGCCCGGACGGTGAAGAAGACGCCGTGATCGCCTCTATCAACACCACGCCATTGGTGGACGTGATGCTGGTCTTGCTCATTATTTTCCTGATCACCATCCCGGTGGTGACTACCGCCATCCCAGTCAAATTGCCCAAAGAACGCATCGAAGCGCGTGAGAGCAAGGCGGAAAACATCATTATTTCGGTAGATGCGCAGAGCCATATTTTTTGGTACGAAACGCCGGTCGCCAGCGTAAATGCGCTCACCGAAAAACTAAAAAAAGTAGCGCACATGAAGCCCCAGCCTGAGGTGCAGGTGCGCGGTGATATGGCGGCACGCTACGAAGGCGTAGGCAGGGTGCTGCTGGCATGCCAACGCGCAGGCATCGTGAAGGTGGCCTTCATCACCGAACCGCCTCCTCTGAACTGAAGCGGACAAGGAATTCCCAGCCATGGCAATACAGATTGGAAAACGCAAGGTAAGTGATGAGCCCGAGGTGATGATGGAAATCAACACCACGCCGCTGATCGACGTGATGCTGGTTTTGCTGGTGATGCTGATCATCACCATCCCCATTCAATTGCATGCGGTAAATCTGGAGATGCCAGTAGGCGTGCCACCGGTTCAGGAAAAAGTCGAAAAAATCCGGATCGATATTGATGCGGACAATCACTTGCAATGGAATGGCATTGCCGTGTCCATGGCGGAGTTGGATCAGAAGATGCTGGGCATCGGCCAACTGGCCATGCAGCCTGAGGTGCACATCCGTGCCGATAAAGACGCGCGCTATGCAGTATTTGCCAACGTGCTCGCGGGGACGAAGCGCCACGGGCTGACCAAGATTGCCGTGATCGGCGCGGAGCAGTTTGTCCAATGAGTGCCCTGGGCGATCTGGCTGTAGCAAGCGGCACTGGTCATAGCCCTTCGCCCTACGGCTTTGGGCAGCAGGACAACAACCGCAGGTTCAAGGGAATCGCCTTGGTGGTGGTGGTGCATGTTGTGGCCGGCTACGTGCTGGTATCCGGCTTGGCGCGAGAAGGAATCACGCTGATCAAGAAGCCGCTGGAAGCGGTGCTGCTCCAAGAAGTGATTATTCCCCCGCCGCCGCCCCCACCACCACCACCGCCCAAAAAAATCGAACCGCCGCCTGAAGTGCCCAAGGTGCCGCCGCCTCCTGTCGCGCCTCCCCCTCCCCCTCCTGTGGTGCAGCCGCCCCCGCCTGTTGTCCCACCGCCGCCACCACCTGCACCACCTCCGGCCGTGGTGCCTCCGCCAGCGCCAGTGCCACCCGTCGTGGCGCCACCCGCGCCGCCGCCCCTGGTGGCAACACAGGCCGCACCTCCGCCGCCTGTGCCACCTGCGCAGCCAAAAGCCTATGGCAGCGCGCTGCAGTCGGCACCCTCGCCGCCGCCAGCGCCGGTGCAGCACACACCCACACCACCGCCCGCGCCTCCAGCTCCAGCGCCACCCCTACCGGCGCCTGTTGCTCAAGCACCGCCGCCGCCAGTCGCCAAGACTATTGGCATTCTGTGCCCGACACAGGTAGAACCGAAGATGCCAAGGCTCGCGCTGCAAGATGGAACGCAAGGCGTGGTGAAGGCGCAGATAGTGCTCAAGGGTGGAACGGTGCAAGAAGTCAATATCCTGTCCGGCCCGCGCGTGTTTCATGCGGCAGTAAAGGCTGCCATCATGCAGTACAAGTGTGTGGCCGATGGGACAAGCGCAGAAGTGACGGCAACACAGGAATTTAAATTCAAGTTCGAATAATGGGATCGGATACGCCTCTAGGCGCGCCAGGCCGAACAGGCGCTTTAGCAAGCGTAGCAGTGCGCTTAATTCGATTCGCGCCGCTTGCCCAATTGCCTGCGTAGTAAATCCACTTGACTGGATATTGATTCGGCGTCCACCACATCGGTGGCGTTGACAACATAGCACTCCAGGTCAGCCAAGGCCTCTCCATGATTACCCAGCATCGCATGGGCCAAGCCACGATCGCGGTACTCAGACCAAGATTCAGGGCTGAGCACGACCAAGCGCTCCTGCACGGCCAGCCATTGGCTGCCATGCTTTTGGCTGCGGAATATCTCTTTAAGGTTGCGCAGCATGCGCACCAAGATGTCACGCGGGGGCGAGGCTTGTAAATAGAGCCCCAGGGGCACTTCAAAATCCGAGCCCAATTTACCGCCCATGCGATAGGGCTCCAGCATTTCCTTGAGTTCTTCTCGGCTGAAAGACTGGCCGTTCATCGGGTCTATGACGGCCTGGCCGGCAGGTAGCGGCACCTTAATTAAAAAATGGCCGGGGAAACTAACGCCCTTGGCTTCCAAGCCGATGCCCTGCGCCAATTCCAGCCAAATTACTGCCAATGAAATCGGGATGCCACGGCGCGATTCCATGACCTGGTGCAGATAACTGTTGTCCGGCGCATAGTAGTCGTTCAGGTTGCCAGCGAATCCTAATTCTTGGTAGAAAAAGCGGTTGAGTGCCATCAGCCTTGCCATGCCAGCCGCGTCCGCGGGCAGACGTTTGCGCAATCGCTGCAACCATTGGTCTATGCGCGAGAGTGTGCTTTGGACATCCAGGTCGGGATCGCGTATCGTGCCCAAAGCGGCTGCCGCTTCGAACAGCGGAAATTCACTGTCGCTTTGCACCAGCGCGGCAAAATACTCCAACGGACTAGGCGCTTCAAAAGAAAAATTCATGCCTAACTCTATCGCAATTAGGTCTTAGGGCGCAAATTTAAGGCCGCAAAAATTGGCGCGGTTTCAAGCCCAGGGCCATGACACTGACGCCATAAAGGGCTACGGCGCCCATGAGCGTCAGCGCTACGTAGAGTGCGCGCTGCAGGACGCCGCCCGGCATTTCCAACCAGTTGAAGGCTTGCCCCGCCCAACGCAAATACAGCCCCAATAACACGCAAGCAGGCACCACCTGCAGGGAAAAGCGCCACCACCCCGGCTGCGGCCGGTAACTGCCCCGGGCCTTGAGGCCGCGCATCAACCACCAGGCGTTGAGCAATGCACCCAGCGATATGGACAGCGACAGCGCCGCGTGGCGAAAGTAAGGCACCAACGCCAAGTTTAGTAGCTGCGTGATGATGAGCACCAGCACGGCGATACGTACCGGCGTCTTCACATCCTGGCTGGCGTAATAGCCTGGCGCCAGCACCTTGATAGCCACCAGCCCCACCAATCCCACACCCCAGCCAGTAAGTGCCAAAGCAGTCTGTTGCACATCAAAGGCCGTAAAGGCGCGGTAATGGAATAGGACGGCAACCAGCGGCTGCGGGAACACCAAAAGCGCAACGGCACAGGGCGTGGCGAGCAAGACTACGATGCGCAAACCCCAGTCCAGGAGGGCGGAGTAGTCATCGGTATGGGCTGTGGCGCGCGCGGCGGCAAGCCTAGGCATCAGCACCACGCCAAGGGCCACGCCCAGCAAAGCGGTGGGAAACTCCATCAGGCGGTCGGCATAGCTCAGCCAGCTGACGCTGCCGACGGCTAAGTGCGAAGCGATCTGGGTATTGATGAGTAAAGAAATTTGCGCCACGCTCACGCCCAGCAAGGCTGGGCCCATTAAGCGCAATATGGTGCGGGTGCCCGGGTCATTCCAGGCCGTACGCATGGCCGAAAAACCCAGGCCCAGGCGCGGCAGCAGGCCCAAAGCCGCCAAGGCCGGTATTTGCAGGGACAGCTGCAATACGCCGCCGGCCATCACACCAATGGCCATGGCATAAATGGGTTCGATGCCCCGGGCGTTAAACCAGGGCGCGAGCCACCAGGCCGCCGCAATCGTGCAGACATTGAGCAACACCGGGGTGGCCGCCGGAATGGCAAATCGCTTGTAGGTATTCAAAATCCCCGAGGACAGCGCCACCATTGACATGCAGCCAATGTAGGGGAACATAAAGCGCGTCATCCAGACCGCCGCATCAAAGCCTGCTGCGGGCAATCCACTGGCCATGGCCCAGACCATCCAGGGCGCGAGCAACACGCCCGTGATACATACCAACACCATGGCCCAGGCCAACAGGGTGGCTACCTGGTCGATCAGGACTTTGGTGGCCGCATCGCCGTCTTTGGCTTTGCTGGCGGCCAGCACCGGCACAAAGGCCTGGCTGAAAGCGCCCTCTGCGAACATGCGTCGAAACAGATTGGGGATGCGAAAGGCGACGTTAAACGCGTCGGTCAGTGCGGTGGCGCCAAACAGTGCGGCCATCAGGGTTTCGCGCAGCAACCCGGTGACGCGCGAGGCCAATGTCCAGAGGGATACTGTGGAGGCGGACTTGAGTAGGCTCACGGTGGGGAGTTTAGCCGCTACCCCGCAAGGCTATAATGGCGGGCTTTGCTGGCATCATCTACAGACACTAGGACACACAAATATGGCATCCGGAAAACCCAAGAAAAAGAACCCGCGCTTAGCGTCGGGCCGCAAACGCGTCCGCCAGGACGTCAAAATCAATGCAGCCAATACCTCGCTGCGCTCCAAATACCGTACTGCGGTGAAGAACGTTGAAAAAGCCGTTCTCGCCGGAGACAAAACCAAAGCAGCCGAGTTGTTTGGCAAGATGCAGGCCGTGGTGGACACCATCGCTGACAAAGGCATCTTCCACAAGAACAAGGCCGCCCGCGACAAGAGCCGTTTGGCTACCAAGGTAAAAACCTTGGCCCTCGCCGCCTGATTCTTCAGGTGCACCGCCCGGGCCCTCCCGCAGGGCCCGCCGTTTGAATCAGGTGCGCTACCAGCAAAGCAAAAAGCCGTCGCAAGACGGCTTTTTTGTGGGCGCAATTTAGGCGCGCCGTTGTTGTTGCTTGCTCAGCGGGGCCGTACCATGCGGAATAACTGCTCCGGCCCGATGCTGAAATAGTCCGACGGGCCACCGCCACGCAGTATGGGCCGCGCTGCTGCCGTGTCGTAAATGCCGTCGCGAATGTAGGCACTGTCAATATGCACTTTGACCACTTCGCCAAACACCATCCAGGTGTTCAGCTCATCGCCCTGGGCCGAACGCAAGGGCATGGATTGGCTCACTTTGCATTCAAAACTAACTGGGCTTTGGCCCACCCGCGGCGCTTTGACCAAGTCGGAGGGCAGCGGGCTCAATCCGGCCAGGGCGAATTCGTCCACTTCGGGCGCGACATGGGCGCAGGTCTGGTTCATGGCTTCCGACAAATCCTGGGTGGCGAGGTTCCAGACGAATTCACCGGTTTCGATAGCGTTGCGCACCGTGTCTTTGTAGCCCAGGCTGCTAAAGCCGATGATGGGCGGCACGTAGTTAAAAGCGTTAAAGAAGCTGTAGGGCGCTAGGTTGAAAACGCCGCTCACGCTACAAGTGGAAATCCAACCGATGGGGCGCGGGCCGACGATGGAGTTAAACGGATCGTGCGCCATGCCGTGGCCCAAGCGCGGTTCATAGGAATGGATGGTCGTGGTCATTAAAGCGCCTATTTCGACAGCTCGGGGGGTGCGCCCTCGCTGGTCTGCAGATCGTTGTCCCGGGCAAAGTTGATGCAAAAGTCCCAGGCCATGACATCGTGCTCTCGCAAATCGGGATGGATGATGACGCACTTGGTGTCGCCGATAGAGGTGGGAATGCACCAAGGCGAATAGCCTAAATGGCTCCCTGGCTGCGGCCCGCCGGGTCGGAACTGGCTCATCACGCCGGCCAGCCGCTCGGCCCAGTCGCTGGGGCGGAATGCCCTGCCCTGACGCGTCAGGCCCAGGATATAGATTTCTTTGGCGAGGGTGGTAGCCATGTGCTCGGGATGGGCCGCTGTGAGGGTGGCATGCGGCAGGTTTGCATTACTGCGGATCGTGGGCGTGTTGCGCCGTTCAAGAGAGTTTACCTGTTGCGTAAGTGCATCAAGTTACGCAATATGAACAATTGCAGGCCTGCAACGCCAAAAGACGCAGACCCTAAAATCCGCGTTCAACGGCCCAACCTGCGTTGGGCTGATTGCTTTGTAGCACCGCGCTTTTGCATTTTTTCCCCGGAGTGAGCCCATGACCGCCCCCGCCTCCCCCACCGCCGCCGCCGCATCCCCGCATGTGATGACCACCTATGGTCGTCTGCCCTTAGCCCTGTCGCACGGCCAGGGCTGCAAAGTCTGGGATACACAAGGCCGCGAATATCTGGACGCGCTAGGGGGGATTGCGGTCAACACGTTGGGACATAACCACCCGGACTTGGTGGCCGCCCTACAAGACCAGGTGACCCGCCTGATTCACACCTCCAATTACTACCATGTGCCGCTGCAAGAGGCGCTGGCAGCCAAATTGGTGGCGCTGTCGGGCATGGAAAACGTTTTCTTCTGCTCAAGCGGCCTAGAGGCCAACGAAGCGGCCTTGAAATTGGCCCGCAAATTCGGGCATGACAAGGGCATTGATAACCCGCAGATCGTGGTCTACGAAAAGGCCTTCCATGGCCGCAGCATTGCGACCCTGAGCGCCACCGGCAACCCCAAAGTGCAGGCAGGCTTTGGCCCCTTGGTGCAAGGATTTATCCGCGTACCGGTCAACAATATCGAGGCATTAAAAGCAGCTACGCAAGGCAACGCCGAAGTGGTAGCGGTTTTCGTCGAGGCCATTCAGGGCGAAGGCGGTGTGATGCCCATGCATATGGAGTATTTACGCGATCTGCGCGCGCTGTGCGATGCGCGCGACTGGTTGCTGATGATTGACGAAGTGCAATGCGGTATGGGGCGCACCGGCAAATGGTTTGCGCACCAATGGGCCGGCATAGTGCCTGACGTGATGCCACTGGCAAAGGGACTGGGCTCGGGCGTACCAATAGGCGCCATCGTGGCCGGTCCTCGCGCGGCCAAGGTACTAGGCGTGGGTAACCACGGCAGCACCTTTGGCGGTAACCCACTGGCCATGCGCGCCGGGTTGGAAACCATCCGCGTCATGGAGCGCGATGGCTTGCTGGCCAACGCAGAACATGTGGGTGCGCACCTCAAAGCGGCCCTGACACGTGGCCTGGCGCAGGAGTTGGCAGCGGGGACAGTCAAAGAAATTCGCGGGCAGGGCTTGATGCTGGGGATTGATTTGTCTAAGCCCTGCGGCGCGCTGATGCAACAAGCCGCTGACAAAGGCCTACTCATCAGTGTGACGGCCGACAGCGTGGTGCGATTGGTGCCTTCACTGATACTGACTTGCGAAGAGGCCGACCAAATCGCCGCTATTTTGTGCCCCATGATTAGCGAGTTTTTGGCGTCCTGAGAGCCCTGCCTTTCAAATCGGGCATACCCATTTATTCCCCACTGCACCATGCAACATTACCTGCAATTCAAAGACTTCAGCGCTGACGAATACGCCTATTTGTTTGCGCGCGCGGCGCTGATAAAGAAAAAGTTCAAGGCCTACGAAAAACACCATACCCTGGTGGACCGTACGCTGGCTATGATTTTTGAGAAGGCCTCCACCCGAACGCGTGTGAGCTTTGAAGCGGGCATGTACCAGCTGGGTGGCAGCGTGGTGCATCTGACCACGGGCGACAGCCAACTGGGGCGCGCCGAACCCATCGAAGACAGCGCCAAAGTCATCAGCCGAATGACCGATTTAGTGATGATTCGCACCTTTGAGCAAACCAAAATCGAGCGCTTTGCGGCCAACTCGCGCGTACCGGTGATTAACGGGCTGACCAATGAGTTCCACCCTTGCCAGGTGCTGGCCGACATCTTTACCTATATAGAACACCGTGGCTCCATTGCCGGAAAAACCGTAGCTTGGGTGGGTGATGGCAATAACATGGCCAATACCTGGCTGCAGGCAGCCGATTTGCTAGGCTTTACCGTGCATGTCAGCACACCCAGCGGCTACGAGGTGAACCAATCGATCGCCGGATTGCGCTCCGCCGATAGCTACCGGGTTTTCAGCGACCCACTACAAGCCTGTAAGGGCGCACATCTGGTGACGACCGATGTCTGGACCAGCATGGGCTACGAGGCAGAAAACGATGCACGACGCGCGGCATTTGCATCTTGGTGCGTGGACCGCGCCATGATGGCCGCCGCCGCGCCTGATGCCTTGTTTATGCACTGCCTACCGGCACACCGAGGTGAGGAAGTGGAAGCCGAAGTGATCGACGGCCCGCAAAGCGTAGTGTGGGATGAAGCCGAAAACCGCATGCATGCCCAAAAAGCACTGATGGAATACCTCCTGCTTGGGCGCTTGGCCTAGTGGTGCGCGGCCGGTGGTGCGGCCTTCTTTTCTTCCTTAATCGTCTGTTTAATCTTGGTCTTGATCGGCGTTGGGCATTTACCAAACGACGCATTTGCGTACACCTGAAACATCTTGGAATGATCGGGGTCATTGCAGACATACTGGCAGACTAACTGCCCTTTCTCAGCAGTAATTTCTTTGGACTCGAAGTCGCAGACTGCGTCGATGATGCGAAACGGCTTTTTCTTCATCGCTTTAGGGTCTTCGGCCTGGGCACTACCTATTGCCGCCATAAGGACTAGGGCGGCTACCGCATTCCAAGGAATGTTTTGGCTTTTCTTCATACGTTTACCAACAAGTTATGCAATGGACCTGCACCAGCGACGGCCATCGAGGTGGGGAGCTATTTCCCATCTCCGTTTATACGACATTTATGTAACGTTAGGAAAATTGGGGGGATGGCACCCTCACCCATCACTTCTTTTGGATTTACAAGCGAGCCGGCATTTACTCTGGCAGCAGTCAAAGCGGAAATAAGATATTTTTAAAATCGCTGGCAGGACAGAGAGTCAGCGTGTTTGTATTGGCTGCGCTGGCAGGACACAAGTCAATCGCCACCACGCAACGCTACAACACCGTCAATGACGATACCAAGCGCCGTGCGGTGGAGTTGGTTTGATGATTGTTCCATTTGGAACAAATGGGGCTCACGGCGGTTGGGGCACATGAAAAACCCGACAGTTGGCAGTCAATGGGCGACTCGCAAGTGTCGGGTTGAACCGACACTTCACGGTCAGCGGGTGAATTTGTTTAGGGGCACAAGGTTGCAGTTTCTATGCTGCTGGCACCTGTAGCCTGTCTGTGCCAAGCATCTGAAGCCAACCTAAAGCGGCATTGGTAGCGTTGGCTGCGGCGATAAACCGTCAATGCACCATCACGCAGGGCTATCTGCTTGGGTGGGTTGGTGGCGGGCGATGGAGGGGTGTGGCGGGCTGGGACGGCAGCGTAGGCTTTTAGGTTGAGTGATTCAATCACCACCGCACCTGGCTGGGGCAAACGAGCATCCAATCCCACAAAGACAAAAGCCACCGCAGGGTCTCGGTGGCTTTTGCAAGAATGAATCTGGTGGGACGTGCGGGGGTCGAACCCACGACAAACGGATTAAAAGTGCTTATGCAATTGATAATTCTCCAACGTTTGCAATGTTCTTTCGCCCCCACGCAGTCTTGGTGTGCAGCACGGTGTGCAGGACAAGTTTTTTGACTGCGGTGCGTGATGGGGCTTGGAGGTATTTGAACTATACCTGTCATGCGTGCCTCAGTGTCGTTTAAAACGACACTTGAATCGCTGCCAATACCCACGCTTTTAGGGGGTTCTTGCTGGGTTAGCAGCCATTTACTAACCTTAACACCCAGCGTATCAAACCTATAGCCCAGTGCTGATAGTGCGTTGCTGCCGCTGCCTGCGTTCGTTTTCACGCTGCTGACGCTGCCTGTCCCGTTCAGCCTGTAGTTGCTGTCTGTCTCGTTCAACATTTTGTTTCAGTCCTGCTATGCGTGCCTGTGAGGGATTTAGGGGTGGCTTGGGTTTGATGGGCTTGATAGTTATTTCGGCAATACGCATCAAGTATTTACGCACTTGCTGCGTACTGCCTTTTTTGCATCAATCCACCTGCGTGTAGTTAAGCACCATCCCTAAGCCGTACTGAGCCTCTGCCAACTGCTTAGCCGCCCAAGCGTTCTCAGCGTAGATAACGGTGTTGGCGGTTTGGTAAGGGTTGATGCGTACCCATATCAAGTACTTGTTCATTTCCCAAAGCCTGCACGAAGTTTTACTGACGCTGCGTCCAGTGCTGCATCCAACTCACCAGCCAGCACCGCCGCCTTAATCAAGTCCAGTGTGGCGGGCAAGTCCTTCTCAGCAGCAATCTCCACTGCGTACTTCCCACGTGCAAGTTCAAGTAATTTCGTCCCATACCTAACGCTCAGACTCAACTTGCCCGTGTCAGCAACGAACCACCATTGCTTGATGCGTTTGTTGGTTTGTACGCTTTGGCGTATGCCTGTGTGCTTGTCTGTAACAGTGCGGTAGCGGGTGGGACTAAAGGTAGTACCCGCTGCCTGTGCCCGTGCCAGTTCCGCCTGTTCCCAAAGCCGCTTAGCAAGTTTGTTGCGGCGTAGTTGCACAGGGCTCACGTGCGTGGGCTTTTGTGCTGCTGTCAGTTTCAGTCCCGTTAGTGTTGCAGTAGTCATTGCTCATTTCCTTTCTTAGTAGCAATGCAGACAACTTTAGTTTCGGATTTGGCGATTGAGCAACCGGATTTTTAGTCAATCTGTGTCAAATTCCCACACCTGTCCAATCAACACCAAACATAGACTCAGTATTTGCATGGGATTCTTTGGTATTGCATAAATAAACATGACACACAAATCAACACACCGTATTTGTGCTGCCATTGATTACTACCGAAAAACTATGAGTTGCGTCCTCAAGTTGCAAGACGCCCTACAACTGGACATTGGTGTCGCAGGGATTGGAAATTCTGAGCGGTAGCGGAGACTTGTTATCACTACCCGATAAGGATGCTGTTGGAGGTTGCTGCCCAATTGATACAAGAACTGCATA
>Ga0214919_10000215_pt1 | contig 99592 bp, 88 predicted proteins | sample LL1503_MetaG_FD_177994 | JGI IMG/M metagenome (GOLD analysis project Ga0214919, IMG submission 177994) | Freshwater microbial communities from Lake Lanier, Atlanta, Georgia, United States - LL-1503 | ecosystem: Environmental > Aquatic > Freshwater > Lake | place: USA: Georgia | collected...
AGGGGCGTTACTGGTCATTTGCTTTCAGGCCATTGGATGGTCGCTGCGCAGGGCAATAATCGCCAGCGTCCTTTCAGGTGTGGTTGAATTCACCGGTGCACTGACGGGGGGTATTGCCCTTGAATGGACCCTTCGTTCCCTGCCCTTTTCTCTGGCCTTGGCTGGTGGAGCCATGCTGATGAGCGTCGTGCTTGAATACCGTGAACGCAAAAGAGAGGGTATTCCGGTGGCTCCGCTCCGGTTTTTATTAGGGATGGCTTCAATTCCGCTGTTGAATTTATTGATCCCCTAAGCCCGGCTATTTACAATGCACGCCAGGAATCTCTAGGCGGGCAAGGTTTGCGCGCTTCTCTTCTGCTGGCATACGAGGGTGGCTGCAAACGGCGGTGATGAATAGCTGGATTGGTTTTTCCCTTCCCGGCGAGAGTTCAAGGAGGCGCCCGGCGCGGGCCAGGGCCTCGTCATATTCTCCCGCGGTGATCAGATCTCCTGCCGTGAAGTAAAGGCTGTCAGGAGTCTCTTCCACGGATTGACTGCGGGACCACAAGGCTTCAGCCGAAGTCCACGAACGCGCAATAAAAATCGACTGGGTCAATGCAAGGCTGCAGACTGCGGCGAAAACCCATCGCATTCCTTTGGCCGCCGACGCGAATTCCTTGAGCATTACGGCAGCCGCAAGCATCGTTCCCGGCAGTGCGGCGAGTGCATAACTATCCGCAACAAAAATATCACTCAATTGCGCTGTGACGACAAGAATGGGAAGGGCAGCGTAAAGGGACCACAGCCAAAATTCCTTGCGCCTTTCACGCAGTTTAAATCCCACCCATCCTGCAAGGGGAATTATGAGCAGCCCAACTAGATTTGCGAGAGCGCCGGTGGAATATCGGTGGGCGATGTTGAAGGGGATCAAGAGATTGAAGAAATATCGTCCGGCTGCCAGCATCGAAATATCGATTTCATCCCAGCGAAAGCCACTTAATTTTTTCCCGTAGATTTCTGCGTGTGGCGTCAGTTGGAATCCGAACCACGTAACGCCCTGATAGACCGTCATGTTCAAGGCGATGGTACTCAGTGAAACTAAAGTCAGACCCGCCGTGAGGATCACGATGGTTGGGCGGTGTTGTCGCATCCAGTCAGTATTTTTGCTGGTGGCGAGAAAAATGATCGCCCAGATTGGCCACAAAACATTGATCGGTTGAGAAAGTGCCCCTGCGGCAAAAGCAGTCAATATCAAGAGCGCGCGCACGGGGTTCAAGTGTCCAAGGATGAGCCTCGCGGCAATCAAGGTAAACAGGAGGCTCAGCAAGTGCTTCCGGCCGGAAACCCATGCCACGGGTTCAACAGCCACGGGATGGATCGTCATCAACATCACCACGATGGCAGCCGTGGAAAATCCCTTCTTCTGGCGGCCTTCCGGAAACACCTTCTGAGCAATCTGCCAGACCAGAGCCAAGACGGCCCACCAGATCAGGATGTTGGACAGGTGAAAATGGGGCTCTGTGCCCAGAGCCCGCGCCAGCTGCCAATCAATCCAGTAACTTAGGTCACGAACCGGCTGAAAGTCCGGCAGGGATCCGGATCGGATGAGGGTCCACCAATCAGAGAAATTATGGACGTCTTTAAGGGGTGCCGTCAGCCAGCGGTCATCCCGCGCCAAAAGCTCGGTGCTGAGCGTCAAAGGCCCTTGAATGATCAGGGTCAGGGCGACAATTAAGAGGAGAATCCAGATCGGCATAACAACTTCTATTGATATTTTATAATTTTAATATAAATTACCTGAACTTTATGAATTCAGGGGGTTCCATGCCAGCTTTTTTGTCTGGGCCATCCGCAAGGGCTGTCTGCCTGTCAGTTGGGTTTTCTTTCTTCCTGGCCTCCTGTGGTCGGTCAGATGACGGGTCAGGCAATGGGTCAGACTTAAAGCACCAGTTTGGCAGGACATCCGTGGCGCGCACGAATCCCCCAATTGCATGCCGCGACGGCAACACCCACAAGAATATCATCACGTACATCAAAAGCCTCATCCGGTATTTGACCAAGGCAAACCCAAAGACCTTCAAAGGTGACCTGGATGGCAGCAAGATCTGCGTCATGGTCGAAGACGACGATCGAATTGGTGCGTCGATGGAACCGAACTCGGGTCAGATGCGGATCAATACGGGCCTCTTCTTGAAAAAAAACGGATTTGATTCTGATGCTGCCATCGCCACGGTGATCGCTCACGAACTTGCCCATTTCACGATGGATCATGCCAATACCCAGCCAACGGCAATGGATCTTCCGTCCGACTACGACGACGCGGCTTACAAGAAAAAATTGGCTGAATACAAGGCTATTGAAACAAAGGCCTCCGCCATGATTGGTGAGGCTTTTGATCGCGTGGCAAAGCAATATGGAGAAGGCCTTGTCATTTCAATGACGCCGGTATTTGACGAAATACGCGCCCTGAAGGGGGATAACCCGAATCAGCAGCGAGACATCGGATGGACGGTCAATCTATTCGATGAATTCAAAGCAGACGTCGATTCCCTTCGCAAGTCCGGTGATGAAAAAGAATATTCGAGAAGGATGTCGGGTTACTTATTAAGGCACGTGGAGCAGGCCCAGACCTATCGGCCAAAGATTTCTCCGATGCTTCGTGATGCTGCGGAGCCATGGGCAACCATGTCGACTGCCCTTGAATTAAAAAACCGACTTGTGGCGGCGGCCAAGAAATACGAGCTGAGCAAAGAGGATCTTGTTCCCGAGTTGAAACGGCTTCGGGCTCCGCACTTCCAGTGGGATGAAGAGCAGGCGGATGAAGTGGGTCTTGAGTTTTTCATTCGCGGCGGATTTGAACCCCGGGTCTATCCCGAAGTTTTCAATCAATTAGCGCAAACCCTCGAGGGTGCCGGAGACTGTGCGAAGGAAGTTAATCCAAATTTGATGCCGCCACGTATTCATCCTGACCGGGAACCTCGCGGGAATCATCCGGACGCGTGCTGGCGTTATTGGAACTTGCGTTTCAATGAGCCAAAAATTCATGATGCCGAGTACACACGGATCATGCCGAGCGTAACATTGATGGATTTACCGCAACTTTCAGGTCAGCGTGAGGCAATTGAGCAGGAAGTTTCGCGTTAATGCCGAACGGCCACTTGCACGGCGCGATCGTATCTTAGTCAGGACAAGGTTCGTGCTGTGCATTTTTCACCCCAGCGCCTTGCTCGTAAACAAGTTTTCCGCCCAGGTGGCCTGTCCAAGTCAGGCAAGCGATGCCTGCGATAAAACCAAGAGACGCAATGGTTCGAATTGGGTTCAGTGAAGACTTAAATCGTCCAATCATTGAAATCAATTCGCCTCCCGCCGCGGTGGCAAGTCCACCGGAAAAAATTACCATGGCCCAGTCAGCCCATTCTTCGTGATCTTTTGTGATGGTCGGATCACAGATGATTTGATTGACGGTGTCCTCTGCCAGCTCACCGGTTTTCAGTGCGACGAGACCAGCAATCAAACCCAGGCCCATCAAAAGGCAAGATCCCTGACGCATGGATTTTGCGAAAGCGTCTCGGTGGAGGCCGTCTGCAACAATTGCCAGAAACCAAATCCCAGTTGCGGTCATCAACAGGGCCACAGGGAAATGAACGACAAGCGGGTGGAAGAGTTCCACCCGCGCGGGAATCAAGGATTTCACGGCATCCAGGATTCCGTTAAGCATTTCAGCGAATCTCAACGGCAATTGGTGTCAAACGACGGCCATGCTTTTCCGCCAAAACCTTCACGTTCGTGCCTTCTTTTAAAGCACTGAAGTCAGCCGGCGCTCCGCCCGATGTCACAGTCGTGGCGTCCGTGAAGTAGAACTCGTGCTTTTTGCCAGCAGCGTCTTTGACATAGATTTCTTTTTTCTTGGTGACAACCTTCACGACACTGCCTTCAATCTCCACGATCGCAGCAGATTTTTTGATGGTCGTCGTCATTTCAGCAGCTGCCGCTGGCTTGGCTTCATTTGAAGCCGACTGAGCAAAAGCTCCGGAACTCAAACCCGCAACGAACACCGATGTCATAATCAATTTACGCATTGATAGATCCTCCTAAAGATTATTTGTACACCCACTGAGGGGCGTTGTCCTCAATCGTTAATTACGGTGCTGGCGGAGGCATGAAAAAAGGTGGAATGATTCTAGCACCGGCATCTTTGTCTAAGGCTAACAGGGCTGCCCGGTCGTCGCCCGCCACGGTTAATTTGTCCACCTGGTTTTTAAAGTTGGCCTCTTCTTGCACTTGCTCCGTGATGAAAAAGAGCAAGAATGTTGCTGCATCCCGAGAATTCATGGCTGTGGCCAGATCGTGAAGTTTGTTGATTCGGTCCGTTTGGATTTCTTCCAGGGCCAAGGATCTGGATGCGGCATCAAGAGAGGTGCTAAATGTGATCGTTGGCACGTCAATCCCGCCAATGGCTGGTGTCTCGTCCTTGTCTGTCAGGAAAAACATCATCATCCGCGCATGGTTTAGTTCCTCAACGTACTGTGCCGTGTACCAGGAACCAAAGCCGTTGAGGTTGATGGCATAGAAATTACTGGCGAGACTCAGATATTCTTGGGCTCCGTTGAGTTCGTCATTAATTTGTTGATTGATGGCAGCCGTGACCTCTGGCGGGAGCTTTCGCACCATGGCCGTGTCCGTTGCGCCGTGGCCTGCGGTTGAAAAAGTCAGAGCTGAAGCAGCCGCCAAGCTCAGCGCGGGCATGGCGATCACTGTCCTGATCCAATGGTAAACCCTCATTTGATTCTCCTTTTGTGCTGTATCCCGAACCCAGCTGATTTGCGTCCTTGCCAGAAGAAAATTGAATGCAACTTTCGGGCTGTAGAAAATTATCTCGTTCACGCCTCAATTCGCCATCCGTCAAATGACGGATAGTGAGTCTCTAATTAAAAATCCGGGTCTCAAATTTTCCCCTGTTTTATTGGTTGTTTATCAAGTGCTTATTTTTCATATCAAGATCTCAATCTGGTAACCCGTTAGCTGAAGGTAGTTTTTTGAAGTTAATATGAGTAGCGGGGCTTTATGCAAACTGATGCCGATCGGACATGTGTCCAAGTCCTTTCCTTTTGGGCGTCTGGTTTTGGCGTTGTGCTAATGCTGTTTGGTGCCACTGCTTGTTCCAGCGATAAAGGGACCCGGTCGCCTTCGGCCCTTTCATCCGAAGGGGCTAGCCAGATCGAGCACCCTAGCGGTCAGGGAAAAAGTTTTTCTGTTTCTGCGACCGATGCCCCCTGTCCCGGTGCGGATTCCGGGAGTCCGGCCTGCAGCACCGCCAGCGGTTACGGCATGAGTGGTTCGGATTCGAGCACTAGTACCGGGACTTCAAGCTCAAGCTCCAGCAGTGGCGGCGGGACTTCCAACTCCGGCAGTAGCGGCGGGAGTGCGGTGACCGTGCCAGCATGGCCACCGTTAGTTAATTTACAGCCAAGCGGAGCGCCAACCTGTGTGACGCCTAGTATTTGCGAGGAAGTTCTTGATGAGACGTGTCGTGTTCCATATACAGCGAACTATTCTTGCCAAAATTTCGCTTATAATTTTTATAATCGCTGTAAGTGTGCCGGCGCGAGCGTTGTTCGCATTGACATTCAATGTCAGGGTGGTGCTCATGCGATAAACGGTGTTTATATGCCGCCGAAGCCACCCGATACGGTTGCAAAATTATGTGCGGTCGAACCTCAGGCTCCCTATGGGCCAGGTAAAAAAATTCAAGTGAAGCAGTGCAGGAACGTAAAGGAATTTTATAAAGTAAAAGGGAAGACTTATTTCCGTTGGGTCACGAAATGTAAATTGGTGGATGGCCCCGATTGGGAAGTGCCGCCAAATCCCGATTGCAATTTTACCTATGAAATTCTCTGTCGGAACGCGGGGATGAAGCCAATACCCTCCCCTGGCATTGGTGGCCTGACAATATTGCCCGATAACCCGGAACCGAGTTTGGTGCCCCAATGGTGCAAGGATACGAGGGTGCCTTTCACCCTTGCGGGATGCATGACTTGTTGCGCCACGATGTGGCCGCGTAGCACCCTTCTGGGAGATGAATGGAGAGCCGCGTGTTCTGCGGCGTGTCGCAGTCGTACAAATCCCTAGCCCATTTTTCGACCTGCGCGGGGCGATGGGTCTAGGATAGGAAAGGATCCTTCGCTGCGCTCAGGATGACGGGGCTTCGCTCAGGATGACGAGGGAAAAAAGAATCCCCCGCTGCGCTAGCGCAGCGGGGGATTGGGGGTCTAATCAGGCCCGGTTGTCTGGGCGCTTGGGTTTGAAGTCGCGCTGCGGACGGTCTGCATAACTGCGCGGGGCTTGTGGTCCGCTGCTGCGGGCGTCGTCGCGGTTGCCGCCGCGGTATCCACCGCCGCTGCTGCCGCCACGGTATCCACCGCCACTGCTACTGCCGCCGTTGCTTCCACCGCGATATCCACCGCCGCTGCCGCTGCCGCCGCGGTATCCGCCGCCGCTGCTGCTGCCGCCACTGCTTCCACCACGGTATCCACCGCCATCGCGGCTATCCCCCGGGCGCCGGCCTTGGCCGTAGCTTGGACGCTGGTTGCCAAATGCGCCGCCGTTCCGTTTGCGGTCGATCAGGCGCTTGAGGCGCTCATCGTCAAAGCCGATTCTTTGTGGTCCGCGTGCCTTGCGGCTGGCCTGCAGCAAACCAATCAAGCGGCATGCAATCTGTGACACATCCATCGTGGTTTCGAGTTGCGCCAGAAGTTCAAGGGCATCGCTCGTGGATTCCTGGCTGTTGATGGATTCCATCAGCAGCTGGTCCAATTTCTTTTGGACGGCATGAACCCGCGGAACTTCACGTGCCTGGAAGTTTGCTTTTACGGCGTCTTGAATCCGCTTCAGCTTGAAGTATTCGGAAGGGGTGACCAAGGTCATGGCCTTGCCCTTTTGTCCTGCCCGTCCTGTGCGGCCGATCCGGTGGATGTAGGCCTCGCGGTGAAACGGCATGTGGTAGTTGAAAACGTGAGTCACACCAACCACACCAAGGCCGCGGGCAGCGACGTCGGTGGCAATCATGAAGCGCGTCTCGCCGGCACGAAAGCGCCGGATGATTTCCTGGCGCATGCTCTGGTCCATATCGCCATGGAGTGCCTTGACGTTGTAGTTGCATGCCGCCAGGGCCGTCTGCAATTCATCGACTTCAATCTTCGTGCGGCAGAAAACGATCGCGCGCTCTGGTTCCTCGGTATCGATCAGACGAATGAGGGCATCGCGGCGCTCGGACTCTTCGACCACGTAAAATGACTGCTCGATGTCTTTGGGAATACGTTCTTCGGTAGTGATGTCGATATATTCGGGGTCCCGCAAAATATCATTGGCCAGCTTTCGGATAAGCGGCGGCATGGTGGCCGAGAACATCAAAGTCTGACGTTCTGCCGGCATCATCGAGAATATTTTTTGGATGTCTTCAAGAAATCCCGTATCGAGCATTTCGTCGGCTTCGTCGAGGACGACAATGCTGGGCTCAAACTTTTTCAAACGGCCAGATTCAAGAAGGTCGATCAGGCGGCCTGGAGTTGCAACGACGATCGGACATCCCTGGTTGATCAGCTCAACCTGACGCATGGATGACTGGCCACCGTAAACAGCAACGCTGCTCATGCCAGCATTGCGACCCAATTTTGAAAGTTCGTCGCTGACCTGCAGGGCGAGTTCCCGGGTTGGTGCCATGACCAGGATTTTTACGCCGGATGATTTAGATGGCTTGAAACCACTGAGCAGCAAACGGCTCATGGCTGGCAATCCAAAGGCTGCGGTTTTGCCTGTTCCGGTCCGGGCTTGGGCGATGAGATCACGTCCCGCCATGGCGAGCGGAATTGCCAGGCTCTGGATTGGACTGGGGGTCACAAAACCAGCGTCGCGGACGCCCCTAAGAATTTCCGGCGGAAGGCCGAATTGCTCAAATGTGTCGCTGCTGGTTTGATTGATTGGTTCACTGAGGGCCTCAGTGACCGTGTCATTAACTGTTTCGATGATGATGTCGTTGGTCTCGTTACTCATTGCCTTGCCGTGCTTTCTGGCTTGTTAGCCTGCGTGGGGTTCGCGGTCTTGATTTGCTCAAGTGCTGGTTGGCGCCTAATTGCACCTGCACCCCGGGCAAAGCCAATAACCTAAATTCTCTTCTCAATCTCGATCTCTATCTCTATTTCAATCTCTATTTCTCACAATGCGACTTTCATCCTCCACCAAAGGAGAGCCAAGACAGTGTTCGTTGACCAACTTGGCTCGGATGAAAGCAATCTATTTGCGAAACGTCTTCGGCTTGGAACTGGTGGTTGGCCGCGTTCCAGGAAACGGTGGTGTTGTTTGGGTAAGCCTGCGCAATGACGTTCAACTGCGCGTTGTAGGCATCAACCAGTTGAAAAAATTCCTCGCGGGATTCCTGACTGCGAAGTGGACTTAGCATGGGGCGGCATACTGGCGAAAGGCTCCATTTGAGGCGGCAATGGGCTTTTGAAACGCCGAGCTCATGGAGCCTGCGGATGTTTGGTACGGGGATCAACCGGATCTGAATCGATGGGTTTGATTGAATGAGGGTGTTGATCGCTCCCGCCATATTATTAACATAGCGCTGCAGGTCGTAGGCCCGACCGTCAAAGAAACTACAGGCGTCGTTGGCACCCATCAAGATCGTTGCATAGTCAGGAATATGCCTTGCGGCCTCTGCCGCCTGACGCGCCAAGTCATCCGACTTGGCCCCGGAGCGCGCAAGATTCACCGCGCGAACTTGCAGGTGAGGCATCAACTGCTGCAGGCGTGCGGCGTGGCTTCCGACTGATGGGTCACTGCCGGTGACGAAACTGACGTTGTGATCCTCGCCAATGCGAATTGCATCCATTGCGGCTGTGATGCTGTCGCCCAAGGCTGCGACCACGAAGATTCCCGGGTGTCGTGGCGATTCTTGTGCCAGGGCTCTGTTTGGAGTCGCAGCGTATGTTATTGTAAAAAAATACAATAATAATAGGTATTTGAAATTTTTAGGACGGAAATTCATAGTGGGCTTTAATTACTATGACGTTCCATTAAAATCAATAAAATAATTTCAGTTCTATTGATTAGCGATCTGCTCGCTCCAGAAACTGAGATCGTTGACCAGCCCCTTGATCTGGAGCCGAAAGTGACTCCGCTGGTCCGGTTGGATGCTGGCAAACAGTGCTGAGGTCAGGGTGTTGCGGCGATCCCGCATCCGGACGCGCATCTGGCGCCCTGCGTCGGTAAGAAATGGATCCTGATTTTCGCCGAAGCGACGACATTGGTGCCCAAAAAGAGATGGATTACCGCGGCCCGCGATGATCAATCTAAGGAACGCCCCCTGGGCGTCAGCGCGATAAGCCAAATAGTCCCGCTCCCAATGCCCCTCATCGTCCCGTTCAAGGCTTGCACCATCGAGAAGTTCCTCCTGCCGGGAGGTCAGCGTCCCCAGCCACCTTGTGGCCATTTCGCGGGATTCATCCGACTGACGTTTGCGCAGGGCTACAACCCCGCCAGCGGCGGTAGAATCGTATTTTTCGTCTCGTTCCGCCAATTTGCCCTTCAAGTGCTCAAGTTGAGCTGGACTTAGGCTGGCCACGAGGGGCGCAAATTCGTCGCACGCGTCCGCCACGACAAGGCGAAACCGGGCTTCAAGGCGTTCCAGAACCGGGACAGGGTCGGTGGCGTCTGCCATGGATTGCACGACTGCAATGGTGTCCGGAAGATGTCGGTCGCGGATTTTATCGCTGAGTTTAGAAAGGGATGCCTTGAAGGTCTCTTTTTGTGAGGCGTCCAGATCCAGGTAGCTCACGGCAAGACGGGTTGAAAACCACCCGTAATTTTCCAAGGCAAAGCGCCGCATCGAACAACCGGCGGCCAGCAGGGCCACAATTGCCAACAAACCGTATTTCCCCGCGCTGAGAGCTTTCACAACTCCCCCTTCATTGATACAAGGATCGGATTGTTTTTGTTGTTTCTTGAACGTGAGTGTTATTAGGCAGTTGCATCTGAACCATGGGTAAACATTTGAATCCATTTTCGCATTTATCCAAAGACATTCCGGCTGGCTTTGTGGTGTTTCTCGTAGCCCTTCCCCTCTGCCTTGGAATTGCCCTGGCATCCGACGCACCCATGGCATCCGGCATCATCAGCGGCGCTGTGGCTGGTGTGATCGTAGCTTGGCTTTCAGGGTCTCATCTGAGCGTGAGTGGGCCGGCTGCGGGATTGACTCTGACTATGGCGGCGTCCATTAAACAGCTGGGTTCGTTTCAAGCCGTGCTGGTTTCGATTTTTCTTGCTGGCCTGATGCAAATTGTTTTCGGCCTGCTTCGCGCAGGTGTATTGGCTTCTTTTTTTCCCCACAGCGTCATCAAGGGAATGTTGGCTGCGATTGGTTTGATCATTATCCTCAAGCAAATTCCGCACGCACTGGGTTGGGATGCTGACTTTCTCGGTGATGAGAAGTTCCTGCAGTCAGCAGATCAGGAAACTACCTTTTCTGAAATTTTGAGGGCCTACGAACGACTTGAGCCAGGTGCCATTTTGGTCTCCATTGCCGCATTCGGTGCGATTTTTCTTTGGAACCGGAAGGCGATCAAAAGGAATAAGTTATTGTCGACAATTCCGGCACCTTTGATGGCCGTTCTTGTAGGCGTTTTCCTGAACGAGATCCTGGCATATTTCGTACCCGCAATAGCACTGTCGGAAACCGGTGGACATCTCGTGGCCATCCCCGCATTGGGCGGACCGATGGGTTTTTTCTCTCAACTGCCAACCCCGGACTGGTCATTCCTTTCGAAGCCCGAGGCGTGGGAAGTGGCGATCTCGATTGCCCTGATTGCCAGCATCGAATCCTTGTTGTCACTGGAGGCAATCGACCGCCTGGATCCGGAGCGCCGTGTGTCTGAGGCCAACCGGGAACTCCTTGCCCAAGGGGCCGGTAATTTTATTTGCGGACTTGTCGGCGGTTTGCCGATGACGTCGGTGATTGTCCGGAGTTCAGCGAACGTTTATGCAGGCGCCAAAACCCGATTGGCATGTTTTATTCACGGCGTATTTTTAATCTGTGCGGTTTTGGTTTTGCCGGCAACCCTCAATCGAATTCCATTGGCTGCGTTGGCAGCGGTTTTGATCGCGGTCGGATTCAAACTGATCAGTTGGGACATCCTTAGAAAAGTATGGAAGTCCGGATTTGAACAGGCCTTGCCGTTTTTCGTTACTTTGATCGCCATCGTTGCAACGGATCTATTGACGGGCGTCGCTGTCGGTCTGGTTTTTGGGCTTATGATTGTCATTCGCATGAACCACCAGTCGGCGATCACCGTGGTGTCAGAAGGGGATACCTATCTGATTCGCTTTGCAAAAGACGTCAGCTTTGCCCATAAACCATCATTTAAAAAAATTCTGGCGTCTCTGCCTTCAAACACCAACGTCATTATTGATGGCACGGGGGCTCATTTTATCGACCATGATATTTTGGAAACTGTTTCTGATTTTTATGATGCTGCGGGTCAGAGAAACATCATAGTGACGGTAAAAAATTTACGAACGAAGCGAATGTCAGCCTGGGGCGGAGTGCAACATGGAAAGCTACAAAAACCTATTATTGGCGAATAAGGCCTGGGTTCAAGAAAAAATAAAATTGGACCGCGACTATTTTACGGAACTGGCGCGAGATCAGAAGCCTGAGTTTCTTTGGATCGGATGTTCGGATTCTCGCGTTCCGGCAGAAGAGGTCACGGGAACTGAACCTGGTGAGATTTTCGTCCATCGCAATGTGGCCAATCTTGTGGTTCATGCCGACTTGAACATGCAGAGTGTTTTGCACTATGCGATCGAGGTTTTAAAAGTCCGGCACATCATCGTTTGCGGCCACTACGGGTGCGGCGGTGTCAGGGCAGCCATGACGAGCCAACGATTCGGAATCCTCGATCAGTGGTTGCGCAACATCAAGGATGTCTACTACGACCACCGCGATGAAATTATGGCTGCGGGTGATATGGAGGCACAGACCAACCGTCTGGTGGAACTAAGTGTGTTTCAACAGCTGCACAACATCACAAAAACAGCCTCTCTTCAGCGCTCCTGGAGTTTTGACAAACGCCCAACGTTGCATGGCTGGGTGTTCGGAATGAACGATGGCTTGCTGAAGAATCTTTACCGTTTGGATCCAGATTCTCCAATTGAGGATATTTATCGCTATGACAAAGACGCGCTCCGGTAACGGCGAAATCGTCGCAGGGTTTCTTGCGCCACATCCGCCACATCTTGTTTACGCCGAGAATCCGACCCAAAACGAGCCCAAGTCTCGCGGGGGATGGGAACCGCTGCGCTGGGCCTACGAGAATTGCCGTCAGCGGATCAAGGAACTTAAGCCGGACGTGATTTTGGTCCATTCCCCCCATTGGCAGACGGTTGTTGGGCATCATGTGACGGCAACGCCGCGGTTGGAAGGCAGATCGGTCGATCCAATCTTTCCCCACCTTTTTCGTTTTGATTACGGAATGGACGTCGATGTTGAACTGGCGGAAGCCATCGTGGATGAATGCAAAGGTGCAGGGCTTGAGGCTAAACCGATGCAGAATCCAAAGTTTCGTGTGGATTACGGAACGATTGTTTCCCTGCACATGTTGAATCCCGATTGGGATATTCCTGTGGTGGGAATCAGTGCCAATAACAGTCCTTATTTCTATGATGATAAAATTGGCCAGGACGAGATGTCCCATTTAGGCCACGCAACGGCCAAGGCCATCGCAAAGACTGGCCGACGTGCCGTCCTGGCTGCCAGCAACACTCTGTCGCATCTGCACTTTCCCCAAGAGCCAAATCCGGATTTGCCGGAAGACATGTCGTGCGAGCATATTCAATCGCAAGCCCAATATGAATGGGACGTGAAAATCATCAATCTCCTTCGTGCTGGAAAAATCGACGAGTTTTTTGAGGTGATGCCACAGTTTTGCCGCGAAGCCTTTGCCGAGATCAAGGCTGGTGGACTGACGTGGATGCTCGAGGCAATGGGGCGTCCGCGTTACGGCGCAAAACTGCACGGCTATGGCACGGTAATCGGCACTGGAAACGCCGTGATGGAATGGCTTCCCGACAATAGTCCAAAGTCAGATTCTCAGGCCTCAGGGGGTCAAAAATGACCGTTGTTGCGCGGGCGCTTGTTTCTACGGCACCACAGTTGCTGAAACCAGAATTAAATCCAGCTTACGGTCGTCTCGTTGACGGACTTCAGGCAGTCGAGGTTGATTTCAAAAAGCTTGGCGTCGAACGGATCGTATACTGGAGTACCCAGTGGATCTCAGTTCTAGGCCAGATGTTCCAGGCAGGCAGCGATTTGACGGGAACTCATGTTGATGAAAACTGGCATGAATCCTGCGAATTGCCGTTTCATTTCAGGGTCGATCAGAAACTTGCTGCCGAATTGTGTGCTGGTGCAGCTAAAGCTGGTTTTCCCGGACAATGCATCGATTACCGGGATTTTCCGGTGGATACGGCGACCATCATTGCCGACCGGTTTTTGAATCCCGATAAAATTCCGGTGACAATGGTGGCGTGCAATGTTTATTGCGACAATGAAAAGACAAAATCCCTGGCGAGCGAACTTTTCAAGATCCTTGAAGCCCGCAAGGAAAAAATTGCGATTGTGGCCGTTAGCTTGCTGAGCACGTCTTACCATACTTCCACGATGGATCTGCGCGAAGACGCCATTCGCGGTGACGAAGAGAATGCGTTTGTGGCCAATTTTGTTCGCGCGGTGTCATCCGCTGACTGGAGCGCCCTTCAAAAAACGATTGCTCATGATGGGACCAAGATCCGGACAGATATGGGGTTAAAAGCCCTTAGCTGGTTGGAGGGGACCATGCCCGCTGGAAGGTTCAGCCAGCCATGGAATGTTTTGGTGACGGGCCCTTTGTATGGGGCTTCTGGAATTGTTGCTCAGCTTTAAACGCCGCGCGTGAGTCCGCCGTCGACCGCAATCTGCTGGCCAGTGATGTAACTGGCTTTCGTTGAAGCAAGAAACGCAACCAGGTGGGCCAGTTCTTCGGGGCGGCCCATGCGTTGAGCTGGAATCTCCCGCGCGGTTTTTTCCATTTCAATTTGTAGAGACGTTCCATCCCGGTCCGCTTTGGCGGCACGCAGCGACTCGATGCGTCCCGTGTGGATGACGCCCGGCAAAACCGTGTTCACCGTAATATTGTCGCGAGCGACTTCGCGGGCCAAAGTTTTAGAGAAAGCTGTTACTGCAGATCTCATGGAAGACGAGACAGCAAGATGATCAATCGGTTCGATCACGCTAGTTGAGGTGATGGTGATGATGCGCCCCCACTTTCGTTCACGCATGGCTGGGATAAGATTCTGGGTCAACTGGGCCGTGCTCATGAATAGTTGCTCAAAGCCAGCCCGCCAAGATTCCGGAGATGTCTGCGCGGCTGAAGAGGGTGCAGGTCCACCAACGTTATTGACCAAGATATCAACTGGTCCAAATTGCGAGTTGACGTGAGCCGTCAGCGCAGCAACTCCAGCAGTGGTTCCCAAATCACATTCAAAAATTGCAGGGGCCGTTCCGGAAAGTGATTTGATCTTATCTGCAGCACCAGAAAGTTTTGCTGACGACCTCGACGCAATCAGGACTTGGGCACCCTCTTTCACAAGAGCTTCAGCCACAGCGAGGCCAAGTCCGGATGATCCACCACACACCAAGGCTTTTTTTCCAAGGAGTTCGAAATTCATGATTCCACCGATGCGGATTGAGAAGATCCCGTTGCCGCTGTTGTGATCGTTTTGTATTCGGAGAAGAAATCCAAACTGTGACGTCCGCCTTCCCGGCCGATGCCGCTGCGCTTCATCCCGCCAAAGGCTGTATGCAAGTCGCGAATGAACCAGCCGTTGATCCATACCATGCCCATGCGAACCGATCTGGCAAACTTTTGGGCCAGGGCGCCATCCCGGGTGTAGACGCTGCAAGATAGGCCGTACGGAACCCCACTGGTGAGGGCAATGGCCTCCTCGGCGGTCTTGAAGGTTTGCACAGTTAATACTGGCCCAAATATTTCTTCCTGGATCAGGCGCGAATTCTGCGCGACGCCTGCGATCACGGTGGGCTCATAATAAGCACCTTTGGCCAGTTGTTCCCCCAAGGATGCCGGAATCTTTCCGCCGCAGAGTATTTCTCCTGCGCCGGAAGTGCGCGCATGGTCAACAAAAGCGGCGACTTTGTCGCGATGATCATTGGCGATCAAAGCCCCCATCGTGGTGGCATCGTCGAGAGGGTCTCCGATCTTTATTTTTTTGACACAGGCCAGAAGGCGTTCAATCACTTGAGGAGCAATTTTTTCGTGAACGATGAGTCGGGATCCAGCCAGGCAAATTTGTCCCTGGTTCCGGAATGCAGCACGGCATGCCGTTGGCACTGCCAAATCCAAGTCTGCGTCTTCAAATATGACGCTGGCACCTTTTCCGCCGAGTTCAAAGGACAACTTCTTCAAGCTGTCTGCCGCGTCGCGCATGATCGCGGATCCTGTGGTGGTTTCCCCGGTGAACGAGATGGCTTTTACGCCAGGATGACGAACCAAGGCCTCTCCGGCACTTTTTGCGCCAAATCCGTGAACGACATTGACCACACCCTCGGGGACTCCTGCCTCATTGAGAAGTTCACAAAGAAGCGTGGCGGAAAGCGGCGTGAGTTCCGCTGGTTTTAAAATGATGGTGTTACCTTGGGCGATGGCCGGCGCAAGTTTCCATGTCGCCAGATAAAGCGGCAGGTTCCAGGGGGTGATCAGCCCAGTAACTCCAAGCGGCTCACGAATGCTCGTATGGTGTGATCCGTCGTCACCAATCCAGGTTTCAAAAGACTGATGCGCGGCGAGATCGCCGAAAAAGTGGAAATTTTGTGCGGAACGCGGAATATCGCCGTTTCTGGTTTCAGAATAGGGTTTGCCAGTGTCCAGGGATTCGGCGAGGGCAAAGGTCTCGACGTTGGCCTCGATCAGGTCGCCAATCCGGTGCAGCAATTTGGCGCGGTCGATCGCCGTGGCCCGACTCCATGGCCCAGCCGCCGCTTTTTCAGCGGCCTTTACGGCGAGGTCAATTTCCGGGGCGCCGCCGACCGCAACTTCAAACCAACTTTCGTTGTAGGCGGACAAAGTTTTTTTGAAAGACTCGCCGCTGCTGCTGTCCAAATAGCGACCACCGATGAAATGCTGACACCGCTCCGGCAGAACCTGAGACTTTAAAAACTGTTTGCGATCAGATTTGTTGTGTTCGCAGCCGTGCTTCAATGGTGTCTCCTTCATTTTACAATTCGACGGACTTGCCGCAGATTTTTCTCGAAATTCCTCAGGGTGTAATTGCGACGGCCTTCATCTCAATGAAGTTGAGGCCTGGCAACTGACGGACTGCGACCGTCGTCCGGGTCGGTCCTGAATGGCCTTCAAAAAATTTGTTCCAGATTTCATTCATCGCTTGAAAGTCCTTCATGTCCGTCAAGAAAACGTTGACGTCGATGATGTGGCTGCGGTCGGCGCCCTCGGCCTGCAGGGCGCGCTCGATATTGGTCAGGACTCCCAGAGCTTGGGCACGAATGTCGTAGGATGCGACGGTTCCATCGGGGTTCATCGTCAAGCCAGTATAAGTATTGGTTTGGGGGTCACGGCAGCCCTGGCCAGCGACGAAAATCAGGCCACCTGCGCGGCGCGTGTGGACATAGCTGGCAAGGGGTTTGGTCAGTTGGCTCATGTCTATTGCCTCCAGAAAAAAACTTCTTCAAAAACTGCAAATTTGTAGACCCTTGTGACTAACACGGGAGCAGATCGCGGACTAGCGCGTCTTCCAGATTCAAAACCCGTTTCAGGGCTGCCTCACGGCTGATTTTGGTGAAGCTGATTTGATCGCCGGGGAGCTGCCAGGCAAGGTTGCGCAGGCTGGTGTTGGCAACAGTTGCAATGCGCTGGTAACCACCAGTTAGGGGTCCATCAGGCCCGACAATGATGGGGTTGCCTGAAGGGGGTAATTGGACCGCGCCGTAAGTCATTGGTTCAGGCGGGATTTCCCGTCCTCCCTTGACTTGAGTGGCCGCTGCATAGCGTAGCCCCCGGCGATCTGATGCGGCCAGAAGTTGAAAGGCGGCATCGGAAAACAGGGCGTCATCTGCCACCCATGAAAGTTCAATGGACCCTGATTTGCTTGCCCGCAATGGACTTCCAGCTGCGACCCTGCACATGGGGGGCGAAGGCCGTGAAGTGGAGTCCGATGCCAAAGCCAGGTAAATCCGGCTGCAGCCGCCGAGCTTTCGCAAATCGAGTTCCTCACCGGCAGATAAGTGAATCGGCTCCCAAACCGGGTAAGGCAAGGCTCCTTCGGGAGCGCCGATCGCAAGGATTGTGCGTGCAGTGGCGCGGAGTATGGGGCCGGTTAGGGTGCACTCCAAAATGTCAGCGTTGTATCCCAGAACGAGATGTAAAATTCGTCCGGCCCAAGGGTCCATCGGGTGGCGTTGAGGCAGCATGGATGCCGCTGGCTTGATGATTTCGATGGTCATTTGATTTCCTCGACAAACTGGACGAGGTCACCGGGCTGCCAAGTATCTCGGCCATTTGTGGGGTCAAGAAAGCGCATCGCAGTCAGGCCGATGATGTTCCAGCCGCCGGGCCCATCTGCTGGATAGATGCCGCAATAAGGTCCGCCAAGGGCAACCGCCCCGGCAGGAACCTTGGCGCGCGGGGTCTCGTGGCGCGGGGCTTTTATCTTCGGCGAACCCTCCAAGGGCTCCAGGTAGGCAAAGCCGGGTTGAAATCCGGGAAAGGCGACGACATAAGTGGTGGCCAGATGGCGTTGCAGAATTTCTGCGGTGGTCAGTTGGTTCTCGCGGGCGATTTTTTCAAGGTCGTGAGAAATCTCGGCAGCGTCACCATATTTTGTGGTGATCAGGATTTTTTTGGCGATGAGATCATTAGTAGAGGAGTCGGAGCTTTTATTGGCTTCTTCTTGAAGCAACGCACCGAGCCATTGGATGGCTTGGTCGAGGATCGTTTGGCTTTCATGTGCCAGCTTTCGGGCGCTTGATTCAATGTCCCAAGTGATATGGACGCAGTTTGCGCCAAGGACGACTTTCGCGTCATCGGGATGTCGGGACTGGGAGATATTTCGCCGGACTCTTGCGTTCAAGATGCGGGGCATGCCTTCGGTGGCAAGGTCTTGATCGAGAGCTTGATTAAAGGTCAGAGCCAGCTCTCGTTCTGAGATCCAACAGGCGGAAATTTTATTGAGGATGTTGTTTTTCACTGGTTCAAACTTCATATGCTGTTGCCGTGGCGTTTCGTCTTTGCATCACCCTGAGGCAAAAAAAAGCCCCGGCTTTCGCCAGGGCTTTTTTTTTGATTCAGTAAACAGTTGCTTAGAAGCTGCCGGTAACGCCAAGGCCAAGCTCGCCTTCGCTGCCAGTCTTCTCGGTCGTTGCTGGCATGAACTTGCCAGACGTCATGCGGTAAGCCACATACGGCGTCCAGTTGTCGCCAAAGTTCTTGAAGGAAGAACCAACGCTGATCTGGGTCGCGTTGTCATCAAAATCACCAGTGGTGTTGGTCTTGTTCTCGGTTCCGCCATTCACGTCCTTGTCGACGACGTTGAAGGAGTTGAACCATACGAACGGTACCATCGATCCAACTTCATGCTCAGCGCGCAGCGTCATGTTGTTGGCAACAGCAGCCTTGTCAGACGTGCCAACTTTTTGGAACGCAGAGTGCGAGCCGTAGTCGAACGTGACGGCCGTGGCACCGAACTTGGCGCGAGCACCGACGTTAAAGAACGACGAGTGGTTCGAATCATACTGGCCGTACTGGATCATTGGCTTGATCGAGCCAAACTCACCCGTGTACTCAAGGAGAGCAGCCGGCTGCTTGTGCGACGTATTGTACTGGGCTTCTTTAACATCAGTAGTAGCCGCATCGTCCATCACGTCGTTGACGAGCTGAACGGTGACGTTGTGGGTCGAATTCGGGCTGTAATGAAAGCTCAGTGAGGTTTCGTTGCGGCCGAATGCGAGAGCCTGAATGCGATCGCCCCAGACGTTGCTAAAGCTGTTGTCCCAGTTGCTGTAGCCACCCTGGCGAACGTAGTCACGACCAATGGTCACGCCGACCATTTCAGAAGCCTTCCAAGTAGCATTCGCCACGTCGACGAGGCTATCAGTGGAGGTCGTGTCGAAGCGCAGGTTGAACGACGTTTTCTCGTTGAACTTGCCTTTGAAGCCGAACTTCACGTCGCTCAGACCGAGAACGGTCGTGGCAGACGATTTGCCCCCTTCGTTAAGCGTTGCTAGGCCGTCGTCGTTCCGAGTGAGTTCCGAGCGGAATTCACCGTAAACTTCAGCTTTTGCGCTGCTGTTGCCTTCAGCCATAGCAGAGGTCGCAACCGCGACACCAGCCACAGAAACCATAATGTTACGAATGTTCTTATTAAGCACAGTTGAACCCTCCAATAAAATTTAGGACCTATGCTTTATAAAAAAGTCTAAACTAAACTTCTTCAGATTCCAAGACTTACAGATGAGTTTGTTTAGATTGTGTCAAATGTGACTCTTTTTTAATGCTGCTTAAAAATTCATCTTTCGATCCGCTCAATCCTGAAAAGTCCTTTTTTGTTTACGATGAGCCTGATGCTTTCGAAGGTCGAACGTTCATCGGTTTTTGTCCGTCCGATTTGCGAGTACTTTAAAATTAGGTCCAAGTGATAGACCTTCGGCATTTTCATCTCGACCAGACGTCCCTCCGTGTCCAACATTTCCGTTCCATGCAAAGGATCATCCAACTTTGAAAGAAAGGCTTCGATGTTCAAACGCAGAATGTCGTGCACTGCTCGTAACGGATAGATGTGGCTGCGTAGTATATTCGCGTTAAGGTCGATGACCTTCCGGTAATGCACAGCATCGCCAGAGTCTTCCTCCGACTCAAGGCCCTCGGGGTCAAATTTTTTGTGCAGCTCACGAATTTCATCAGGCAATTTTGCTGGAGAAATGAATCGCGTGTATTCAGAGATCGAACCGATGCTCCACTTCTGGCCGTCTGAATTCGAGTACTGGATCCGTTCACTGTTGTCCGGGATAGACCTCATCAGGCTGGATCGGAAGTAGCTGCGGCCCAGTTCCTTGATCCGGTCTTTCAAAATGTAGGCGAGGATCAGCGCCACGACGATGACCATGGTGCCACTGCCAAGAGAATTGAAAGGGCTTTGGGCCTGGTTGGCAGCCTTTATCCGTATGAAGATCTCCATACTGACGGCCCAAAATGCCGCAAGTCCAGCAGCTATCATGGCGCCAAGTTGCTGTTGAAAGGCAAACAGGGGGCGTGTCCGGACGTCTAAGTAAAGCACCTGCCAAACGCGTCTTTTCAGGACCCCTCGACGAAACACATAGCGTTCAACGGTGAGGTCATCACTGGCACGGGTGATCCAGCCGTAGGATTTTTTGACGCTGTACCAATGGTCAAATCTGGCGAGTGCTCCCAGTTTTCGTTGCAGACCGTCGAGTTGGGAAATATCCCCGTTGCGTTGGAGATTGCTCAGGGTCTTTGACAGTTTGGTCAGGCCATCGCGGATTCGATAGGTGCAGTATTCGTCGACCACCTTGAGTTCACGATGAACGCGGTTTGTACCGTCGTGGTCGACCCGGGAGGCATGCTCGATCAACCGGTGCCATGTGCGCATGATGGTGTGGATCCGATCCAGAAACTGCGCAGAGTCCAAGCAAGCTTGTTCTAACGCTTCCAGATTTGAGTCCAAAGGGTCGCGACTGAATTTTTTCACGGCCTTGCGTAGCTGCTTGGACCGTCGCTCAACTCGACGAAGATAATATCCAGCCAGTGCACAAGCGAAAATTCGCGCTTCATCGATCACTTCACGTTCGGGAAAGGATGCCTTTCCGTCGCCAGTCTCCTGCAAGTAGGTCGCAATCACAGTTACCGGTGAACGTGAGCCGTACGCGTCTTCTCCGACCAATTGTTCGTAGGTCAGCCGGGGTTCTCGCAGGCGGATCAGTGGACGCAGGTCACTGTAGAACCGTTCTTTTGGATATGAGGCTGGGGTGATGCCCATCTGGCGTGGAAAAAAGATATAGGCCTCGACCTGGTAGCGCAGGTCCTGGCGTGCAAATTGCCTCAGAGGCAATAGTGGATAATCAAATACTGTCTCCAACTGGGTGCGATCATGCACCGCAACCGATGACTTGATGAAGCTGCTACCGTAAAAATCTGACTCTTTTGCTGGACGTTCTTCCGGGGGGAGAGCCACGTCTGCATGATGCAGACTCAAGTGGTCTTCATTACGAAAATTATTGGCTGCCTTGAGTTTGCTAAAGCCCATCCTGTTCCCAGCCCTTTGAGCCGTTCGCTTCGACATGCTTACGGCCAGTATCGGTCAAGTATCGACCTCGGGGGCCACGGGCGAGGTATCCACGGTGAACCAAATATGGCTCGTAAACCTCTTCCAGCGTACACCGGTCTTCATTCAATGTTGCAGCCAAGGTTTCAATTCCAACCGGCCCACCATCATATTGATGATACACGGTTTTAAGGATCATGCGGTCGATGCGGTCCAATCCATGAGGATCCATCCCCTGGCGTTGCAGGGCGTCGCCTGCAAGTTTGCTCGTCACCACCCCAGAGCCGTGTACCTCGGCGAAATCCCATACTCGCCTCAGCAAACGGTTGGCAAGGCGAGGAGTTCCCCGTGAACGGTCGGCAATCTCCCGGGCGCCGGCTTCTTCGATTTTGATGCCGAGGATTCGGGCGCTGCGTAGCAGGATCTGGCACAGAGCCGCTTCCGTGTAAAACTCAAGGCGTTCTTGAATTCCAAAACGCCCCAGCAACGGTCGCGACAGCAACGATACACGAGTGGTCGCTCCGGCCAGCGTGAACGGTGCAACATCCATGCGCACGCTGCGTGCGGACGGTCCTTGTCCAATCATCATGTCGATCGCAAAATCTTCCATGGCTGAATAAAGGATTTCTTCGACTTTGATCGAAAGGCGATGAATTTCATCGATGAAGAGCAAGGTCCCAGGTTGAAGGCTACTAAGTATTCCGGCGAGATCACCCGGCTTGTCGATGGCAGGCCCGCTGGTGCTGACAAAAGGAACGCCAAGTTCGTTGGCGACGATTTGCGTCAGAGTCGTCTTTCCCAGGCCCGGTGGGCCATGGAGGAGGATGTGGTCGAGGGGTTCCCCGCGGCGTTTGGCAGCCGTCACATAGATATTCAGGTTCTGCTTTACGGAATCTTGGCCGGGGTAGTCGGAAAAGGTTTGAGGGCGAATGCCGGGGGTCTGAGTTTCAATGCGCTCGTCGTCATCGTGTTTTTTAGTGGTGGCCAAACGTTCGATCAGGACATTTGCCGCTGGTTCTCGCGATGACAGGTCACCCATGATTTTACCATCCCCTTAATTCGGCCAGCGCTCCACGAATGAGGTCGGTCAGGCCGTCTTTGTTGGCCAATCCCATCGCCCCATCCTGATCTTTCCAGATCTTGCTTAATACCTGAGCTACATCTTTATCCTTGAACCCGAGGTTTTCAAGGGCTGACTGGGCATCCGACAACAATTGCGTCCCAACGTCCATTGAGGCCCCGGATGAGCCAAAAAGATCCCCGGGGGCTGCCGAACGCGGACCGGCAGCGGCTCCACTGCGTGCCGCCGCAAGAGCAGCAGGGCGTGATTTAATGTATTTTTCAATCTTGGGTTTGAGCTCCAAGGCGAGCCGTTCTGCGAGTCGTTTTCCGACGCCAGGGACCGATTCCAGGAGTTCCTTGTGGCCGTCGAGGACTGCCGAGAAAATTTGTGCGGGTTGCAAGGCGCCAAGAATCGCGAGCCCGATTTTAGGACCAACACCAGAAACGGCACAAACTATATTGAACAGTTCTTTTTCCTCAATGCTGGCGAATCCAAAAAGTTTAATGGCATCTTCGCGGACGTGGGTTTCAATCCAGGCCGTGACCGTTTGACCAGGGCCACCAATGGCGCAAATGGAGGATAAGGGCATATCGACCCCATAACCAACCCCGTTGACGTCAATCACAATGCGTGAGGCATCCTTCTGGATGACGGTGCCAGTCAAGCGGTCAATCATTGATCGTCCCCTTCCTTGAGAGGTGCTTCCACCCTCGTATTCAAACGGATTTTGAATTCCTGCAAGTCCTTCATCAGGTGAAGAACCACTTGAGCATTTTCCTGCTGCTCCGGTTCACTGCCAAAGCGATTGTGCAATTCATTTACATTTTTGATCAGCGTATCGACGACTTCCAAATCATCCTTCGTCATTCGCGAAAGAGAGGCAGTCATATCGTTGAAGTGCCGAACCACATATTTCAAGTCATCGGTACTGCGGACGGCGAGGTGTGCGTTGAAGTCCCCGCGACCGGTTGTGCGCATAGCCCGAATTAACGCATAAAGAGGTCCGGCGATGCGGTTCGTCATGATGAGGCCAAGGATGAATACGCTGAAGATATTCATCACGAGCGCCAATCCCATCACAAGCAGGATTGGCCAAGGCAGAAACCGTGGAATGACCAGAATTTTAAAGACATAAAGGGGGAGCAGGATAAAAAAAGTCGTCAAAGCCGTTGTCATAGTTCCGACAAGCACTGCGGCTCCGGTGTAACGCAGCTGCAGATCCCGGTTGACCACGATCAATCTCGTGGCCCGCGCGGTCGGGCGGATATTTGAAATAGGCCTTGTATCGCCTGTGGCTGGCATGACGCGCTCCTTGCGTGCTGACGTGGCTACTGGCTTGACGGACTAGAGACGTTGCACTCCAATTAGGAACGCAACGCATCCACCTTGTCCGTTTTTTCCCATGGAAATTCACTGCGACCAAAGTGGCCGTAGGAAGCCGTCGGCAGATAAATCGGGCGTAGCAAGTCGAAATGATCCGTGATGGCGCGTGGGCGCAACGGGAACACCTTGCGAACGAGATCCGCCAGATCTTTGCCGGAATACTTGGAGGTGCCATAGGTATCAACAAAAACACTGACCGGATCGGCAACGCCAATCGCGTAGGCGACCTGAACCAGACATTTTTTTGCCAAGCCTGCGGCAACGAGGTTCTTTGCGATATAGCGCGAAGCATAGGCGGCCGAGCGGTCGACTTTGCTTGGGTCTTTGCCCGAGAATGCGCCGCCGCCGTGTGCACCGTGGCCGCCGTAAGTATCCACAATGATTTTGCGTCCGGTCAGGCCACAGTCACCCTGTGGGCCACCGACAATAAAACGACCGGTTGGATTGATGTGGTACGTGGTGTCTTGGAGGAGCTCCTTCGGGATGACCTTTTTTACCACCGACTCGATTACGTATTCTTTTAGTTGGTCGTGGGAGACATCAGGCGAATGCTGCGTGGAGACGACAACAGTGTCAACGCGATGAAGTTTTCCGGCGCGGTATTCAACCGTGACCTGACTTTTGGCATCTGGACGGAGGAACTTGACGTCCAGGGTACGGCGTAGATGTGAAAGTTTTTTGAGAAGCTGATGCGAGTAGCTAATCGTTGCGGGCATCAGTTCCGGCGTTTCGTCGCAGGCAAACCCGAACATCATCCCCTGGTCGCCAGCGCCCTGTTCGTGGTGCAGTCCTTGGCCTTCGCTGACGCCGATGCTAATGTCTTCCGATTGTTGGCCAACGGCCATGATGACACCACAGCTTTTGGCATCAAATCCCAATTCGCCATCGGTATAACCAATGTCGGCAATGACTTTGCGGGCAATGGCATCGTAATCGACCCGTGCGTTGGTGGTAACTTCGCCCGCAACTACAACCAGTCCGGTTTTAACAAGAGTTTCGCAAGCAACGCGCGCGCGTTTGTCTTGAGCGAGAATTGCGTCAAGAACGGCATCACTTATTTGATCGGCAACTTTATCAGGGTGGCCTTCGCTGACAGATTCAGAAGTAAACAGATAGTCTTGTGGAGAATGGCTCATGAAAGTCCTCTTTTCATAGTAATCAGGAATCTTCCGCCCTCGATCATTTTAGATTCGCCCAGTCCGAACGCTTGACCCCGGTCGTCCAGCAACATCACTTGCAATGGATTTTCATTGCCTGGAGTTTCTATGGAGGATCCGCTTTTCATGTTTGCCAGCCAGGAATCAGCATTGACCGAAACCGTCTGCCCTTTTTGCAAGCGTGACAAGCAATCAAGATGCATAGCCTGCCAAACAGGTAGGCCAAGTGCAAGTTGTTCCGGGGGCTGGATCATTTTCGCAAAGTTTTCAGGGTTTTCAGCAAGCGCCTTTTCCATGTCATCGAGGGTCACGCACGTCGCCAGGGTCGCGCCAGAGGCTTCCGTTCTGACTAGCCTGTTCAGGGTTGCTATGGTGCCGGCCGCATATGCCATGTCCCGAATCAGTGATCGAATGTAAGTTCCTTTGGAGCAGCGTGCCCGAAGGGTTGCGATTCCTGAATCAAAGTTAAGGAGTTCAAGGGACTGGATCACAACAGAGCGTTCCAGTTCGGCAATGGGTACCTGGTCGCCCTGATTTTTGCGGGCGTACTCGTAGAGTGGCTTTCCCTTGTATTTTACGGCTGAAAATACCGGCGGAACCTGCTTGATCGGGCCACGAAAGCGGTCTAGGACGCCTTCGATGTCGGCACGATTGATACCAGAAGCATCGGTTTCGGCAGTGATGGTCCCATCGGTGTCATAGGTGTCAGTTTCGACCCCGAGTTTCATGTCAAATTCGTAGGTTTTTGGCATTTCCAGCAAGTGGTCTTGAAGGCGCGTCGCACTTCCAAACAGCAGGCACAGGACGCCTTCTGCCATTGGGTCCAGTGTTCCAACATGTCCTAGCTTTTGGCGTCCGATTCGCTTTTCGATCCAGCGCGAGAGGTCTTTTGAAATCATGCCCTTGGGCTTATGGGCCGCAAGCATTCCCCGGAGAGGGCGCTCAAATCGGATAGATTTTTTCTGATTTTGTTCCAAAGATCTGCGCCTGCTTAAATCTTGTTCAACAGATCTTCGATGCGGGCACCGTGCTCGATGCTTTCGTCATAAAAGAATTTGAGTACGGGAACGCGGCGGACGTCCAGTGCTTCGGCAAGTCGCGCACGGAAAAAGCCCGCGGCGCGGTCAAGGCCACGCTTTGCCGTGTCGATGTCTTCGCCCGGCATGGTTCGAAAGTACACCGTGGCATATTGAAGGTCAGGACTAATTTTGACGGCAGTGATGGTGACATGCTGTAGTCGGGGATCTTGCATCTGGCCCCCTGCGAAGCAGGAGGCCACGATGTCACGAATCTCATCAGCCATGCGGTCTTGGCGTATGCTCATAAACCCTCAGAGTGTCGCGGCGGTTTCTTCAAGAATGTAGGCTTCGATCACATCGCCCTCGCGCAGATCCTGATAACCTTGAATTCCGATGCCGCATTCGTAGCCGTTGGCGACTTCACGGACGTCGTCCTTAAATCTGCGCAGCGAGCCAAGCTTGCCCGTGTAAATGACGATGTCGTTGCGAACCAGGCGTACATTGGCATTTCTGGTGATTTTTCCATCAGTAACCGCAGAGCCGCCAACGACGCCGATTTTTGGCACATTGATCAGCTGGCGAACCTGAGCGTGTCCGATGACAACTTCACTGACCACTGGTGGCAACTTGCCGGCCATGATCGCCTTAACGGCGTCAACAAGCTCATAAATAATGCTGAAGTACTTGATCGGGATGCCAGCCTTGTCCGCGCCTTCCTGAAGTCCGCGCCCAGCACGAACATTGAATCCGAGGATGATCGCCTTTGAAGCCGACGCCAAGGTGATATCGGATTCGGTAATTCCACCCGCAGCCTTGTGGATGATGCGGTTCTCGACCCTTGGGGTGCTGAGTTTCAATACGGCTTCGGATACAGCCTCGACAGACCCTTGGGTGTCGCCCTTGATGATTAAAGGTACTTCATACTTGTCGGCGGATTGAATCTTGCCAAGAAGATCCTCAATGCTTGCGGCACTTGATTTCACGCTGGAAGATTTACGGGCCTGATCCTGGCGGAATGCCATGATTTCTCGCGCCTGGCGATCATCGATAACGGAATCGACCTGATCGCCGGCTTCAGGAACACCATCAAGTCCGATGACCTGGACCGGGGTGGCTGGTCCGGCTTCCTTGACCAGAGCGCCACGATGATCTGCCATCGCGCGGACCCGGCCTGAACGCATACCTGCAACAATAAAGTCACCGGTTTTCAGGAGGCCTTCACGAACCATGACCGTTGCAACTGGGCCGCGTCCTTTATCGAGGTGTGCTTCTACCACCGTTCCGGTGGCGATACCTGTCGCCCGGGCCTTGAGGTCCAAGACTTCAGCTTGCAGCAGAATGGCTTCGAGTAATTCGTCGAGACCGACTTTCTGCAGGGCAGAAACCTTAACAAACTGATTTTCTCCGCCCCACTCTTCGGACTGGATGCCGTGCTCGGCAAGTTCCGAATTGATGCGATCGAAATTCCTGTTTGGCTTGTCAATTTTATTGATGGCAACAATGACAGGAACATTGGCAGCGCGTGCGTGATTCACAGCCTCAATCGTCTGAGGCATGACGCCGTCGTCTGCAGCAACGACCAAGATTACAATGTCTGTCAAACTCGCACCCCTGGCACGCATGGACGAGAATGCTTCGTGACCGGGCGTGTCCAGGAAAGTGATCTTTTTGCCGTTCTTTTCGATTTGGTAGGCACCGATGTGCTGGGTGATGCCACCGGCTTCGCCGCTCGCAACCTTTGATTCCCGGATTGCGTCCAAGATGCTGGTCTTGCCGTGGTCAACGTGACCCATGATGGTCACAATTGGTGCCCGGTGTATCAACTCCACCGACTCATCACGGCTACGGGCCAGGATGTCGCCGATGGTTGGGATTTTAACCTTCACTTCGAAGCCATAATCAGCTGCCAAAAGGGATGCGGTATCGCTGTCCACGTCAGCATTGATGGTCATCATCGTGCCCTGAGCCATCAGCTTCTTGATCAGGTCACCGGCCTTGATGCTCATCTGCTTGGCCAAGTCGCCCAGCTGAATGGATTCACTCATTTCAACCACGCGGTAGGCTGCCCGCGGCGTGGTCATCTGAGTGCGTTTCAGGTCTTTGCGGCGTCTTGCGTCGCGGCGGCTTCTAGGGCCACCGGGCGTAAACACGCGTGGCTGCACTTCGCCGACCGATGGTGCGGCAACTGGATCCATGTCAGTATCGGGTTCTTCAGCCTGATTCAAAAGAGCGCGAACATTGAGGGATGCGTTCGCGCGGCGATTTTTTGCCGCCTTGATACGGGCAATTTCTTCTTCTTCTTCGGCACGGCGATCGCGAACTTCGCCAACTGGACGACGGCGGACTCCAAAGGCATCCACATCCGGCGTGGTGCCTGCTGCGCTAGGGGCAGCTGCTGCGCCTGGGGCTCTCGGTGCAGAAGGGGTTCTGGGGGCAGTGCCAGGTGCGGTAGCTGCCGCTGCGGCCTGCTGCTGCTGAGCCCGATCGTGCAAGAGGCCCATGCCAGTGACGCGGGTTCCACGGCTGTCTTCGCGACGCATCGTCCGTGTCCGGGTGGATGCCGCCTGCTGTTCCCGTGCAGCGCTTGCTGCGGCGACCTCTTCCGGGCTTGCGCGTCGAATGATGGTAGCGCTTGCAGCCACTGCGATCGAGCGCCGACGCTGGTCGACTGGTGATTCAGGTGGCGGAGCCTCCGGTGTTGATTGTGGTAGGGCTTCGCCTTCGGGCTCGACCTCCGCAATCATCTCGGGGAATGATGCAGGTTCTTCGTCGACAGGTGCGCTGGCTGCGATTTCGGTCACTGTTTCTTCTGCCGGGGGCGGAATTTTGATGACGGGCTGGGGCGCTTCTACCGGTTCGTCTGCTTTTGCTTCTATGATTTCTTTTTCGGCGAGGATTGGCGCCGTTTGTTCTTCATGATCAGTCGCCTCGGGTGCTTCGGCGGGTGCCGCTTCAACTAAGGTTTCTGGGGCTGCTTCTGCCTTGCGCCGACGAATCACTACAGGGCGTGCTCCGCTCGAAGCAACTGGGGCTGCGGCTTTGCTTTCCTCGCCCCGAAGCACTGCACGGAGACGCTCGGCTTCTTCGCCAGAAAGCGTGCTCTGGTGGCTTGCGACTTCGATACCCATGGATTTGAGCTTGGTCACTGCCACCTTGTTGTCGATGCTGAGCTCTTTAGCGAGCTCATAGACTCTAATTTTTACACTCATTTTTAGCCTTTTAGCTCCGACTGCAGGTGACGGTCAGCCGCCATTTGGACGGTCCTTGCGATACCAAGTGACAGGCCCGTTTTTTGGGCTACTTCTTCGGCGGAGTCGGCAACAATGTCGCCGATCGTGCCATAACCTGCATCGGCCAATGCGTGCGCCGTTGCTTCGCCAACGCCACTTAACTTCGCAAAAACAGCGATACGATCGTTTCTGGCGGTGTCAGCAACGGACGGCCCGCGCTGTTCTTCGGGGGTAGCCGACGAGCTGGCAAAAAGCTCCTCGCGGTCGCCTTCTGGAGTTCCGATTTTGGCTGAATGTCTAATGGTTGGCTGCTGTGCAGCCATCTCAGCTGCCGCATTGATGACTTTTTCCGACTCAGCTTCATCCATATTCAAGAGGCGAACAAGATTGCGGGGGCTGAGTTCGGCGATTTCGGCTGCGGTCTTGATTCCTTCGTTGACCAGAATCTCGGCCTGCATGATGCCGAGGCCAGGAATCGTCGCGATGAAGGCCTTGGTGCCAGCCAGTTCTTCTTCCAGTTTTTTCTCGCTTTTGATGTCCAGTTTCCAGCCGGTCAACTGGGCGGCAAGGCGTACGTTTTGCCCGCGCTTGCCGATTGCCAGCGAGAGTTGGTCTTCAGCAGCGATGACATCCATGCTGTGGTTTTGTTCATCGACGATGACCTTGGAAACCACTGCCGGCGATAAGGCGTTGCAAACCAAACGCGCTGGATCCTTGTCCCATGGAATGATGTCGATTTTTTCACCGTTGAGCTCTTGAACGATTGCTTGAACCCGGGATCCCTTCATGCCGACGCAAGCGCCGACGGGGTCCACAGAAGAATCGCGTGAGTAAACGGCAATCTTGGAGCGGTAGCCCGGATCACGAGCCGCGCTTTCGATGGTAACGATGCCGTCATAAATTTCCGTGACGGTTTGTTCAAACAAACGGATCAGGAAGCCGGGATGTGCTCGTGAAAGGACGATTTGTGGCCCTCTGGAGGAGCGCTTCACTTCGGTCACGTAACCCTGAACGCGATCTTTGATCCGGTAGCGTTCGGTTGGAACCTGCTCCCGGTAAGGAATGATGGCTTCGGTCCGGCCGAGGTCGACGATGATGTCATTGCGTTCAATGCGGCGCACGTGGCCACTTAGAACTTCGCCGGCGCGATCCTTGAATTCTTCGTAAACTTGAGCGCGTTCCGCATCACGAACCTTTTGAACGATGATCTGTTTTGCGGACTGGGCGGCAATGCGACCAAACTGGGTTGTGTTGATTTTCATGCCGAGCGCATCGCCGATTTCAGTTCCGGGATCCAATTTCTTGGCTTCCGTCACTTCAATTTCAAGGCTTTCGTCGTCAATTTCTTCCACGACGGTGCGAAACTGGAATAATTCGATTTCGTCGAGTTCTTCGTTGTAGTGAGCTTCCAGGTCCGCGGTAAGGCCCAGTGTGCGGCGGGCCGCATGGATCACGGCCTGCTCCAAGGCGTCAACAATCACAGCGCGATCAAGATTTTTGTCGCGGCTGACGGTGGTGATTACCTTGCGGAGTTCACTGTCTACTTCGGTTGCGTCGATGAGAGTCATGTTGATTGGCTCCTTTCCCAGTCAAAAACAATATTGGCGCGGTGCAGCTTTGCAACCGGGAAGGACCAGTGTCCTTCGTCGGTTTCAAGTGTCACCAGCTCGTCAGATGAAACATCCAGCAGCTTGCCTTTGGCTTGCCGCCGCTCACTTATTTTCTCGGTCAAGTTGACGTTGATCGTTGCCCCGATGAACTTACGGAAATGCTCTGTCCGGCGCAGTGGCCTTTCCAGACCTGGCGAACTGACTTCGAGGCTCCAGTCACCGGTAAACATTGCATCTAGTTGTTCACAGGTGTTCAAAGTGCGGCTCACAGCGGCACAGGTGTCCAGGTTGACCCCTTCCGGACCGTCGACAAAAACGCGGAGCGTTTTCTCGTAGGCGAGCCATTCGGCTTCAATGCACTCCAGCCCCATTGAGGCCATTTCAGCGCTCTGGAGCTGGGTTTGAATCAATTCGATGGCACGATTCAGTAGAATGCGGTTCATGATCACCTTTTAAAGACAGCAACAGGCAGCAACACACAGCAAAACTTCCGTGTGCCGACAACCTAACTTCATGAAATTTCAGAATATTCTGTCATTTCAGGGCGGCTGCTGTGTGGCGAGCGACTTCTATCTAACCGCTTTCTATGAAAAAATCAATGAATCCATGACTAAAATTGCACATCTGACCAGCATCCTTACTCAAATGGAGCTTCAAATGAACAGCCCTGGCCACCCAAAAAGCGAGCGTCGTCGCCACGAACGCCATCCGTTAATTTCGCAGCTTGCGGCTGGTCCGTTGCTGAGCCTGAAGACCGAAGGTGGTGTTCTTTTGCCTGTTTTGAACTGGAGTTACGGTGGTTTGAAAATTGCGGTCACGGGAGTCGGTCAGTCGGCGCTAGGTCGTCTGGACGGGCCGGAGGCGATGCACGGCACATTAAAGATGGCTGTGGCTTCAGAGTTGTCGCAATCCGTTGAATTCAAAGTGATCTCGGTAACTGAAAATACAGTTTCCTGCGCCTTTGTTCACGATTCTCCCGATGCGTTACTTTTCATGCGGCCTTGGATGGAATGCCTTCGCAGGGGATCAGGCATGACGGAGCTGGCTTCCAATGCCATCAAGCCAGAGCTGGCTGCGGCCGGCTGGAAAATATGGCGCGGCGAAGGTCCTCTGACACTGTCTGCCCGTCATTCTGAGCCCCGTCATTCTGAGCGCAGCGAAGAATCCTCTCTTCAGCCCCGTCATTCTGAGCGTAGCGAAGAATCCTCTCTTCCCGACTGGCAACTGGTCTTCCCTCTCGGCGAAGGCTACGCCGAAGTTGGTTCCACCGAAGGCAAGCTTTATTCCCGCAAATCTGTCGACAACGACGGGATGGCCAGCACACGGATGCAGGCTTCCAACGCAAAAGATGTGGGATTACTGAACCTTGCCCTGATGTACTTGGCTGGATGTGCCGCAGGTCGTGTACCGGCAACCTTGTGCGCAAAGATCATTAATCAGTTGCGAAGGGATGCTTGACGGCCCCCGCGGTCATACCCCAATTATCGGCAAAGGATTGCATAGCAGAGGTTTGCAATGCTTTCGCACGTTTTGTAGAGGCTATTGATGTTTGATTGCTCGAATTCAATGGTGTCGTCCAATTTGGGTCCCAGCCTTCTCAAATTAAACGCCCTTCCTGTATCCAAGGCGCTGGGGCATTCGCTGATTGGCATAAAGTACCGTTTCGCGCATTGCGTAGTTTCGGCGGTGGCGCCTTGGACTTGGATGGTGGACAGAAGTTGCGACAGGGTCCCAGCCTCCAGTCTCGCGCTCGTTCTCGTGTTCCTGGGCTTGAAGTTTTGTGCTTGACCGAAAGCCCTGAAATCAGTGGTCAGCGCCATTGAACCAAGGTTGCTTTCAAAGGTTTTTACAACCGGTGGAGAGGCCCCCATCGTAAACGAGTATGAAACTGTGATTTTTGGGTTCAAGCGATTGAACCGCTGTGCCGGCGGTACCAAAGCCGCAAAGGCAATCCCAACTGGTTCAGGGCTTAAACGCATCAAGCTGACCCCGCCCGCTTTTGCGATCCAACTCCCGGTGCTTGCTGCCGCGGCTATCCGTTGGTCTGTAGCAGTATAGACGTTGCATCCGATTTCTGTCCCGGCCTGGTCTTTCTTGCCGCACGCCAGATACGCGGCGCTGATCAGGGTTGGATCGATCGTACCAGTGTAATCGTTGCTGCTTTCTTGTGGCATTGGGGCTGTCATGTCGGGTTCATTGTTGGCAGTATTTTGTTCAAGGTATTCTTGGCGGTCTTTCTTGCCTGGGCTAGTGACCGTTTGCCCTATGGGATTTGATTCCGAGCAGTTTGACTGAAGGAGTACGGCCGCCAGCGCCAGCACCATCGGTCCGGTCAATCCCGAAAATTTTGATCTAAAAACTTTCATCAGCGGTGTTTAACGGTTAAATCTAGCCTCAATCTGAGGGTTTTGTGACTCCGGCACGGTCGGGTTGCGATTTTTTGTTTAAATAAATGAAATAATTGGTTTTTATTTGATCGTTTTAACCCATGGCTCCGGTGATTTGGCCCGTCAAACCGCCGACGGATCTTGGACTTTGGCACATCCGGAGCATTCCGAGTGGTATCACTCGAGGGCAGGGGCTCTGACCGAGGCCCGGCATCTCTATGTGGTCGCGTCCGGAATTCTTGGCGAATTTGAGCAGAGAAATTGCGTTCGGGTGCTGGATGTCGGGTTGGGGCTTGGTTACAACGCCTTGGCCACCGTGGATGCTTGGCTTCAGAGTGGAGCCAAGGCCCACCTCCAAATATTGTCTCTCGAAAATGATGAAGCCTTGTTTCACGCTCTGCGTTCCGGGAATGCCCCGTGGCAGATCGCCTGGAACCCTTTTTGGATCGAGGCTCTGAAAGGCCTGCGCCGCGAGAGCCCCAATCTTTGGCGGGGCGTTATTCAGGGGCCAGGCGGTGGGGAACTTGATTGGCGTGTGATCTTGGGTGATGCCCGTTCTGACGCCAGTATATCCCTGCTCCAAACGTCAGGGCCTTATGACTACGTCTGGCAGGATCCCTTTTCCCCCAAGAAGAATCCGAACATGTGGGCGGCCGAATGGTTTTCAGTTTTGGGCCTAGTTGTGGCTTGTAATGGCTGTTTAATGACCTATAGCGTGGCGCGGAAGGTCCGTGATGCTTTAGAGATCAGCGGCTGGCAGGTGGAGAAAATCCCGACGACCAGCCATAAAAAAAACTGGTTAAGGGCATTCCGCCTTGCGCGGGCGGGAGACCCCACGTAAAAATAATGGATATGACACCTCCAGACTCCAAAGATCAGAATCAATTCGACGTGATTGTCGCCGGTGCCGGCATTGCGGGAACTTTGGCGGCACTGCGCCTTGCCGTTGGGCATTTGGCCCAGACCAGTGATTTCTCGCCGCTCAAAATCTTGCTGTTGGAAAAAGAAGCCGTGCCTGGTGGGCGCTTGCGCAGCCTTGATGATGGGGACGAGCGCCCAGCGTGGGGCTACGGATTAAACGGGGTTTCGAAACCCCTGATCGAATTTTGGCAGCAGACCATGCGCTCGGATCCGGATTCGGTTTGGGATCCGGACGGTTTTGCGGCCAAAGAACAGGACACGCTGGGCATACTGTCCGGCAGTGATTTGAGTACGTTGCCTTTGGAGCAGATGTTTGGTGGCAAAGGGGCACGGGCCCTCGGCGGTATGGCTGCTGCCCGCCAATGGAATCATGTAACGGACATCTTAAGCGCTGGTGGCAAGGGAACTCCGACCGCCAAGGTTCAGGCTTTAGCGGCGGAAACTGCTGATTCTTCCGACGCCGGCGACAGCGAAGAGGCCCAAGATGTCGTTGAGACCAATGAACCGGAATCAAAGGCCGATCAAAAAACGTTTGCGCAAGTATGGACAGAGTCCCGGAAAGCCCCTGCGGCCGTCGTTCTGGAGCAGTTTAGCTCTATGCTGGGTATCACGGACTTGTGGTCAACCCCGCCGGACGCATTTCGTGAGCGTGTTGGGTACCACACTGGCCCTCTGAAGCGTGGCCCTTGGCAAGTTGCGATTGCCGAATCCCTGCAAAAATACGTCGATGCGGGAATCATCACGCTGACCACCGATTGCCGGGTCATGTCGGCCACTTTTGACGGCATACTTCCTGACCCATCTAAAAGTGCCGCGAGTTCTGCAAAGGTAGCCTTTGCCGAAGGGTCATGGCAGCTGACAACCACCAAAGGGGTCTTTGTTGCGCCGCGCCTGGTCGTCGCGCAGCCGCCGTGGCAAGGCTTGATGTGGCTGCCGAAACACTTTTGGCCGTCCTCCCTTTTGGCGATGGCCAGCAAGGTCAAACCAGTCAGTGCGGTGACGCTGACCGAACGGATTGAAAAATCAGCGGCCGGAGATCTTCCGGACATCATCATGATCCCGGCGGAGGGCGTGCAGGCCATTCGCTCCAGCGAAGATGAGATCACGTTCCAGGCGACAATTGATTTTGAAATTTCAGTGCAAGCACCCGAAGTCGTTAAAGCTGTAAAACGATTGAAGCGCGCTCGCAAAAAACTTTTAGCGGCTCGTGTCGGATGCATGTCAGAAAATGAACGCATTGCTCTTGTGACAGTGGCTTGGGGGCAGTCTGCAGTGGTATCCGAAACACGATTGCTGCAGCGGATGGCAAAGGCCAATCTTGGCTCAGGAAATCTGGCATTCTGTGGCGATTGCTATGGTGCCAGTTACGTTGGCGACCAAAACGTGATCAAATCCGTTGTCTCAGCAACCAATATTATTGGAAAAAGTCTGCAACCATGACGCAACTTATCGATGGACGTATTGCGGCCCAAGTCATCAAAAAGCGGGTGCGTGCGGATATTGATGCGATTTTGTCCAAAGGACTGCGGGTACCACGACTTGCAGTTATTCTGGCGGGGGATCATCCGGCCAGCGAAGTCTACGTTAAAAACAAAGAAATCGCCTGCAAGTCCGTCGGTATCGAAACGGTTATGCACCGGCTGCCAAAAGAGGCGTCACAAAAACAAATTTTGAATTTGATTGCGCAGCTGAACGAAGATGACACCATTGACGGTATTTTGCCGCAGCTGCCTCTTCCTGCTCATATCTCCCGCACGGCTGTGATTTTAGCGGTCGATCCTAAAAAGGATGTGGATGGCCTGACTCCGCTGAATCAAGGTTTGCTTGATTGGAACCTGCCGGGCATCCGCCCCTGTACACCAAGTGGAATTGTCGAGCTTTTGAAATTCTCTGGGACTGAAATCAGGGGAGCCTTGGCTGCGGTGCTGGGGCGCAGCCTGCTTGTCGGCGCACCTACGGCAAACCTGTTGTCCCACGAAGGGGCGACGACGGTTTCAATGCATTCGGAGTCACGCAATAGCTCGGAATTGACGCGCCAGGCTGACATCGTGGTTGTTGCAACGGGTCAACATCATTTGGTGAAGGGCCACTGGATTAAACCAGGAGCCACCGTGATTGACGTGGGCATTCACCGCATGCCAGATGGATCCATCGAGGGTGATGTGCATTTTGCCAGCGTTTCAAAAGTCGCCGGAAAAATTTCACCCGTTCCCGGTGGCGTTGGTCCAATGACGATAGCGTCATTGCTTGTCAACTGCGTCAGCGCCTACAAATTGCGCAAAAACCTTATCTAGAAAACAGCACGACGCTCAGGACAATTCCCTGGCCCTTGTTGCTCTTGCTCTGAATTAATGCATGAGATGCTCTTGGATCAAGCAAGAGATCCCGGTGACGGGGAGAGTTCCAGAAAAGCCAGGCTGAATCCGCCAGTGTCGCAGCGACGACACGGTTTTCGCCAGTCATTACAAGCCCAAGTTTTTTATTGCCCAATTCCTTCATTGTCCGAAGGGATTTGCGATCGTGGAATGGCGTCGAGTCTGACGTCAGATCTGGAACACCAGGCATGCTGTTGGCTTCATCGATTCTCTTTAAGGACAGTTTTTTTTCGTCTGCCCGGACGGAGTTGATCCAGGTCATAAATGATTTTTTAGCGTCTTTGGTATTGGCAAGAAGTTCTTGGTGGGGGGCTCTGTTTGGTGGGCCTTTGCCCGTTGGTATGGAAAACCAAAGTTCTGGGCCAAGGTCAGAAGGTTTGGCGAGCGGCAGATCATGCCCACAGGTTACGGTTACAACTCCATCTTTTGCAGGCAGCTGCCAGAACTCGTCTTTCGATTTATCTAATTTTTTTTCCAAGGGATGGCTGACTCCTGATGTGCCAACCCAGCGCACTGAAATTTCCGTGCAGGAGGATGAGCCGCCAACCTTCAGTTCGTTCGCCGTAATTTTGGCAGCTGTCGGTGCGGTAAATAACGCCAGCCAAGATTTTTCCGTTTCTTTAAATCGGGGTTTTTCCATTGGGCAGTCCCCAAAAGAAAACGATCTGGTTTCGGCACCTGCGGCACTGCGGGCTAATTTCCGCGCCGCGGCCTCATCCAGTTTATGACCGGCAGTAAAGAACGTGACGCTGGCATCATAGATTCCTGCATCCCAGAGACGCCTCGCCTTATCCGGTTCTGGTGCTGCAAAAAAGTCGCCCAGGCAAATGGCCCGGGCGACGTCTAAACTAATTAAAATACGCAATGCCAGTAAGGTTGTTCCTGGCATGTTGTTTTAACGATACTGGCTATCAATCAATTTAAAAATCGTCGCCAACTGCATGTTGGTCGTGCCTTCGTAAAGCTTACCGATTTTGGCGTCGCGATAGAATTTCTCAGCCGGGAATTCTTTAATGAAACCATAACCACCGTATACTTCCAGCATTTCGGAAGAAACGGTCTCAGCCACGGCCGAGGCGAAGTGCTTGGCCATAGCGGCTTCTTTGACAAATTCCTTGCCTGCGTCCTTGAGGCGCGCAGCATTGTAAACCATCAAGCGCGCGGCTTCGATTTCAGTTGCGGCCTTGGCGATTGAAAATTGGATGCCCTGGAATTCCTTGATTGGTTTGCCGAACTGCTCACGCTGGCGTGAATACTTTAGGGCACCCTCAAAGGCCCCTTGCGCGAGGCCCAACATTTGCGCTGCGATGCCAATCCGCCCTTCATTGAGGGTCTCAATGGCTATCTTGTAGCCTTTGCCAATTTCGCCAATCACGTTCTCTTTTGGAACGCGGACATTGTCAAAAATCACCTCGCAAGTTGAAGACGCGCGAATTCCAAGTTTCTTTTCTTTTTTGCCAACCTTGAAGCCCGGCATGTCGCGCTCCAGAACAAAAGCCGTGATGCCTTTGTATCCAAGTTCCGGATTCATGTTGGCAAATACGACAAAGATGTTGGCCTCTTTGGCGTTGGTGATAAAAATTTTCTTGCCGTCCAAGCGCCAATGGTCGCCTTCGTCATAGGCTCTGGATTTCATCGCGAAAGCATCCGAACCGGAGTTTGGTTCGGTCAGGCAATACGAACCGACGTCTTTGGATGTGAGCCGCGGCAAATATTTCTTCTGCTGTGCCGGGTTTGCGTAGCGCATGAAGATATTGTTAATGAGGGTGTTTTGGACGTCGCAGATCACGCTGACGGCTGGATCGACTTTGGCCATGGCTTCAATCGCCAAAATTGACATGAAAAAGCTGCCGCCCGCACCCCCGTGCTCGGTTGAGACTTCGATCCCCATGAGGCCCATGTCAAAAAGCTGGGGAAGCAGCTCCAGGTCGAATTGCTCTTTTTCGTCCATCTCCAGGACTTTTGGTCCGATCGCGGTGCGGGCAAAGCGCTCCACTTCCTGCTGGAAAAGGGCTTCATCGTGACTGAGTGCGGTCAGTGGGTTGGCGGCCATGATCATCGTTCTCCCTTGGTCGAAAATCACTTAGTTAATGACACGTTTTCCCATATAAAGGCAATCGGACAGACTGCTTCTTCTTCTGAAGGATTCAGATGAATTTGAATAAAACCAGTGTAGTAGACCTTCCTTTGGTGCGGCAGGCCCTCGGTTTAGTGGCTCCTGGCCGATGGCCGGTTTGGTTCATGCGGCAGGCGGGGCGCTATCTGCCAGAGTATATGGCCCTTCGTTCCAAGATGGATTTTGTCGAGCTTTGCCGCAGTCCAAAAGACGCCGCCGAAGTCACGTTGCAGCCCCTGCGTCGGTTTGATCTGGATGCAGCGATTATTTTTTCCGACATTCTGGTTCCATGCATAGCCCTTGGTCAAAATCTGAGTTTTGGCAAAGGGCATGGGCCGAGGCTTTCTCCGCCCGTGCAGTCTCGCGAGGCATTTCGGCAACTTAGGCGGCCTGATGTTGCCGCTGAGTTGGGCTACGTGGGGGAGGCCCTCGCTCTGACCAAATCCCTGCTCGCCCCTGGCAAAGCCCTTATTGGGTTTGCGGGGGCCCCCTTCACGGTCGGCACCTACATGATCGAAGGTGGCAGCAGCAAGGAATTCACCGCAACGAAATCGATGGTCTTTCGGGACCCGGTCCTTTTTGCGGACTTGATGAAGCTTTTGCGCGACGTGACCATCGAATACCTCATCATGCAGGTCAAGGCCGGGGCTGATGCCCTCATGCTATTTGACACCTGGGCGGGGAACCTGACTCCCGTCGATTACGCACGCGACGTCTGGCCGGTGACGGCAGACCTTCTGGCCACGGTGCGCGAGGCGACGGGTGTTCCTGTCACTTATTTTTCGGGGCAAGGTTCAGACCGGATATTGGAATTAGGCGGTCATGCACAAATAAATTCGCGAAAAGCCTTTGATGTTCTGTCGGTCGATTGGCGGGTGCGCTTGTCTTATGCGGCGCGTCTGGTCAAGGAAGCCGGGTTGGACGTGGCCCTTCAGGGCAATCTTGACCCCCAAGCGCTTCTAGGGCCCGAGGAACAAGTTCGCGAAAGGGTCCGGGCGATTCTCGATGAAGCTCGCGAGGCTTGTGATGCCGGTTTGATCCATGGTCATATTTTTAATGTTGGCCACGGACTTTTGCCCCATACGCCGCCCGAAGCCGTAGGCTGGGCTATTGATGAAGTTCGTAAGTACGGGCCCACTGGCCCAACCAGATCATCAAGTCATCCGTAAATTGGGATTGGATCAATCATGACTAAATCAGCTGCAAAGCGTCGCGTCCTTACCGTTGTCATGGACGGAGTTGGAGTCAGTCCGGTGACCTACGGAAATGCCGTCGCCCATGCCCACACGCCAAACATGCAATGGCTGCGCGGCGCGGCAGGTTATTTGGAGCTGGCAGCCCACGGAAAAGCGGTCGGCCTGCCAAGCGACAGCGATATCGGTAACAGCGAAGTCGGACATAACGCCCTTGGCGCTGGCCGGGTTTTTGATCAAGGTGCAAAGCTCGTTCAGCATGCCATCGATTCCGGATCAATGTTTTCGGGAGACACGTGGAGAGAAATTATTCAGCGCGTTGCTGGAGATGGTGGAACTGCCGGAAATTCCGCTCATGGAAAAACGCTGCACTTCATCGGATTGCTTAGCGACGGCAATGTCCATTCTCACGAAAATCATTTGTACGCCATGCTGCGGCAGGCCAAAAAAGACAGCGTTCGCCGAGTGCGCATTCACGTGCTTTTGGATGGCCGGGACGTTGGTCAAAAAACGGCTGAGGTTTATGTCGAGCGTCTGGAAAGGATTCTAACCGAACTTAACAGCTCTGACTTTGATGTGCGGGTGGCATCCGGTGGTGGTCGCATGGTGATCACGATGGATCGCTATGAGGCAGACTGGTCCATGGTGGAAAGCGGTTGGAAAACCCATGTCCTGCGCATGGGGCCTGTATACCCTTCTCTTTCGGCAGCGATTGCGGAATTTCGCAAAGATCCGGCTTTGACGGATCAGTATTTGCCGGCGTTTGTAATTTCTAAATCATCTTCTGACCATGGGCCGTGTGGAACCATTGAAAGTGGCGATGCGGTGATTTTCTTTAACTTTCGCGGAGATCGCGCGATCGAAATCTCCCGCGCGTTTATCGAAGACAACTTCAGCGCATTTGACCGCGGACGCCGGCCGGATGTTTTTTATGCCGGAATGACGCAATACGATGGCGACTTGAAAATTCCACCGCGCTATCTGGTAAAGCCTCCGGTGATTGACAATACTCTTGGTGAACTTCTTGCGTCCCAAGGCATTCGTCAGTTTGCGTGCAGCGAGACACAAAAATTTGGCCACGTGACTTACTTTTGGAATGGCAACCGGTCTGGATATTTCGACCGGAAAATTGAGGAGTACGTCGAGATTCCGTCAGACAACATCCGGTTTGAACTGAAGCCTTGGATGAAGGCGGCAGAGATTTGCGATGAGACCGTTTCACGGATGCATTCTGGGGCGTTTGATTTTGGCCGGATCAATTTCGCCAACGGCGACATGGTGGGGCATACAGGTGACTTTGATGCCGCGGTTGAGGCTGTAGCCACGGTGGACCTCATGCTTGGCCGATTGATTGACGCCGCAAAAAAATCTGATGTCATCCTTTTAATCACAGCCGACCATGGCAATGCCGACGAAATGTTTGACGCACCGCCGCCGAAAGATGGATCGGATCCTTATCCATATCTGCCGATCGCGAATCGGCCCCGGCCAAAAACTTCGCATACTTTGAGTGCGGTTCCGCTTTTTGTCTTCGACCCCAAAGGTATTGTGAAGATGCGCACTGACATCGCCAAGCCGGGGCTTTCCAATCTTGCCAACACGACGCTTTCTTTGATGGGCCTGCCCCAGCAGGCTGGATTTCTGCCCGGACTTGTTTGATTGTGTGACCGCCCGATGGAGGAGTTCGTTTATGAGTCGATTTGAAGAAGCTGCCGCGGCATTTACAAATCTATGTGAAACCATCGCCAGTTTGCGGCATCCAGTCGACGGATGCCCGTGGGACCTGCAACAGACCCATGAATCCCTGCGTCGCTATATGATTGAAGAGGCTTATGAAGCTGCCCGGGTCATGGCGCGTGCCGATCATGATTCTAACGACTCGCGCGAGCTGTGCGAAGAACTTGGAGATGTCTTGCTTCAAGTGGTTCTGAATGCTCAAGTTGCGGCAGATCGCAAAGGATTTCAGATTGCCGATGTCATTAAATCTATTGATGCCAAGATGCGCAGGCGTCATCCCCATGTTTTTGGTTCTGACGAGGCGCGGCAGGACCGTGAGATGTCCAGCATCAAATCCAACTGGGAAGTTATCAAGGCAGAAGAGAAAAAAAATAAATCAGCTGCCACCAGCGGTGACGGCTTCTTTGCGGGAATCGAAGGATATCCCGCAACAATCGAAGCTTATGAAATCGGCAAACGCGCCGCAAAGATCAAATTTGATTGGAATTCACCGGCAGAAGTCTTGGCCAAGCTGCTATCCGAAGTCGACGAGATGAAAGACGAATGGGAAAAGGGCGATCGCGCGGCACTGATGGCCGAGCTTGGTGACGTGTATTTCTCGCTGGCGCAGTTTTCTCGCCATATTGGTGTTGATCCCGAAGTGATTGCTCTCGATGGAAACCGCAAGTTTCTGGATCGCTTTGCCAAAGTGGAAGCCCTCGCCAAAAAACGTGGCGTTAAAATTCCGGAGGCAGATCAGGCAACGCTGGAGTCACTTTGGGAAGATGCCAAAGGCTTGTGACAGGATGGCGCGCTTTTAAAATGACGACACAAAAAATCCCCTGCGACGGGTTTAGCGTCTCAGGGGATTTTCAATTCAGGGCTAATTACTTTTTCGACTTCGCCGATTTAGCAGCGGTCTTTTTAGCCGGCTTTTTCGCGGCAGACTTCTTTGCAGAAGACTTGGCGGTTTTTGCCTTCGGCTTGGAAGTTGCCGATGCAGCTGCGCCCGACTTCTGAAGGCCTTTGAAAGCCTGGGTCAAGCGGCCGATCGAACGGGCTGCGTTGTTTTTGTGGAGCAAGCCTTTGGAGGCTGCTTTAGCCAGAGCTGATTGGGCTTTGGTCAGCAGTTCCATAACTTTGGCCGCTTCTTCGCCGGTACCGGCTGCCAGGCCGTTCAGTGCGAAACGATATTTCTTAACTGCCGTGCGAACGGAAGAAAGGTAGTTGCTGTTGCGCTGGCGCTTCTTTTCAGTAGAGCGGGCACGTTTTTCGGAAGATTTGTGGTTAGCCACGAAAAGACCTCATATCAATATACTTACAGAACCGACAGGCTGAGGGTTCTATCAGCCACAACTAAATACTGTCAAGGATTTCAGGTGTCTTGATTGCCCGGTTAATGCGTTCAGACGCCTTGGCGCTCAGCAGCTTCGCGGGCTGCAACGTCGACCCGTTCGTTGTCCTCATGGCCGGCATGTCCCTTGACCCACTTCCATTCAATATGGTGCTTGTGGATTTCAGCTGCCAGTTCTTGCCAAAGGTCCTGATTTTTAACGGGTTTTTTTGCTGCCGTCATCCAACCGTTGCGTTCCCAGTTCTTAAACCACCCTTCAACAAACGCGTTCATCACGTATTTGCTGTCGGTGACAATTTTGACATCGCAAGGCTGCTTTAATGCTCGCAAGCCGTGAATGACGGCACTGAGTTCCATCCGGTTGTTGGTGGACTCTGTCTCGCCGCCGCTCAGCATCTTCTCGTGATCCCCAAAGCGTAACAGCGCCCCCCAGCCCCCCGGTCCGGGGTTGCCGAGGCAGGCGCCGTCGGTCGTCAAAACGACTTTCTTTCGAGTCACTCAGTAACCGGTGCCGTGGTTGCAACGACTTTGCGGGTCGTTGTCGTTCCAGCAGGACGCTTTTTCGGAGCGGCTTTTGGAGCCTCTTCAGCGCCGGCAGCCAGTTTGCTTGCTGTGATCTTCATGTGAAGACGCAGGTTCTTTGCGCGAGCGGCTTTTTTCTGGCGCATTTTCATTGATTTACGGTTGTCTGCACGACCCATGGTCTCGTCTCCTGACGTTTAGAGCTTGATGCCGGCGCGTTTTGCGTAAGCATCCAGGCCGATTTTGTCGATAGTACGAATTGCAGCGGTACTAACCTTCATGCAAATAAAGCGTTTTTTTTCTGGAGACCAGAAACGCTTGGACTGAAGGTTGGGCAGACGCCTTGTTTTGGTTTTGACGTTCGAGTGAGACACTTTGTGCCCGACCAAAACACCTTTGCCTGAGAGTTCACAACGACGGCTCATGGTTATTCCTCCTCAGTGCTGGCAGAGCGTGCCGGACGACCTTCGCCGCCGAAATCACGACCACCTTCGCGGTTGAAGTCACGTCCGCCGCCTTCTGGACGGTCGCCACGATTTTCAAACCGGCCACGACCGAATTCACGCGGTGCAGACATCGCTGCAGCTGCAGCGGCCATTTCACCAGCAAATCCACGCTCGGTGCGGTGAGCGACAGACAGCGGGATCAGAGCCAAGAAGCGTGCGCGCTTGATGGCTTCCGAAATCACGCGCTGCTGCTTCGCGGTTGCGCCTGAAATGCGGCGCGGGATGATCTTGCCGCGTTCTGAAATGAAGCGCTTCAAGGTGTCTGGTTTTTTGTAGTCGATCACGATGCTCGGATCGAGTGTGCGCTTGCGCCGTGACATCAGCCTGCGCTTGCGTTTAACTGGCCTCATGTTTCCTCCAAAGGCGTTCGTCCAATTGATTGTTCCTCGACTGGTCATCACAGGAGTTCCCTGAGGATTTTTCCTGATGATGTCAACCAGGTGGACCGCCGGGTTGATCGAGGTAATTGCCAGAGTCGCTCATAGTGTGCGACAAAAGAGGGCGGAAAATAACCTATGAGCCCTAGAGTGGCAAGCATTTTATGACCACCATCTCTTACATTGAAGTGGCCGTTCCAACACCACTTTTTCAGACTTTCACCTACAAATTGCCAGTGGCATCGGGTGACGGGGCTCAGGTCTGTGCTCCATCACCAGGGTGCCGGGTGCTCGTGCCTTTCGGGCGTCAGAAGATGGTGGGAGTGATTTTGGCCGTCAGCACCAACCCTCCGGCTGGGCTCGACCCGTCAAAACTCAAGGCCGCCATTGAAATTGTTGACGACGAGACCCTTTTCGCTGCCCCTTTGCTGAAACTCGCGCGCTGGATGTCTACGTATTACTACCATCCACCAGGCGAAGTTCTTCGTGCCATGCTGCCGGCAGGGGTGAAAAAAAGTGTCGCTAAAGCAGTGGCCATCACGGAGACGGGACGCTTGGCCTGCCAGTTGGATCCACTCCTTTCCGCAATATTTGGAGCGGGAAAGCCCAAGGATTCTTATTCCTTGCCGACGGTCAGAAAGAAACTGGCGGCCGCCGGACAAGATGCCGAAGCGGTGCTCACAGCTTGGGTCAAGCAGCGGTGGATCACGAGGATATCGGATCGCAAGGTGGCAGGACGCAAGGTCACCACTGCTGCACCTGCCTTGCTTTCACTTCAATCTGCACCAGAGAGTGCCAGCATTGCCCCTTCCGCCGATTTCTTGCCCAAAACAGCTCCTCAACTGACCCCAAGCCAGATGGCTGCCGTTGATGCGATCCAATCCCGTGGCCTCGCGGCCCCCCACCCTCAAAAACCGTTTCTGTTACTTGGTGTCACCGGGTCAGGCAAAACTGAGGTCTACCTTCATTTAATTGAACGAACCCTTGCGGAAGGTACCGACCGGCAGTCCCTGGTGATGGTTCCAGAAATCGCCTTGACGCCCCAGATGACGCGGGTCTTCGAAGCCCGCTTTCCTGGACTTGTCGCGGTCGTTCATTCCGCCATGCCGGACAACGAACGGTGGGAGCAACTGAGTCGAATTCGATCCGGCGAGGCGCGCATTTTGATCGGCCCGCGCTCTGCGGTTTTTGCCGGATTTCAGAACTTGCGCCTGATTGTGGTCGATGAAGAGCACGACGGTAGTTACAAGCAGGCCACCGGGCTGACCTACAACGGACGTGATGTGGCTGTCATGCGCGCTCGAATTGAAAACGCGACTGTGGTTCTTGGCAGCGCGACTCCTTCCCTGGAGAGTTTTCACAATGCGACTACCGGGCGCTACGATCTGGTAGAACTCCCAGAGCGCGTCTCCGGCAAGCCACTCCCTGAAATTATTGCGATCCAATGCAATCCTGCCTGGAAAAAAGGCACGGTGGTCGCTCGCGAGGTGGCTGATCTTGCGCCAGGCCAGGCTTCACAGAGTTCAAGTGCGACGACCCTACAAATGGATACCCGGGTGGTGGAAGCCCTGCGGGAAAACCTGCGCGCTGGAAACCAGTCCATCGTCCTCGTTAACCGGCGCGGCTATGCGTATTATCTGTATTCTGTGGCGCAGAGGACTGCGGTCCAGTGTCCCAATTGCAGCATCAGCCTGACCGTCCACGGACGAACCGCCAGATTGCGCTGCCACTATTGCGATTACGCCACTACGGTCGCTGCGGTCATGAAGAAGTCGCCTGAAGACACTTTCGTAACCGTTGGCTATGGCAGTGAAAGGGCCGAGGAAGCCCTGCAGGCCGTATTGCCCGAGGCCCGCATCATGCGTTTGGATTCGGATACGGTTTCCGACCGCGACCTGTTGCCCGCAACTTTGGCCAAGTTCCGCAACCGCGAGGTTGATATTCTGGTGGGCACTCAGATTTTGGCCAAAGGCCACGATTTTCCTTCGGTAACCCTCGTCATCATCATTGAGGTCGATCAGACTCTCAGTTTGCCCGATTTCCGGGCGGGAGAACGAACCTTTCAATTAATTGTTCAGGCGGCTGGAAGGGCAGGCCGGGCGGGGCTCCCGGGAAGAGTCATGATCCAAAGCGCCCGCTTTTCCCACCCAGTCGTGCAATTGGCTTTGGCGCAAGACTACAAGACGTTTGTCGTGCGGGAACTCGAGTTCCGCAAGGCATATGGGTATCCCCCGTTCAGCCGGATGGTCAGCCTTGAGTTTTCAAGTGAAGAGCAGCGCAAGGTCGAGCAAGCTGTGCAAAAAATTGACTCTTGGATCGATGCTGCCTCAACCCAGAATCCTGACCTGTTTAGCCGGGTAAAGGTTCTTGGCCCGGCAACTCCGCCTTTGGAAACCGTTCGTGGTCGTCACCGGCGGACCGTCCTGCTGGCCTCCTACCACCCTGAATCCGTCAGGGAATTGCTGACGGGGTTGGTTGGTGCCACGGCAGACTTGGGTGCAGACGTCCGCGTTCGTATCGACGTTGATCCCCAAAGCTTGATGTAGTGACCCCGTTGGCATAATCTTGAGGTTCGTTGGGCTGTTAGGGAGATCATGTTGGAGAAGACAATGGAGCACGGCAAAATGGAACTATCTGACCTCATGATGCAATCGGGCGAGTACCGCCTCCTTGAAAATCGCATCATTTTTGTATCCGAAGGGATCAATGCGAGCGTTTCAAAACGCATTGTGAGCAATCTTTTGGCAATGGAAGTCGCCAAGCCAGGTGCCCCGATCACGATGTACTTGAACAGCCCGGGCGGCGAAGTAAATAGCGGTTACGCCATCTTTGATACAATCCGTTTTATAACCTCACCGGTGAATATTGTTGCCAGTGGCCTTTGCGCCAGCATTGCCACCGTGATTTTTGTCGCCACGGAAAAAAACCGCCGCTATTCAATGCCGAACACCAAGTTTTTGATCCACCAACCGTTGATCCCGGGACAGATTTACGGTCAGGCTTCCGACATCGAGATCACCGCCAAGGAGATCTTGAAAACCCGTCAGAAGATCAACGATCTTTTGTCCAAAGAGTGTAAGCAACCCCTTGAAAAGGTTGCTAAAGACACAACTCGTGACTACTGGATGTCGGCATCTGAAGCCCTCGAGTACGGACTGGTTACGAAAATTATCGAAAATATCAAAGAACTGAAGTAAGACAGCCGCTCTGACCGCCGGTTGATTGAAGCAATTCAGACTGGCGGGGTGCTGTGCGAAGGTGGTGGAACTGGTAGACACGCTGGTCTCAGAAGCCAGTCCTTTTTAAGGTTGGGGGTTCAAGTCCCCCCCTTCGCACCAAATCACTCTCCTCCAAAAATCCACAATTCAAATGCAGCCATCTTTTTTGAAAAAGTATTTGCGACGAGAAGCGCCAGGGATGCTCCTTGGTCATACTTCCGCACTTTTACTCGGGCTGGTGGCTGCGCTCATCACATTACTGATCGGGCCATCGCTACAACTGATGTTGACGTCCCAGTCAGGCAGCGTGCGGTGGAGCGAACTGGTATCGCCCAGGCTGGCATGGCTTCCGGAGATGCTTTCAGGATCAAACGAGATTGCTGCGGTCGCGCTGTTCGGGGCTTTGCCTGTTCTGTTGGTTTCAGTCGCTTTGGTGAAAGCACTTCTTGGCGGATTCCAGTGGTTCGTCTGGGAGCGTTTGGGTGAAAAAATTTCTCGCGCCATCAGGCAAGATCTCATGGCGTCCTACGTTCATCTCAGCCCAGAGGCGCGCCGAAGTCCAGAAGGCAGCGCCATCGATTCAAGTATTGCCACTTCCATGACAAATGACGTGCGCATGCTGCGCGAATACATCGTGCACTTTCATGGCGGTTTACCCCGTGAAGGACTTCAGGTTTTATTTCTTGGGGCGACTCTTGTTTTGTTGTCGCCCAAACTTTTTTTGGCATTTTTGATTGGTCTTGTGCCAGCAGCACTTGTGATCCGACGCTTCGGAAAAAGGCTGCGTGGGCGTGCGGCAAAGGTTTTGGTTGAGACCGCAGAATTGGCTGAATGGATCCAGCAGCGGCTTCTTGGATATGAAACGATCAAGCATTTTCAGAGCGAAACCCGCGAATACGAAAAACTTCGACAATTAAACGAAACCTTGCTGGACCGCATGGTCCGGGCGGCTCGCCTTCGGGCACGAACTTCACCCTTAATTGAGGCGTTTGGAATCATCGCCATCGTCTTCATCCTTTATATTGCTTTGGCTGATGTCCGTTCTGGTCAGGTCACTGGCGCTGTTTTGATTTCATTTTTTTCATCGATCGGGCTGTTTGCACAGTCGGCTGCAAAGCTTGGCAAGTACTTCAACAGCAACAAGGAGGGAATGGCTGCGGTTGAGCGTCTGGAGGGCACAGCAAAATTTCTAAATCTGCATTCCAAGTCCATTGTTGGCGCTTCTGCGGGAAATGGCATGGCAGTGGTCTGTGACGATGTCACCATTTCTTATCGTGGAGTACCCGCTCCTGCATTGAATGGCGTCTCTATCAGTTTCAAACATGGTTGCTTTTATGGAATCGGCGGGATGTCTGGCGCAGGGAAAACAACCCTGTTCAAGGCAATACTGGGCTTGGTAACGCCAGAATCTGGTTCAGTCCGTGTATCCGGAGAGATTTGTTACATGCCTCAAGGCGTCCAACTCATGGCGGCGCCTTTGATCGAGAATATTTGTTATCCAGACCAACAGGGTGACCTCGACCGAGCCGCTGCCGCCTTGTGCGAAGTGGGAATTCAGGAATTTGTGGATCGCTTGCAGGAGGTTCCACTGGCAGTGTCTGGTGGTCAAGCCCAGCGCTTGTTGCTGGCACGGCTTGTTTATCACGATGCGAAAGTTGTGCTCGTTGATGAGGGGACTTCAGCGCTGGATCCGGAGCTTGAACAAGTCGTCTACCGGTGTCTACGGGGTCTTGCGGCCCGCGGTGCCTGCGTGATCATGATTGCTCACCGGATCCCGGCGCTTGAGAGTGCCGATGAAGTCGTGCTCATGGAGCACGGGAAAATTGTTGAACAGGGGACGGCCCAATTCGTGCGGCAATCCCCTGCGTTCAAGCGGCTGTTAACTCACTAGGCATTTTGATGAAACAGGTGGCGCCTTGCCGTCTCAAGCTTAATGACTTCTGAAGCATCGATGGAAGCGTCCACTTCATCCTTCTTATTCTGGTCTGGGAGTCCCTTGGTTGCCAGGCCCGTGAGGCGCGAATAGGGCCCAATGAATAATTCACGGAATTTGAGGGCCCGCGCAAAAATATTTCGATGCCCCTTCAGTAATTCTTTTTTACGCCTGAGCTGTCCATCGAACTTGTCAATCAGCTTGTCGATGGCCGCGTACATATCGTCATCCAGAACCTCGATCTCCATACTGCCTCCGATGCCATTGTGAAAGTGAACGTGCACTTTCTTTTTTGGCAGCTGTAGTGAGAAGGTCACGTGGGCGATCACCGGCTTGGTTGCCAGTTTGTTTACTTTTTCGCGAAGCTTTCCCTCTGCATAGTTGCGAAGTGAGTCGGAACTTCTCATGTCTTTAAAGTAAAACTGCATTTCCATAAGGTTCTCCCCTTCAGTATTCAGTCTCGACTTGATTGTCATGCCCTGAACGTGGGAAATTGATTAGAGGGACAGGGAAAAAATCATGAGCGACTCTCAAAAAAGAAAACACTTCCGTCTGGAATTTCCTCCATCAGAGCGTCCCAAGCTCAAAGTTGGGAAATATGAATTGGTTGTGCTTGATGTTTCCGAGGGGGGATGTTCTGCAGAAGTCGATCCTTCGGTCGCAACAGCCTTTGCTCACGCCGGCATAAGGGTTGCTGGAACCCTTGTTTTTGCCAATGGCGAAAAGATTGAGGTCGAAGGCGAAGTCCTGCGAGTGATCAGCCCAGGGCGATTGGCGGTTCTGTTTTTAAAGGGTCCGTCTTTTGCAAAAATGATGACCGAGCATCGCCGCATTCGAGCAAAATTCGTTACCTGAGTTCCCTACTCCACCGTTACGTCGACGGCCTGCAAGGCAAAAGAACCGCTCTTCATCCCTCTGGCCGTCATAATGACGGTCTGGGTTCCTGAGCTTTGAGGTTCCCACTTGGTTTCCTTCGCGCGGCGGTTGGTTACTTTACCGCTGCTGACAAACCAGCTGACTTTGACATTCTCAGATTGGGGTTTGATGACGGTGCCGGAAAGGACCTGATCTGGTCCCGCACCAATAGTCGCATTGGCCACGGGCTCGGCAACGCTGACAGAGACGGCTTGATAGGCAGATTCCTCCGACCCGGCTGGGTGCACGAGTATGTTTCCAACGATATCCTCCGACTCTTCACCTGCTTCCAGTCTGATTCCATAGCGAAGCGTTAGCTTGCCCGATGGGGCAGCCAAGATGGCCTGTTGCTCTGGGGTTAGCGGACCAACAGTGACGGTTCCCTTGACCGAATACAAGTCGAGTGCACCCAGTTGCTGGGTCGACTCCGAAGTGGAATCCATCACCACGGTTACTGGGGGCGCGTATGCGGACGCGTCATCGAGAAAGGAAGTGGCGGTGACAGTACTGCCCGCTGGAAGTGCCGCAAAAGCGGTCAACTCCACCGTCCCCGACGAACCTGGTGCCGGCGCCGAAAGGACAACCGGGTTTGAGGCCAAGCCAATGGCCCGCAGCTTGTCAATTCGTTCGACTCGCATGCTGTCGTCTTCGTTGCAGGAGCCAATAAGGGTGCTAAAAATAGTATAAAAACAGATAGTTAAGTATTTATTGCGAGATTTGAACAACATAAATTGCTGCATAATTGAACACGGCCGATTGGATGTCATGTTTATCTAAACCCTCTTGAATTTCGAACCGATACATCCGGCGGAGAGAAAAGCCCAAAATGATTCCGTTATTCTACGTAAGACCGCGCAATTTTGCACTCACTCCAACTGGTGGGCCACTTCGACGTTGCCAAGTGCAGGGCGAATTGCGACGCGCCCTATATTCTTCTGCCTTGTTGCACTTTCTCTTGGTTGGCGGACTGATCGTCGCCACCGCTCCAACTAAAAAATCGGTTGACCCAGTCAGGGTGTCCGTCGTGTCAGTGATTCCGCCAAAGCCATTGGAGGCAAAACCGAAATCGAAACCTGCCAAGGAGAAAAAGAAGGTGGTCAGCGAGCGCAACGTGTCTCCGAAGGTTCCACCTGCGCAAGCCGTGCAGGGTTTGCCGCCGGATGCAGTTCAACCAGACGCCCCGGGAATTGCAGCTCCGATTGGCAACACGCTCTTGACGGAGGACGAGGGTAAACGCATTCGTCCGGAAGATTACCGTGACCTCGGTGGGGATTTGAGTGCCGATGCCCGCTTGATTTTGAAATCCGTTGTGATCCCCAAGTACACGGACGCCGCCCTTGAGGGCAATCTCGAGGGAAATTTTATCGTGGACGTCTATGTCGACGAAGCTGGAAACGTCCTACAATCGGAAGTTCGAAAACGCGTTGGTTTTGGCATGGACGAGCGCTTGCTGGATGCAGCCCGGATGGCAAAATTTCAGCCGCGAAAAAACAAATTCGGCCGAACCGAAGCTGGTTGGGCCGAGATAAAATTCACACTGGTGATTCCCTAGGCAGTCTACGGATCGTGGGTTGCTTACGACCCTTGTGTTACAAAAATCATTTCGAAACTTAAGTAAAAAATAACGAGACTGACGCCGAGTAAAACCAGGGACGGCAGACGGCGAAATGCCTGGGTTCCCGAGCGAAGATGTGTCCCCTGTGCAGCCAACATTAAAGTCGCGATCCCACCAGAGCCTATCAAGTTAAGTGAGTTATCCAGGGAGCCGAATAAAAGCATTGCTGCGAAAGTCATTTTAAGAATTCCCGTCAGATCTCGAAGCCAGTCGGGAAGTCCAAATTCTCTGAATTCCTTTAAAATATTATCGTATCGAACAACCCAAACAAAGAAAATCGACGTGGCGACTAGGATCTTCATTGAGAGCAATAACGTAAGCACTGGTGGCTCCGGCAGGTTCAGAGAATTTTGGAGTGAATCAATCTAAGAAAGCGTATTGGTTGTTACTGCGAAGTGCAACAGAATAGCAGTGCCATGGTAGCTCAACTTTTTACAACCCTGCTTGGAATAAAATGCGTAACGGAATGGTTTTTTTGAACGTCCTAATTGTCTCTCTTGCGGTCACGTTCTTCTGCTACGGGTTAGCGTGTATTTTTACCAATCACATGGTCGAAGAGTTTGCGCGCTACGGGTTTCCAAGGTTTCGACGATTGGTTGGCAGTCTCGAAATTTTAGGTGGCATCGGTTTACTGGCTGGTTATTTTGTACCCCAGGTTCAGTTACTGGCAGCCGGTGGGTTGGCTTTACTGATGTTCAGTGGCTGCATATTGCGTTTAACAATCCGGGACTCTGCGCTTCAGATTCTTCCCGCGTTTTCTTTGATGATACTGAATTTGTGGGTTTTATTTGCGTTGCTTGGTCGGCGTTAGTAGATTTTTCGCGAAAAATCACTGGGCCTGTTGATGCGAGGAAATAAAGGATGGCTCCTCAGGCAGGACTCGAACCTGCGACCCGGTGATTAACAGTCACCTGCTCTACCGACTGAGCTACTGAGGAACAGACGACTAAAGAGATATAGTTTCTAGCGGTCGGGTGTCAAGGAGGTCCTTAAGCCGAGGGGCGTTCTGACCCCACGCTTAGGATCGTGGAAATGGTTCCGGTCATCTTATCCACATCAAATGGCTTCGTGATGTAGTCATTGCAGCCTGCATCAAAGCCGCGCCGGACGTCTTCTTCTTCCTTGCGGGCTGAAACAAAAATCAGCGGTACCTTGCTCAGGGAATGGTGCGATTTAAGGAGGCGGCAAAGTTCGTAGCCATCGACCCAAGGCAGGTTTACGTCCATGAGGACCATGTCCAAGCGATTAACTTCTAGGATTTTGGATAGTTCCAGCCCGTCCGAGGCCAAAAGCACCTTGTACCCACTGGACTCCAAAATGCGTTTTAGGGCATTGCGCATTATTTCATCATCGTCGACGACGAGGATCGTACGGGTTTCGATGGACTCCTTGAGGTTCCGGAAGTCGGAAAGAGAGACAACCTTTTTCGCCACGATTTTTTGGCGTTTGATCGACTCAATTTGACGGCGCAGGGTCTTATCGCTCACCGGACACCTCTTGGCTTTGCAGTCACACGTGCGTATGAAAGAGATCGGCAGGGCTCAAAGTTTCTTTACCGCTGACTGGACTTTTTTGTTGTATAAGTTGGTGAAATAAATGGATAAAAATAAAATTTCACCCTCCCCTCAAACCGCCCTGGCCATCCAGGTCTCGGCATGGACACCTGCGATCGAGCCTGAGGACGTCGCCTTGGAGGCGGCGTTGGGGTGGCCGAATCGGACTTTGGGATGGCTGCGAGCTGCATTTAAGGCCGGCGCAAGGCGACAGTCGGCTTGGGATCTAGGGCGCCTCGGTGATCTGGAGGCGGGCGATGTTCGGGCCACTGCCAAGGCTGCTACTGTCTTCCGTCGTGGCGTAGAAACGATTTCAGATACGATTTCAGAGATGATTCCGGCCACGACCTCCGGGGTGAAGCCGGGCTACAGGCCGCTGGTCCTGCAAACCAGCCCTTCGGTCACATCCTTTCTGAAAGGCATTTCCTCGGAATTTTCCGGACGGGAAAGCCGGATTTTTTTTGTGCTTGATGAATCCGTCGCCAAAAGTTGGCCCGCCGCCGCACAACTGGTCCTTAAATTTCCCTTTTGGATATTCCAAGGCGGTGAGGCGGCCAAGAACCTTGCCTCCACTGCTGCGCTCGTCAAACAGATTGGACAGCACACAGAGTCGCATCCAGAGATGGGCCTGGAAAACCTGACGATCGCGGCCATCGGCGGCGGTGTGACACTGGACTTGGCAGGTTTCGTCGCGGGCCTGCTTGGATGCAATCATATAAACGTTCCAACGACCCTTTTGGCCATGGTTGATGCGGCAGTCGGTGGCAAGACCGGCGTCAATTTTGAGCCGTGGGGTAAAAATCAGGTCGGTCTGTTTCACTTTCCAGAGCGGGTCATCGTTTGTCCCGAATTTTTGCAGACTCTGCCGAAGGATGAGATCCGCGCCGGCGGCGCAGAATGTTTGAAGCATGCGCTGCTGGCAGAAGATTTTGCTTTACTGGAAAAATGGGCCAAATTCCTGCGGGATCCTGTGATCAACCATGCCAATGGATCAGAAATACACTCAATGATCACAGCGGTCGCGAAGATGAAGGAGGTTTTTGTTCAGGCGGATCCGTTTGAGCGAGGCACACGGCGTGAATTGCTCAACCTGGGGCACACCATTGCCCATAGCTTGGAAGGTGTGGGAGCCGTTTTACAGAAACGCCAGCCATCGTTGGGATTGCGCCATGGATCTGCAGTGGCTTTTGGTTTGATGTGCAAAATTCACTTGATGGTGGCAGCTCAACCTGAGGCAGCCGAAACCGGCCAAAAAATAATGGACTGCCTGATCAACAGTGGCTGTTTGGACGACTTTCGAAGGTGGTATTCCGGGACTGGCCTTGACTCAACGGAACTCTGGTCCTTGATGGTTCCCTATTTGATGCAAGACAAAAAAATAAAGTCCGGCACTCCATCGAGTTGCCGGATTGTTGGGTTTCAGTGGAAATCGGTATCAGGTAAAGCTGTGCCGGCGTCCTTTGAGGTTTCCATGGGCAATCTTGAGGCCGCGTTTAAAAAATCACTGTTGAGCTGATTTTCCCCGCGCAGCGTCCGCACAATCACTGTCCTGACTGGTTCGGTAAGAAGATGCAAGGAATCGATTGACGCCTGGCTCGAAGTGTTGCCTTCGGATTGCTGGGCTGTTTTGTGATTACTTCGAGAAATAGGCCTGCATTCGGGCTTGAATTTGGCTGGCTTCCAGTGCCGGATCGCTTGCCTGCCAAATCGATCTGGACGCGTTGATCAGGAGCCCTAAACCATCGGGGCGGATGCCCTGCAAAAGTTCCTTGTCTGATTTTCCCTGCGCACCCAGGCCCGGGCTTAGGAACCAGGTTTCCGGGCAAAGTTCGCGCATCATCGCAGCATCGTCACCAACAACCAGTCCATATTGCGCAGGATTGTCGCCTGTTCTTAGCGCGACGTGGCGTGCCAGAGTTCCTGCGTCCGAGGCAAGTTGAAGGCTTTGCAATTCTGGCCTGTTGGTCGTGGTGCCAAGGACAAAGACCCCGATGCTTTTTTTTGTGAATTGCGAAAAACCATCTCCCATGTAGGGACTGGCTGTTACGGCGGTGGCACCGGCGTTTGCAGCAAACTGGGCATAGCCTTCGAGGGTGTTGTCGATGTCGTTGAACTTTCCGTCAAGAATCAGTGGCGTGTCTTTCGTCCAATCTTGAATTCGGAGCAGGAGATCGATTCCCTTGGAACCCCGGGCCAGATAAAAAGCAAGGTTGACCTTGAAGGCTGCGGCGTAAGGTCTGGTTTTGGTAATGATGCTTTTGATCTGCCCTGCAGTGGCCATCGAGGCCGGCACCGGCAGGATTTTCGCAACTTTTTTCTGCGGAGCCGGCACTACCGGCGGATCGAGTCCGATGCAAAGGATGCTTGAGGTCTTTAAGACGCTTTTCGCAAATCTTTGCATAGACTCGTTCCGTTCAGATTAATACGGCATCCCGGATTTTGATTAAAGTGATCCTGCGTCTGTTTTGCTGGATTCTCGTCGCGCGACGTTCTGATCGTAAAGGTTGCCAGAAAGGATGGCCCTCTGCAAGTATTTTTTCTTTAATTTCAATGGGTTATATGTAGATTTCGGAGAAAAAGATGACCGCTGCGCACATGTTGATCTTAAAAAAAATCGCACGTGCGCCGTCGTGCGAGGTATCCATTTGAGTGAAACAGGTGCAATTTATTTTGTCAAATTATGATCGGAGCAAGTCATGGCCTCCTCAGAACTTTCCAAGCTGTTGATTCAATCTGGTGCCTTGAAATTTGGTTCGTTTGAAACCAAGTCAGGACGTCAGAGTCCATTCTTTTTGAACTTTGGTGACATTTGTGACGGCAATTCGATGGACCGCCTTGCGGATCTTTATGCGGCATCGATTATCCAAAAAATGGATTTTCTTCCGGACGTTATTTTTGGGCCAGCGTACAAGGGAATTCCCCTGGCTGTTGCCATTGCATCAGCGTTAAGCCGTAAATCTGGAGCCCCGGTTTCCTTTGCATTTGACCGTAAAGAAGCCAAAGACCATGGCGAGGGTGGCCAAATTGTTGGACGACAAATTGCTCCACACCATCGAGTGGTGATTGTTGACGATGTTTTGACCTCAGGTATCAGCGTCAGACATTCCCTGGATTGTATCGGGACAACCGGATGCAAGGTTCTTGGCATCATGATCGGCGTCGATCGTTGTGAGCTGCCAGCTAATGGACAAGCAGGGAAAACGGCTGCCGAATCCATAAGTAACGATTCAGGTATAGAAGTCCATTCCTTGGCGACGATCGGCGACGTGATCGCGGATTTAAATTCAGATGAACATTTGAAGTCCGCTGCCGGATTGACCCCCAAGATCCTCGAAAGTGTGGCTGAATACCGGCGCAAGTTTGCTCGCTAAAAATGTAACTTGTGGTTTTTCCACTCACCGTTGTCGATAAATTCGACAGTCAAGCCGTGGGCATATCCGCCTTTGGCTCTTCTAATTCCTTTGATTTCGGGGCTTTGTACCGATATCCAGCGAAGTCTGCCGTGGCACGTTTCTTGGATAAAGTGTCTTATCCAGGAGGATCAAACCATGCGTCGCCATCTGTCCTTGTCCGTTGTGACTCTAACCATTGTTGCTTCTTCCGTCGGATGCAATATGGCTCGTTACAACGCGACCAATGCAAACCTGGCCAGCGGCGCTCCAAATGTTTTTGAATTTGAGTGGTCCTGCTCCACCAACCAGCACCATTTTGTGAATTTTGGAAATAAATTCGAGGCTGCTGTTGCCGAATACACCCGAGGCAATTCATCTTCCGAAAATCAATCGAATGATTCAAGTCCATCGAGCTCCTTGACAGGAGATGATTACCGCGGTGAATTGGCCTCGTCATTTCGGGGTATTTCATTAGCCAAACCTTGGATTGGTCCGTTGGGGCCAATCTTCACCCAGTTATCACTGCCACACGGAATCAAGGTGGAATCCGATTGTGCCGTTCAATCGTCGAATGAGACGGCATATGACGCCTGTGTTGAAGCCGTCCGGCATTTCGAAACGTTGAAGGCGGTCGCCAGAATTTGGGATTCAAATGCGAATGGCAAGAAATGTTATGAGGGGGCTGGCTACCAGAAAACAGACGTCGTGGAATTCGCATACTGCGATAACGAATGTGCATTCAATGACCGGTCTTGCACCCGATGCGAAGTGCCATCATCGGACAATACGTCCAGGGCTTTTGTATGTAAAAGCCGTCGCAGTGCGATGGAGGCAGTCGGTACATTTTGTCGTTTGAAAAATGGAATGTGTTCGCCATTTAATCCAGAAAAAATGTGCGAGACAAAGAGCGGACGTGAATTTTCACCCATTGGACTTCCCGCAATCGATGGCCGCACAGAACACAAAGGGATATTTGAGCTGTCGGCTTTCCTTGGCGCATCAGAATCGGTGCAAGTCAAGGCGGGCGTTGTTGCGGGTCAGAAGGTTGCGGCGAGGGGCACATTGCGTGGCAAAATCGGTTACGCGGCTGCGACCTTGGGGAGTGACGTTTTTACCAGTAATAGGATTACGACTCCTGGAACAAGGGTGTCCTGCTTTCTGATTATCAACCAGATTGCCGATGTTTCGTATCAGGCGGAGGTTGGAGTTGGTGGTGATTTTGTGCTGGCAAAGGGAGAGGCCCTGATTGAAGCCGGTGGCGGTTTTAATTTGAACAAGGAATTTTCAAAAACCAGTGCCACTTGGTCCGCTGGAGGTCAGACGGAAGAAATGATCATGACCCAGTGCGGTCAGAATTATGCAAGGCGCTGGATCGCAAACGAACTCACCAGGCACTTGGATGATTCTCCGGAACTAAAAATAATTCAGAAGGCAGTGCAGCGGGTACTTTTGGACTCCGGTTTAGGCAAGCAGTTTGGCTTGCAAGATACTTCTGCCGTTTTCTGTCGTTATCCCGAGTACGATGCGGTCAACTATTATCGCACCGCAGGTGTCGAATTGTATGTGGTGGATGATATCAAGGTGCAGTGGGGGCATATGCGTCACGTTGGATTTGATAGTCTCTGGCCTGACGCTTGGTCCGAAAAACTCCCGGTCAACGAAGAATCCTTGAGGCCTTTTGTGCGGGAATTAAAAGATGGAACGCTGAGAAACGAGCGCCTCGGCAGATTTTTCAATGAAATTGTAGTCCCAGCATCGCAGTCGGCTCAGGATGCCCGTTGGAAGACAGATCATTGCATAGTGAAGTGACCCCTGCCGGTGCCGTTGTTTACATCGAGCGCCGGTACTTTCCGCCCACGCGGTAAAGGGTATCGGTAATTTCTCCGAGACTCGCATGCCTGACCGTCTGCATTAAAGCCGCGAAGGCGTTGCCCCCGCCAATCACCGTATCGGTGAGCATTTTCAAAGCAGCGTCGCGTTTTGCATGGTTTGACTTATGGAAGTCATTAAGTCGCGTCAATTGCTTGTCTTTTTCTTCGTATGAAGCCCGTGCCATTTCAATGTCAGGGCGAACATATTCGCCGCTGATCACTTTCGGGTTCAGGAACATGTTCACGCCAACGATCTCGAGCTCGCCAGAGTGTTTTTTGCCCTCATAATAAAGGCTTTCTTCTTGAATTTTGTTGCGTTGGTACTGGGTTTCCATCGCACCCAGAACACCGCCCCGGGATGATATGCGTTCAAACTCTTGCAGGACAGCCTCTTCGACGCGGTCGGTCAGAAGTTCCAGGAAGAACGATCCCTGGTTGATGTTCTCGCAATGGTTGAGCCCAAATTCCTTGTTGATGATCAACTGAATTGCCATGGCGCGACGAACGCTTTCTTCGGTCGGTGTTGTGATCGCCTCGTCGTAAGCATTGGTGTGCAGTGAATTGCAGTTGTCATAAAGCGCCATCAGCGCCTGCAGGGTTGTTCGGATGTCGTTGAAGTCGATTTCCATCGCGTGCAGCGAGCGGCCTGAAGTCTGGATGTGATACTTGAGCATCTGGCTGCGTTCACTGGCACCGTAACGGTCTCGCATGGCGATGGCCCAGATCCGCCGCGCGACACGCCCAAGAACTCCGTATTCAGGATCGATTCCGTTGCTGAAGAAGAAGGACAGGTTCGGCGCAAAATCATCAATTTTCATGCCGCGCGTCAAATAATATTCAACATAGGTAAAGCCATTGGCCAAGGTCAGTGCGATCTGGGTCACCGGATTCGCGCCAGCCTCTGCGATATGATATCCAGAAATGGAAACGCTGTAATAGTTTCTGATTTTTTTCTCGATGAAGAACTGCTGGATGTCCCCCATCATCTTGAGGGCAAATTCTGTTGAGAAAATGCAGGTGTTTTGCGCTTGATCCTCCTTGAGGATATCCGCCTGGACCGTGCCGCGAACCATTTGTATGGTTTTCTCGATGATTCTGTTGTGGGTCTCGGGATCTGGGATCTTGCCGTGTTCGGCGACATGCCGGTCGATCTGTTGATCGATGGCCGTGTTCATATACATCGCCAGAATGATCGGCGCTGGGCCATTGATCGTCATACTGACGCTGGTGTTGGGGGCGCACAGGTCAAAACCGTTGTAGAGGACCTTCATGTCTTCAAGTGTTGCGATTGATACGCCCGATTCGCCCACCTTGCCATAGATGTCAGGACGCTTTGCCGGATCGCTGCCGTATAAAGTGACGCTGTCAAAGGCAGTCGACAAACGTTTTGCATCAGCATTCTTCGACAGATAATGAAATCTTTCGTTGGTCCTTTTCGGTCCGCCTTCGCCGGCAAATTGCCGCTGTGGGTCCTCGCCAGTCCTGCGAAAGGGAAAAACGCCGCCGGTGAATGGAAAGCTGCCGGGGACATTTTCGCGGGTCAAAAATCGAACGACATCGGCCTTGGTGGTGAAGGCGGGCAGCGCGACCTTCGGTAAGTGTTGATGCGAAAGGGTTTCAAAGCTGGCTTGGACTTTGACGTCTTTTCCGCGAACCTGATACGTGAAGGAATCACTGGCATAGTTCCGGCGGGTGTCGTCCCAGACGTTGAGCTGAGCCAGGATTTTTGGCGGGATTTTTTCCCATAATGCCTTGGCGCTGGCTTCCAGTTTGGCCGCTGTGATCTCTTCTTTTCTGTCCCTCAATAGGGCTGCTGCGCGGTCCAATGCCTCAGCGTCGCGTGTTATCTGGACAAGGCTTTGGTTTGCAGTGTGATATTCGCGTACGGTGCGCGCGATGTCTGCGAGATAAGTCGAGCGACCTGCAGGAATTAAACTCTCCCGGCGGGTTGATTCGATGGCAATAGGCCGTTGATCGGAGGAACGAAATTGTGTTGATTCCGATTTTTTTCCGGCTTTTTCATTGATCTTGGAGACAAGGGCTCTGTAAAGCCCGTTTGTTCCATCATCATTGAATCGACTTGCGATGGTTCCAAAAACTGGAAACTCATGGTCTGCCAAGCGTACGCCCTTAAACCGCGAGCGGCGCAGGTTGGTCCGGACATCGCGTATCGCATCGAGCGATTGCGCACGTTCAAATTTGTTGATTGCAATGAAGTCGGCAAAGTCCAGCATGTCGATTTTTTCGAGCTGGGTCGCTGCCCCGTATTCGGCTGTCATGACATAAAGCGTCAGGTCAGAGACATCCAAAATGCCAGTGTCACCTTGGCCAATCCCGCTGGTCTCGACGATGATCAAGTCGAATGACTGGGTTTTCAAAAGGGCGATGGCATCGCGTGTGACGGTGGCGATTTCCTTGCCAGATCCGCGGGTGGCAAAGCTACGCAGGAAGATCCTCTGATCGCTCGCGGAATTGAACCGAATCCGGTCACCGAGCAGGGCGCCGCCGGTTTTTTTCTTTGATGGGTCAATGCAGATCAGGCCGATGCGTGCATCGGGATTGTCCCAAAGTAAACGCAGCAGCAATTCATCAGTCAGTGAGCTTTTGCCGGCGCCCCCCGTGCCGGTGATCCCAAGGACGGGGGGCGGCTGGTCTGCTTTTTGGTGGTCCGGTTTTTTGTGGTTGATCGGACCATTGGCTTTTAAAAGATGGCTGACCGCCTCATCATGGGAGACTTTGCCGCTTTCAAGCAGGGTCAAGGCCCGGGCGAGTTGGTTGACGGGGTTGGCATCTTGTCCGGGCCAAGAGGTGATTTCCCGGTCGGCCAAGTGGAGCATGTGGCCGATAATCCCGTCGAGCCCGAGCTTGGAGCCATCTTCGGGGCTGTAGATCTTGGTGACGCCGGCAGATTCAAGTTCAGCGATTTCCTTGAGGGTGATAACCCCGCCCCCACCGCCAAAAATCTTGATGTCCCGGCCGCCACCTGCATCCAGTAACTGCCTGACGTATTTGAAGAATTCCATGTGCCCGCCCTGGTAACTGGAGAGCGCGATGGCGTGGGCATCCTCTTGGATGGCGGCTTCGGCCACTTCGGCCGCAGAGCGGTTGTGACCAAGGTGGATGACTTCAGCGCCACGGGCCTGTAACAGGCGACGCATGATATTGATGCTTGCGTCATGACCGTCGAACAAGGCGGTGGCGGTGATGAAGCGCAACTTATGCCGCGGTGTATAGGATTGCAGGGAACTTGTTTGCATTGGGCCCATCTTCGTATCATTATAGCGAGCCGTATTATTAACAAAACTTCAGGGCTTATGGCACAAAATCCCTCACTATCCTTCGATAACACAGAAATAGCCTTCCGTTCCCTGTCGGACGCCGAGCTCCTGCGGGCCTATACGCTCTTCCGGATGATCGGATTTCGGGGGCTGGTCAAGATCGGTCCACGCATTTTGACGACGGCAATGCGCTGGCATTTGCCCGTTTCGGGGATCGTCAAGCACACGGTTTTCAAGCATTTTTGTGGTGGAGAGTCGATCGAGGATTCTCGTCCAATGGTAGATCGCCTTGGACGGTTCAATGTTGGGACAATCCTGGACTATTCCGTCGAGGGTGGGCGCACTGAACGTGAGTTCGAGGCCGCAGCCAAGGAAGTGATGCGAACGGTTGACGCCGCCGGGGAGGCCGCCGCTGCGGGAAAGAATGTCCCATTTACGGTATTCAAGGTTTCTGCTTTGGGTAGCCACCGGGTTTTGGAATTCGCATCCTTGGGAGTCGCTGATGGACAGCCGGTACCTCCGCGGTTGAAGGCGGATTATGCCCGGGTTCACGAGCGCGTGCAGAAAATTTGTCAGCTTGCTTCTGAGCGCAAGGTCCGGGTTTTTATCGATGCGGAAGAAACTTGGATTCAAGGCGCCATCGACTGTATGGCGGAAGAAATGATGGCCAAGTTCAACCGGGAGGGAAAAACGATTGTTTACAACACGGTTCAGCTCTACCGGACTGGCCGGATTCAAGTGATGGACGAGCAACTTAAGCGCGCCCGTGACGGTGGCTTCAACATTGGCTTCAAGCTGGTGCGCGGAGCTTATATGGAAAAAGAACGGGCCCGTGCCATAAAGGCCGGTTTACCGTCTCCCATTCAACCCGAAAAATCGGCCACCGACGCTCAGTTCGATCGAGCCGCCGCCTGGTGCCTTGATCATCTTGATGTTGTTTCGTTTTGCGCCGGGACCCACAATGAGGCCTCTTGTCTCGCGATCGCAGATGGCATGGCCCGCAGGGGCCTTGCCCGTAATGATTTGCGAATCTGGTTTTCGCAGTTGCTCGGTATGAGCGACCACTTGTCCTTTAATCTCGCTGCCGCTGGTTTCAATGTTGCCAAGTATGTTCCTTACGGACCTGTCAGGGCGACCTTGCCCTACCTGTTTCGCCGGGCTGAGGAAAACACTTCAGTGTCAGGGCAGGCGGGGCGCGAACTTTTGTTATTGACGAAAGAAATCCGGCGCCGCGGTCTTGGTGGGCGCCGGAGTTAGGGCCTTGACGAGGCCCTGTCTTTAATTTTCGGAAACGTTCAAGATCGAACTCACCGAGCGGCCATTGAGGCTCCGGGTGTGCACGAGCATTCTTCCGCGGGTCAGCCGGCTGGCATCGAGTTCAACATCTAAACTGAACGGGATCTCGATATCGGCGCAATTGCCTTTGCGCATTGCCATTACCGGGAGGATCTCAACCGTGTCCGGAAAATATTTTGTATCGACATGTTCAATGTACATGCAGCTGTTGGTGAAGCGGCCGCGCAGAGTGGCACTATGCTGATCCGTGGTCGTTTCTTTTTGATCAAGGATCAGGTCTTCTACCGGAGCATACAGGAAATCATCGGGATACTTGGACTGTGCCTTCTTTATCGATAAGGACCCGATTTGGTGCCCATCGCCATTTTGGATTCTGTAATTTCCACCTGGCAACATCCCAAGCTCGACTTCCTGGGTGTATGGAACGAGTGCTTCGATGCACGGGACGTTGAAATAATTAGCCCGGGCCTGAATGCTGATGGTTTTATGTTCGTCGTTGACGTGGACTTCTGGCTGAGTGAGCCGATAGCATCCGTCTGGGAGATAGCCATCCAAAATAACGACTGAGCTGTCGTTGCTGTCGAGGCTCTTGGGGGTGAAAATCCTGGTGACCTTGATGTTTCTGACTTCGTCCGGGTCGGAGGAGGTCGTTGCGAGGGCGATTGGGTTAAAAGCAAGCCCCGAGAACGCAAATGCTCCGGCGGCCAGGACAGACATGATGCTTGTGTTTCTCATATTGGCTCCTTGGTTAAATTCCTGCGATTTCTGAACCCGATGGCTGCGTTCAGAAATTGGCGTGGCCCCATGCGCATCCGGACCATGACGGCAGGAGCAAAAAGCGCACCAACGATCGATGCATGAGCAAGGATGGAAAGAAGTGCAGAAGTTTTTTTACCAACCACATGGCTGATATTAAGATTCAATTCCTGCTGAATCAAAACAGCACAGATTGTCGCAAATAATAGAAGTCCAATCGAACGGAAGGCTTCCGGCCAGTTGACCGAGACTCTATCGCGGGCCATTCCTGCCAAGAGCAGGATGGCATTTCCTGTGAGGGTTGCAGAGGTCGTCAAGGCCAGGCCTCGATGACCGAATTTTGTCACCAGAAGTGCGTTGGCAAAATAGTTCACTCCGATGGATACAATCCCAACCCACATGGCATAGCGCGTCCTCTCGGTCGCATAATAATAAGAATTCAATACTTTCAGTAAACCGTAACTCACCAAACCAAAGCTATAGGCCTGCAGTGCAATCGCTGTCGCTGCTGTGTCTCTTGCAGTAAATCTTCCAGCCTCATAGAAAAGCGTGATGACGTCAGAAGCAGCCACATAAAGAAATGCAAACGAAGGGACAAGAAGCCAGGTCACGAGCTCAAGGGCATTTGTAATTTCCATCGAAGCCGTTGCGTCCACCTTGCGCCCGGCGCGCGCGATGGCTCGCGTCAGTGCGGGGAGCACAGCGGCGCTGATTGCGACCCCAAACATCCCGATGGGAAGTTGTAAAAATCGAAAGGCAAAATTTAGCCAAGTCACAGCCCCTGGCTCTAGCGATGTCGCAAAGTTCGTATTTACAATCACGTTGACCTGTCCGGCGCTTGCCGCGATCACCATGGGCATCATCATGACAGCGATCTTCCGAATTTCAGGCGTCCACGGAATCATGCCCTGGCGCTGACTCGCATTGGCGCGGGCTGCTTTTGCAGAAACCTGCTCTCCCTTCAGTCCGAGGGACGCAAACCACATCTGCAGGCCTGCGCCGACGAGGACCCCAATGCTGAGTCCAGTGATTCCAGCGTCGCCCAGCCATGCGGCTAGTTCAGGGCTTACCGCCGCGGCCAGCAAAGGCGTGAGCAGCAGGGCTCCTAGAATGTTCGCAAGGTTAAAAGCGGCTGGCGAAACCGCTGAAAGAAAGAAGTGTCCCTTTTTATGCAGGGCACCAGTGATGATTGAAGTCAGCGAAAAAATGGCGATGGTTGGAAAGAGGATCTGGGTCTGACGAACTGCTATGGAATTAAACAGTAGGCTGTCGGGAGCAGATCCCCGACGACTCATGAGCGCAACCAGCCAAGGCGCACAGGCGATGCCTGCGACAACAATTGCAAGGCCAAACCACATGACGATTTTCAGGGCATCTTGCAGAACTCTGCGGGCAGCGGCCTCGTCACGTTCTGCTGTCGCCGTGTACACCTGTGTGAACGAGCTGCCAAGGGCGCCTTCAGCAATCAGTTCGCGCAACAGGTTTGGGATCCGGTAGGCGACGACAAACGCGTCCATGGCGGTGCCGGCGCCAAAAACAGCCCCGACAACTGATTCCCGCAGGACACCTGATACACGGCTTAAGATCGTACCCGCGGTGAAGAGCGCGCTTGAGCGAGCAGTGGAGTTTGCGCGCGATGACTTCGGCGTAAATGGCGTTTTAGTGAGTGACATGAAATATCCTTTGTCTGGATTGTCCCTGTTTGCGAATGTTGCTGGCAAGAAGATTGCGTACGCTTGTGTGAATGGGCTCGTTTCAGGTAAGTTTCGGGAGCACCATCAGGCAGCAAATTATTTTCCTTTTCAGGGGTGGAATTGTCCGTGCTTAATCTCCAGAAGCGTTGGCCTGTCATCCCCTTCTCTTTGTCTCTGTCCTTGGTTGCTGTTGTGTTGTTGACCGCCTTGGGTCCTGCGGCCCGGTTTCCCGGTGAGCCAGGCAGTGACCCATGGATGAGGCGCCCCAATGATCCAGAATATGCGAACACATGGCAGTATTTTTCGCACATCCCCTACGATCAGATCACTCAGGTTCCTGAAGAGCAAGCTCGCCTTGGGTCCGGTATGCATGTCGACCGCGCATGGCAGATTCATACTGGAACGCCGGCGACCAAAATTGCAGTGCTTGATTCAGGGATACTCTGGGACTCAGCGGACCTGCGCGAGCGTTACGCGCTCAATGTGGGAGAATTGCCACTTCCGTCGGGGGCGAACAACCACGATGCCAATGGAGACGGCCGCATTTCGCCTCTGGACTGGATCGCCGACCCAAGGTTGGCGGTGATGGCGCGCAAAGGTTATTTGACGCCAGAGGACTTGATGAACACGTTCTCCGACGGAATTGACTCCGATGGGAATGGATTCGTTGATGACATTTCCGGTTGGGATTTTCTTGAGAATGACAAAAATCCAGCAGATCGGACGGAATTCGGTCACGGAACCATGGAAGGCAACATGTCTGCTGGTGCGGTGAACAACGGCATCGAGTCAGCGGGTGTTTGTGGCAATTGTTCCGTAGCATTTCTCAGGGTCAACGATAGTTTCATGGCCGACAGCAACAACATAGCCGCTGCTGTACGATATGCCGTGGATAATGGCTTTTCTGTGGTGCAGGCTGCGCTCGGGCCGTTCAACCTGACACCAGCCCTTCACGCTGCAGTTGAATATGCATGGCAAAACGATGTTGTCGTGGTGGCTACGGCGGGTGATGAAAACAGCTTTCACAGCAATCAGCCCGCGGTGCTCGATCAAGTCCTCTATGTCAATGCATTGCGTTACGACGACAAAACACCCCAGGAATCCTCCAGCTATCTGGCGTTCAACAATTGCAGCAACTTTGGTGCCCGCCTTGATGTCAGTGCTGCTGGTAAGTCCTGCTCGTCGGAGGCAACGGCCCGTTTGGCGGGAATTGTTGCCTTGGCCAAATCTTTCGCCAGTCAAACAGGGCGGCATTATTCAGCAGCAGAAATCATCGCCACAGTGCGGCATACCGCCGATGATATCAATCTTGGTGATGCCGGTCCTTCGTCTGGGCGCATGCCATCAGCAAAGGGTTGGGATTCGACCACGGGCAATGGCCGGGTGAATGCGGCAACATTGCTGCAGGCGATTCAGCGCGATGAAGTATTTCCTGGGGGACGAATTGTTTCTCCTGGATGGTTTGATGTCATTCAAGGGCGGGATGCTGATCACTCTGAAATTCCTGTGAAGGTATCCGTACCTCTTCCACGAACCGGGCGCCTTCAGTTGCGCCTCAGCATCCAAAAAGGTGTGGAAGAGGAAGGGGCTGAGTTAGTTGAAGTGGCTGCAACGCCGATCCTTACCGGTAATTTTGACGATCAATTGGCGGTGATCGACTTTAATTTGTTGTCCCGACTCAAGGCTTCGCCGTTTGAAAATAGCCGCTACCGCGATGCATGGACTATGATTCTCGATGTGGACGATTTATCGGGCAGGATCAGTCGCGTGCGCCGGACGATATTTCGCCTCGACCAATCTGGGTCGTCCGTACAAATTTTCCGCTCTCCGAATTCAAACCATGCATCAGTAGAAAGTGCGCCACTATTTTACGATATCGATGGCGACGGACGGGATGAACTGGCTTTTGCCGATGGAGGCGGACTTGTTCATCTACTGGATTCAAATGATGGAACGGTACCTTCCTCCACAGGCGACATTTCGGGCGAACGGCCAGGGTTTCCTGTGGCTATGCCACTTTCACGGTTGGCACCGGCCTGGCCGGGTGGGATTTTTTCAGCCCTTGCTGCTGGAGAAATCGAAGCCGGAAAACCAGTTCTGGTGGCGGTCTCCATTGAAGGCCACGTGGCGGCGATCGATCGCAACGGGAAGTTTCTTCCAGGTTTCCCGGCCAGTCTTCCGCTGGCAGATTTTTCAGGTGTAAACCGTGGGGCAGACCCTTCCTTTGGTGTTCTGGCTGCGCCGGTTCTTGCGGATATCGATCGCGATGGTCGCGCTGAGATTGTCGTGGTGGGTTTGGATGGTTTTGTTTACGTGTTTCGTTTTGATGGTTCAATGCAGCCGGGGTTTCCAGTACCGGTAACGTACCAGGGAGCATTGGCGAAGATTGTTTCGTCGCCGGCGCTATACGATATCAACGGCGATGGTGCTCTTGATATCATCTTCGGAACTGCGCATTACAGCCAGACGGCAGGTTTTTTATTTGCTGTAAGTGGACGCGGACTTTTGGACAGCAATGTCATCTTGCCTGGGTTTCCTACTATGATTCCTGTGCTCCGCAATAATATCCTACCCTTGATCGGCACCGGAATTGCGACGGCTCCAGCCATTGGTGATGTTGATGGTGACGGGGTCGTTGACATCGTTTCCCATGGGTTTGCTGGAAAAGCATACCTGCTAGGTCTCGATGGAAAATTAAAAAGGTCCATGTTCATGACGCCATCTCCGTCAAGCCCGGCCGTAAATGAAGAAGAGATGGTCGTTGGCTTTGGTCAGCCTGCGATTGCGGATCTAGATGGCGATGGGACAGGCGATATCTTTGCACCTGGTGTGGGCCGAAGGATCCTCATGAATCTGTTGATGGGGGGGCGCCGCATTCCCTACCACTATTTGGTCGGAAGCTGGTCCGGGCTAACAGGCATCATGAATCCGTCATTCCCGAAATTTTTGACAGACACTCCCATTATGGGCTCTCCTATATTTGCCGACGTGACGGGGGATGGGCGTGCGGAGGTTATTGCTGCTGATGCTGGATTCGAACTCCATGGTTTTGACGTTTCAGTTCATCCTGGTGCTGCAGGCAATGGTCTAATCCAGCCGGAGGCAGCCGGATTCCCCAAGCGGACTGGCGGCTGGATGTTGGGCAGCCCCGCGGCCGGGGACTTTGATGGTGATGGCCGGGTGGATATCGCTGGAGCAACCAGAGAAGGTTTTGTTTTCATCTGGCCGACCCTAGGAAAAATATCGAATGTTGGGCGCCATGGCTATCATTACAAGGGCAATATTCAGAGAACCGGAGTCTGGTTGCCAGAGCATTCAAGGGGCACAAGGTGAACAGTAAATTTTTTGGAATAGTAATCTTTGCTTTGAGTTTTGCCTCTGTTGCGATTGCCCAAAACACGCAAAATGCACTGAAGCTAGATTTGACTCAAGATGGCCTCGATGCGGTTGCTCGTGAAATCCAGTCTCGTTTTATGCACGATATTGACTCGCGTGAAATTAATAACATCCACAGGGTCCTTCCTGATGGCTGGATTTTGGATACGCAAGGGCTGCAGTACTCGGTTGATTTTAAAAAACTGAATCTAAAGGCAACCAAAAAAGGTGTTCGCGTTGAATTTGCGGTTGATGGTGTCACACTGCATGCCGATTCAATCAAATTGTCGAAGCCGTGGTTGTGGTGGAACTTGAAATCCAATTGCACAGGCGTCGACGTGAATGTTTCAGGGCCCACGGAACTGGCGTTGTCAGTTTTGTTGATGCCGGTTGTGACTGAGGCAGGCAATTTGGACGCCGACCTGCTTGGATTGGAGTTTTCGATTGATCCTGAAGGCTACGTCGTTCGCGGTCCCACAGAATGCTCTGGGGTTTTGGGCTTTGGTGGTTACATGCGCGATGCCGTTGCCGGAGTTCTTGCAGGAGCCAGGGAACAGGTCGCTGATATTGTCAGGCAACAGGTTCTTGAGCTTCTGCCGGAGGCCGTCGCTGAAATTGATGGCATGTTGCATCAATCCTTTGAGTTGCATGTGGGATACCCTGGTGTTCCATTTTCAGAGGATTTGTTGCTTGCTGGTGCACCTTCTGGGATCGAAGTTCAGGATGGCCGTCTTGTTTTTCTCATGAGTTCCGAGGTGTCAGCGGTCTTGAAAGAAAATTTGCTTGATACGAGGCAAAAGGAGCGGAAGGGTAGACCCATTCCCCCTGGAATCGCCTTTGGTTCTGTTGGGCTGAATAAAAAAGTTATAAATGACGCTTTAGAAGCATTGCATCCAATGGCGCAAAGGGATTTTGAGCTGAAACCGGATATGATTCCACAGCTTGGTCAGTACCTTGATACTGATACGTTGGCCTCGATTTGGCCCGACTTGAATGAACTGGAATTGGATACGTCGGATGTCCGGGCATTTATCAGCTGTCCCGGTCTTCCCTCCGTCGAAACTTTAATAGTTGACGCTGCTGAAGGGTCAGCTCGTGCCGTGAAATTTGCGGTTCAGATTCCTGACGCCAGATTGTCAATTATGGTTAAGTCCAATGGATCTTGGATGGACTACGCAAATATCAATGTGCGCTTGTCTGTCCCATTGGCCATCGACATGAAAGACGGGGAAATGGAAGTGCAGCTGAATGATGTTGCCGTGGTGAGTATCGGTGGTGGGTGGGCCTCAGGCTATAAGCCTTCAGTAGATATATTTGAGTCCGACCTCGCCCAAGTCATAGTGAAGAGTGTTTTCGACATGGTTTTCCTGCAAGGTCCGTTTTTGCGGCTGCTAGTTCCGGTCTACGATTTCGGCGGTGGGCGAATGGGGTTTTCCAATCCACAAACCGATGACCCGTATTTTTCGGTAGATCTTGTCTCAGCGAAACGCTGAGTTTTATTTCAGGGCCGCAGCGTTTGCTCGCGCCTTTGCGGCCTCTTCGCGAATCTGCGCTGGGGTTTTGTCGCGGCTGAACAGGTTGTTTTCCTGATCAGGGTCGATTTCCTTTTCTTTTGCTACTTTATCCATGGCATCGGCGGCCGCAAGCAATGCGGAGCGACGGATTGAAGGAAGCTCAGGGAAATCCTTGTCCACCTGGAGAAAACGGAAGGCGCAAGAATGATAGATTTTTTTACGGCAATAAAAGTTGCTGATGAAAACAGCGTGTTCTGCGAGTCGCTTGCGCCCAGTTAGGATTAGATTCCGGGCATCGCTGGCAAATTTGCTCTCTGGATGTGCCGCCAAGAGTTTGTGCCATTCATTGATCGCCTTGGCGGTAAACTCTTGTTCACGGTTGACCTCCTCCGGTGCATCCTTCCAGTAAGCCTCCCCCACCCTGAACATCGTAAAATCATTTTGTGGATGCTTCGGGTGGAGTTTGACGAACTGTTCGTAAGAAACAACCGCTTCGGTATAGCGACCCAGTTGAAATTGCGCATTGGCAATGAGAAGCTCGGCTTCGGTGGCATACTGGCTGTAAGGGAATCGGGATTTGAATTCCCCGAGCTTGGAAATTGCAATTTCGAAGCTCTCGTCATCGTAAGGTTCCTTCGCGTGTGCAAAAGAAGCTTTGGGGTCATTTGGATCCAGTTCCTTTTCCGTGCAGCCAGGAAGGCTCAATAGGATGGCGAACACCATCCCGCAAAGTATGGGAATCATGGTCGATTTTGATTTATTTCTCATCTGTTCCAGGGCGCTGGAGAACATCCTGAAATCCTTGCAAAGTAGGTTTGACTTCGTTCTACATACCAAAGCGGGGATGCCGATACTACAAAGAGATGAGTGATATGGGACCAAAAACGCAAAAGCCTCTTCCGGGGGAGCCGTCGAGCCGCAACTTCAGTGCGGTTAGGCGGACCTTGTTGTGGGCTTTTGCTGTCTCGATGCTCCTGCACTTGATGACGGTATGGCGTATTGGCGTATGGGGGGGCGAGGCACGTCGTAACCGTGACGTGGTCAAACCGCTTACCCTTCGCATCAAACCACTTCCTGACCAAAAGCCGGCGCAGCATGACAAATCTATTGTAGAAACCAAGCAGGCTCCAACAGCTCCCCCCGTAGGTCAGGCTCGTATGGGGGCACAAGATCACAGAACCCTGCGCGAAACCCGTATGGAAAATCGCCCCGGCAAAAATGGCGACGGCACTGCCGCGAAGGCGCAAATCCAAAGAGACGAGCAAGTTCAAAGGTCAATCCAAAAGCGATCGGCAAAGGAGGCGAGGCGCGAGGTTGAGATAGCCGTTGATCCCCACGGTCAGGTTCGGGTGCTCCGCAAGGGTAAGGCTCGCAACGCCTACGAGGCGCTATTACAAGACCAGGTCGCCCAAAAGGAAAAGTTCGTTAAAGCTGGCCGGACCGAATATCTGGATGACAAGATTTCGCAAGGTGACCGGGTTGATTTGAATACAACTAATTATAAGTACCTATCCTATTTTATCGGCCTTAGAAAATCGATTGAACTGACCTGGGTCTACCCGTCGTCGGCTGTGCGTCAAGGGTTGCAGGGAGAAGTCCGTTTGGAGTTCAAGATTGAAAAGGATGGGCGGATGACGCAGATACGGGTTTTGAATTCGTCAGGATACGAGATTCTCGATCGGGCGATTCTGGAGGCCATCAAGCTTGCAGCGCCATTTGCTCCCCTGCCAAAGTCGATGGCCAAGGATTCCCTGGTGATTACGGCTACATTTCGCTACGTCCTCTACGCATACAATACCCTGTAACCCTTTCTACAAAAGGCTTCCGGGTTCCGGAGGCCGCTTTAGTCTGGTCATGGCACCCGGTTCACGCTAAGATCACCTTTACAGCTTTTTTTAAAACTCCTGTATGCATCCCGGGGGATTCAACTTGCGTTTGTTGATCACCATCGTCGCTCCCTTGATGCTTCTGGCGGGATGCTTGCACCAGCCAATTTTTCCCGGCTCCTCCACTTCAGATCACGTGCACCCGAAACTGACGGAGATCGTTCCAGAGCGGCTGGTTGGCAGCGAAGTCGAGGCCAAATTTGAGGCGGAAGACGCAGCCGAGGCTGGCCTTGAAGGTGAAGGTGAAGGTGAAGATGAAATCGAGCTCACCGAAGAGATTCTCGAGGAAGGCCTCTGTAAGGATGACATTTACGCGACTTGGTTGAAAAACCAATATTATGCCAGCCACGCTGCTCCCCAGGGACAATCTGGAATCGAATTTGACCGCAACACCAATCCTGGTGGGAAGCGCAACCGCCATCTTTACTCCCGAGGATCCCGCTCTAGCCGATCTCGGCGTGGCGCGGCCGAGTCTCGTGAAATGGCTGCCCTTCATTATGCCGCAAACCGGTTTGTCGGAGAAATCACCGACTATTATGGCGGAATCCCGCTGGTAGCCCATCCCAGAGTGGAGTTTTGGATCCGTTATTTCAAGACTCAGGGCCGGGCATCCTTTCTAAAATGGCTGGTGCGCGGTGAGTCGGTGCATCAGGTCGTGGCACCGCTATTGCGAGAGCAAGGCCTTCCCGAGGAACTGTATTTTTTAGCGATGGTTGAATCCGGCTTTTCAAACGCGGCTTACAGCCGTGCCAAGGCTACAGGGACCTGGCAGTTTATGTCTGGAACTGCAAAATTGTACGGCCTCAGGATTGATTACTGGGTCGACGAACGGCGTGATCCGGTTAAGTCCACAGTTGCAGCGGCACAATTTTTGCGCGACTTGTACGAAGATTTTGGCGATTGGCACCTTGCCATGGCGGCCTACAATGCGGGCCCAGGTAAAATTCGAAAGGCCATGCGGCAGACTGGCCGGAAGTCTTTTTGGGATATCGCCGATAGCAATGCGATCCGTCCAGAGACCAAGCACTACGTGCCAAAGGTGCTCGCCGCCCTCGCCCTGGCCAGCAACCCTAAACTTCACGGGTTCGAAGTCAAATTAGATCCAGCAAACGATCTTCCGGTAACGAGCGCATTGGCAAAGGATCCTGTAAGGCTCAGTGAAGTCGCTGCGAAGTTGAATATTCCGATCCGCTCTCTGCGCAGTTGGAACCCGGAACTGATCCACGAGATCACGCCGCCACGTCGCCCAAGAAGTAATCCCGAGGGCTACCGGCTGAGGATGCCTGAGCCCCTAGCCACGAAGTTCGGCCTGATAGAACGAACGCTCGCTGCTGTCGAGGTCAAGGACATTCACATGCACAAGATCAAGCCGGGTGAAACATTAGCCCGGATTGCTTCAATCTATAAAGTTCGTGTGAACCAGATCCTTTCTCTTAATCCGGCCCTGCGCCCAACAAGGCTTCGCACTGGCGTTGAAATTGCTGTCCCTGTTCCCAGTGTCGTCGCCAGGGCGCAAGCACGGCGATCCTGAAATCCCATCGGTTGGAGGGTTTCCAGTGGACCACAAGCGAGAGCCCTTCATTCAACAGAGAATTTTCTGCCCCGGTCCCACGCCGGTGCCGCTCGATGCGAAATTGGCGCCTCTCAATTCCGAGATTTATCACCGAACTGACGATTTTTACGCACTGCATTTGAAGTCCAGTGAAATGCTGCGTCCGATTTTCGGTTGCGAACGGATTCCAGTCATTCTTTCTTGCTCAGGCACTGGCGGCCTGGAGGCTGCTCTGTTGAATTTGACAGCACCTGGCGATGAAGTGATTGTCGTTAACGGGGGAAAATTTGGCGAGCGTTGGGAAGATTTGGCAATCCGCTATGGCTGCGACACGAAAGTGGTCAGAGTGGCGTCCGGTCAAGGGGCTCGCGCTGAGGATCTGCGGAAGGTTCTGATAGGCTGCCGCGCCCCCAAGGCTTTTTTTGTCCAGGCCAATGAGACTTCAACAGGTGTGCGCCATCCGTTGGCCGAGTTGGTGGCAGAACTAAAAAAAACGTTTCCGGATTGCCTCGTCGTTGTCGATGCGATTTCATCCCTTGGGGCCCATCCCCTCAATATGAAGGCGGATGGATTTGACTGTGTCATATCGGCCAGTCAAAAAGGCTTTGGTTTGAATCCTGGTCTGGCCTTTGTTGCCCTTTCGGAGCGCGGCTGGAATCAATTATCGGAGCGCCCCCGTTACTACTTTGACCTGGCTAAGGAACTCAAGGGGCAGAGCAAGGGGCGATCGGCTTGGACTCCCGCCATTGGCCTCATCCAAAGTCTGGCAGTTGTTTTGGACAAGATCCATGGCGTCGGTATTGATGTCATGGTCCGGAACCACGAGCATCTTGCCAGTGCTGTCCGGGCTTCGCTTCCGGCAATGGGCCTTGAGCTTTTTGCAAAGGCTCACCCCTCTAATGCTTTGACGGCCATCGTGGTTCCCGAGGGGATTGATGGAACAGCCTTGCAGGCATTGCTTCGTGATCGCTACGGGGTGACCGTGCCGGGTGGTCAGGACGAGCTCAAGGGCAAAATATTGCGTCTTTCAAACCTCGGATTTGTCAGTAGATTCGATCTTGTTCATGCTTTGTCCGCGATGGAATTTGCATTGCGGGATATGGGTTACGGTCCGTGTTCAGGTTCCAATCTAGGTTCCGGGGTCAAGGCCTTCATGCAGGCCATCGAGTCGTGAATCCGCGCCACGCCATGCACTTGTCTTAACGAGGACGTGCTGCTAGTCTGCGCTTTCGAAACAGTACCTTCGAGAGGATGCCCATGAAGATTGTCGTACTGCTGAAGCAAACGCCTGACACTGAAACAAAAATCAAAATTGATGCATCGGGTTCTGCGATTGAACATGCGGATACCAAGTACATCATCAACCCATACGATGAGTTCGCAATCGAGGAGGCCCTTCAGACCAAGGAAAAGGCTGGCGGAACTCCCGAGGTCGTTATCATGAGCTTTGGGGACGACAAGGCCCGCGAACTCATCATCAAGGGACTAGCGATGGGTGGGGACCGCGGGGTTCTTATCTCCAACGCCGGACTTGAATCCGCAGATTCACTGACGGTGGCCAAGGTGCTGGCTGCGGCCATAAAGACTGAGGGCGCGTCTTTGGTTCTATGTGGGCGTCAGGCGATTGATGACGACAATATGCACGTAGGAACCATGACAGCTGAATTGTTGGGCTGGCCTCATGTCAACGTGGTGACCAAGTTGACTTTGACTGGCGAGAAGGCCCATGTGGAGCGTGAGGTTGAGGGGGGCAAGGTCGAAGTATATGACGTGAACTTGCCTGCAGTGATTGGGGCCCACAAATCATTGAACACACCCCGTTATGCCTCGTTGCCAGGAATCATGAAGGCCAAGAAAAAACCTTTTGATGCCAAAACCCCTGGGGATTTCGGAATTAATGCTGCAGACATCAAATCCAAGATCAAAGTTGTAGTGAAAAGCTACGAATATCCGCCAGCAAAGCCAGCAGGCAGATTATTCCAGGGTGAAGAATTGGAAGTGATGGCCGACAAGGTTGTTCAATTGTTGCGTCAAGAGGCGAAGGTTCTCTAATTGTGCGGCGCGATCGCGTTTTTTGATTTTAATTTCAAATCTTTTGATTTTGAATTTTACGGAGAATCACGGACATGAAAGTCCTCATTTTTGTCGAACAACGTGATGGGAAAATAAAGTCATCTGCATTCGAAGCGCTCACGGTTGGTGCTCGACTTGCAGGTTCCCCAAGCGATGCAGCTGCGGTCCTCGTTGGTGCCGATACGGCATCCTTGACCGGCCAGCTTGCTGGCTATGGCGTTGATAAGGTTTACACAATTTCTGGGCCTGATTTTGCGCTTTATAACGCGATGGGTTGGGCTGCAGGAGTTGAGGCAGCTATCAAGGACTTCGCTCCGCAAGTTTTGGTGGGTGTAGCTTCTCCCATGGGCAGGGACTTTTTCCCACGCCTTGCGGCTCGCATGGATGCAGCACTTTTAACCGACGTCATAGCCGTTGACTGGAAAGACGGTGCTCTTCATGGGACAAAACCGATGTATGCCGGCAAGTGTCGCGCGCACCTCGTATCGCAAAACTGTAATCTGCACATGGTCACGATTCGTCCCAATGTGATGCCAGCACAAAAAACCGGTTCAGGATCTGCTTCAGCGACCACCCTGCAAGTAGCCTCGCCTTCTGCCCAGTCAAAAACAGTCGAAATCCGTAAGGGCAAGAGCGAGAAGGCTGATTTGACAGAGGCTTCCCTGATCATCTCAGGCGGCCGTGCCATGGCCAATGCCGAAAATTTCAAGATCCTTCATGAATGTGCGGATGTCATTGGAGCAACTGTTGGGGCTTCCCGCGCAGCGGTTGATTCTGGATATGCGACTCATGACATGCAGGTGGGCCAGACCGGCAAAACGGTGAATCCAAATCTCTATATCGCCTGCGGGATTAGTGGTTCAATCCAGCACATGGCCGGCATGCGTACTTCGAAGGTCATTGTTGCAGTTAATACCGACAAAGACGCACCGATTTTCACGATCGCAAATTACGGCATTGTCGGTGATTTATTTCAGGTAGTGCCGCTGCTGACCAAAAAGTTGAAAGAACTGGTCGGGCACTAGAACAATTTTTCCCATTACAAGTAACCCTCACTGCGCGCCGAGTGGAGTAGTCCTTCACGAAACTTCGGGTGCGCGAGGGCTACCATCGCCCGGACTCGTTCTGCGACATTTTTTCCTGCCAGCTCTGCAATTCCGTATTCTGTAACGACGGTGTCAATGTCGTTGCGGGTAACGCTGACCTTCGCTCCCGGCGCCAGTGAGTGAACTATTTTTGACACCTTGCCATCTTTGGTCGTCGCACGCAGGGCGATGATTCCTCTGCCGGCTTGGGATCTCTGGGCGCCAGAGTGGGTGTCGGTTGCTCCCCCAACCCCACTGATGGGACGATGGCCGACCGACTCTGAGCAGACTTGGCCGGTGAGGTCGACCTCAATCGCGGAATTAATAGATGTCATCCGGTAATTACGGGCAATCCTGACGGGGTCGTTGATGATTGAGGTTGGATGCAATTCGATGGCGGGGTTGCGGTCGACAAAGCGATACAACCGTTCACTTCCATAGACAAACCCTCCGACGATCTTGCCCTGCCACATGGTTTTGCGGCTCCCATTGATCGCCCCAGCCTCATAGAGCAGCATGATCGCATCGTTAATCATCTCTGTATGCACGCCGAGGTCCTTGCGCCCGACAAGAGATCTCCCCACCGCATTGGGGATTGCACCAATGCCGAGTTGGATGGTTGCGCCGTCTGGCACAAGTTCTGCCACATAAGACCCGATCTTTTCCTCTTCGGGGCCTGGTGTAGGGCAGGAAATTACAGGAAGCGCCTTGTCCTGATGAATTAGATAATCAATCTCATCGAGGTGTACCGTCGTTGCTCCGTACGTTACCGGCATCGCAGGGTTTGCTTCCAGAATGACGCACTTTGAGCGACGCAGAATTTCTGGTTCGTAGCAGGCGTTTAAACCAAGGCTGACGAATCCACGCTCATCTGGCGGGGAACAACTACCCCAGAAGACGTCGACAGGCTTGTCAACAACCGGGACCCGGGTTCGATCAATCCAGTAGGCAGTCTTTCGTGCAGCGGGTGGCATGCTCGCCGTTGTCAGGATGTGGTGAGCCCACCGGGACATATGATTTGGTACATAATGAACGTGCTTCCAATTTCCATTTTGACGCACATGTGTGCTCAGAAACATGGCTTCGATCTGGATATGCCCGTCCAGTTCCGGATCTACAAAACACGGGTACGCCTGGCTTGGATTGGCACAAAAAATCCGGGTGTCACGGATTTCCCGGGCGCGCTGTCCTAACAATTCATAAAAATGGCGCGGTTCACAAGCAGCGTGGGCCGCTACAACATTTTGCCCGCTCTGGATGAGGTTGATAGCTGATTCCGGAGCGATTGTTTTGTGTCTTGCGCGATCCATGGCACATCCATTCGTTGGCAGATATCGCGACGGAACTTTACGTCGCTGCATTCGTGTACCATAGTAAACACCAGCAGAACAGGAGGGTCGAGCATGAAGGCATCGGTGGCTAGTAGATCATTTGTGACAGCGGCTGGAATTGTGATTTTTAGTGGCAGCGTCTACGCCGCGAATCCAGACCAAACCCGCGCCAGAATGGACAAAATTTTCGGAGCATTGGTGTCGGTATTGCCGTTGAGTTTGAATGGTGCTGAATATGAAAAGCCTGCCAACCGTGAAATGGTCCTTGGCAGGCTCAAGGACCTTAGCGATGAGTCACAAAGCCTCGAATCTCATGCCACGGGAAATGACCGAACATTTGCTTTCATCGCTGGATCACTGGCCAAAGACGCTCGTGACATCCACCGGTGGTACGCTCGCGGTAGTTACGGTGAGTCTCGTTATTTGCTGCACAACCTGACAGAAAACTGCATCGCATGCCATTCTCGCCTGCCTGAGGCCAAAGTGTTTCCAGCAGCCGACGTATTTTTTAAAGACGTGAAAGTTGCCTCGCTGCCTTTGATGGAGCGCGCCCAACTGCAAATGGCCACCCGCCAATTCGATGCGGCGTTGCAAACCTATGAAGAACTGTTCAAATCATCCGGGAGCCGGACTTCGGAAATTGTCATGATGGATGGGTTCGTCGACTATCTCAAGATTTGCATCCGGGTAAAGCAGGAAGTTGCCAGACCAATTCCGATACTCGAAGGCATGCTCAAACGACCCGATTTGCCAAAGTTTGCCTCGTTGCAGTTGTCCCAATGGATTGCCTCCCTCCGCAAGCTTTCAAAGCGTCATGACAAAGCTGGTTTTGAGTTGCCATCCGCTCGAAAATTGATCTCGGATGCGCAACGGGCAAGTGAGTTTCCGATGGACCGGGGCAGACTTGTTGACTTCATCTATGCCTCGCGTTTGCTAAATTCTTACATTCAAAAGAAGGACCCTGGAGCCGCTGCCTTGGAAAAAAGGTTTTCGCCGGCAACGGTCCAAAGTCCGCGTCCCGATCTCGCAGAAGCTTATTATTTGTTGGGCGTGACAGAATCGATGATTGGACGATCATACTGGCTGTCACAAACCGAATTTTATCTTGAGACGGCAGTCCGTTCTGCACCACATTCTAAATATGCGGACAAGGCTTTTGCCTTTCTTGAAGAGCAGGTTTTGGTGGAGTTTTCAGGCTCTTCCGGAACGAACGTTCCGGAGGATATGCAAAAGACACTGGATGACCTTCGGAAACTGATGAAGCGTTGAAGTCCGCTTCATCAGGCCGGATTATAAAGTCTTCAAATCAGTTGGACGACGGCACAGAGAAAACAGTGTTGATGGAGCTGCCATTTAGGCTACGCACGTGAATCAAATTTCGCCCAACCAGGAGTTCATCGGGCAAACGGACGCTTCTGGTGAATGTCTCTTCTATTGGCTGGCAGGCAAGGCCCCTACTGTCCTTAAGGATCGGCAGGAGTTCGATGATTCGTCCCTTGTGCAGAACGCGCACATCCTCGAATTGCATGCAGTCATTGGTGAAGCGGCCGTTGATTTTTGCCTCAAACTTTCCATCGGAAGCTTTAGAAACAGAAATGGAATCAACGGGAGCGTAAAGGAAGTCGTCAGGGCCATAGGTGCCCGTACCAGCATCGAGTTCAACGTTGAGGTTTTTGAGTAGCATGCCTTTGTTGGTGGATATCTGATAGGTGCCTGAATCAAGGGCCCCTATGTGAATAATATTGGTAAACGGCACTAGCGGCACAATGCACGGTCCTGGAAACCGCCGGGCCATCTGCGCTATTTTAATGACTCGCGTCGCTTGGTCGATCTCGATTTCTGGTCGGGTCAAACGGTAGCAACTGTTTGGCAGGTAGCCGTCCAAAACAACGACAATTTCGTCGTTGGAATCGAAGCCGTTTGGGACAAACAGATCCACCACATCAACGGAAACCAGCTCAGCGAGTGCATGGCGCGGTTGGCTTGGCTTGGCTTGTGCGATACTTGAGATCAAGGTTGCACAAGCAATGAAAGACGCGATTTTGCTGTTCATTTATGGTAACTCCCGGATTTGATAACTCGGTCTTATATCGATTTATTAAAATAAATGCAATAGTTTAATATAATTAAATAAATTTTAATAATATATTATGGTCCAGATGCCGCCCCATAAAATCGATCCTTCATCGAAATCTTGTCCCCCAACCTCATCTTCCCAGATCGACAGAACACTAGGTCTCCTGTGGTTTATGTATATTGTGTCGTCGGCGGTATTCGTGGGGCTGGGGTATTGGCTCTTGCGGGTCCGCCTTTCCACCGACTATGCCCCGTCCAATGGCGGCCTCGCGATGGCTGGTTTGCTCGCGATTTTGGTGTCAGAAGGCGCTGTTTACGTTTCCAAAAGTGCTGCCAAAGCCCAAGATGCCAGAACACGTCTGACCTTGAGCCTCATTGCCCTCAGCCTTGCCGAAGTCGTCGCGATCGGTGGAATTCTAGCGGGATGGCTGCTGGGATCTCACTATCCCTTGATTCTCCTGGCAGCCGTTTCGCTGGTTCTATTTTTCCGACTTTCCATTTCTCTGCGTTGAGGGCTCTCAAAATGTGCGAGCTTTTGGGCCTCTGTCAGCCTGCTGCTCGTTGTGCTTAGTTCAGGCGCAGGCCATTCCGGATGTTTTAGCTTGATTTGGGAAGCCAGCATTTTTTTGGCTTCGCCGGGACCGTAAATGTGCACGCTGGTAACGACGCGATGCTGCGGGTTTTTTTCAATGGAGGCGATGATTCCTCGCATGAATGCAACGGATTCGTGTTCTCGCCTGCGTTCGGCTTTGATGTTGGGTTGGACTGTGAGGTGCTGGAAGGCCATGTGACCGTGCCGTCCTCCTGTGGAATTGCAGCGTCGCTCGATATCTGACGTGAACCTTTCGAGGGCTTTTTTTGGCGGATCGTCGGGAGATGCGACGCTTCGCTCCTCGATCCTCATAACGGCGCTGTGACGATCCAACCACACGGTGACTTGTAGTGTCGAGTTGTCCTTGGCTGTCACGAATACCCCCCCCTCTGCCAGACCATGTATCGGACCGACTGTTGGCCTCAGTCTAGCAAGGGGGGTGCCATGTTCCGCTCTCTCTCATGGAGGGCTATCCGTGCGGTTTGGGTTTGCCTCAAATTCAGTATCAATATCCTGGTCGCCTGACTCTTCCAGGCCGCTGCCGGCGCCCTCGCTGGTTGGAAGAGGGTGCTGGTCACCGGTACTACCGGTGGTTGGTTCAGCAACCTCCGGATGACGGATCACGCCGCCCTTGGAGCCCGTCCAGCCGAGGATTGCCGAAGATGCAATGGCCAGTCCGGTGGCGGCCAGATAAGCGCGACCAGCCATCGGCGATTTACGGGAGGCAAGAAAAAAAGCTGCGGCAGCAGCAAGCCCACTGACCGTTGTCACAATAACTGCTTTTTCCGCGGCTTCCTCGTGCTCTTCTATATGGGCATCGTTGACGATTGCGGCGTTTTCCAAAAAGTCAGCGGCAGGTTCTCCGGAAAAGTAGGTCGCCAAAGCAGCCAAGGATGCGACAACTGAAAGTGACAGGGCGATGCTTTGAATCTCTTTTGACTTGCGGAACAGACCGTGAATGCCAATCGCGGCTGAAGCCAGCATCAGCACGATCGGGAAATGATTGATTACGAGATGGAAGTGGGCAGCATTCATCAAAGCCTCCTGTTCTGCAAGACATCGACAATACTACTGCGGGATGGCTTTGGAATCACTAATTGCCTTCCGGCAAATCGCTTGCGCTTCCAGATCATCCAGTTGAGGGAAATGGACATAAAATTGTCCGATCCCCATGAAGCCTTCAGGCCGGTCTAATGTGATGAGGTCGTCACATTCGGCCTCGATGCTGGCGGCGCTATCCCGTGAGCATACGGGGACGGCACACAACACACGATGGAACCCTAAACTCCTTAGTGTGCGCAGCGCGGCGATGGCCGTCGCACCAGTTGCAATCCCATCGTCAATGAGAATGGGAGTGGTCTCGGGATCATTGGTTGACAAGTGGCAATCTGCAAAAAGGATCCGTCTGCGTGCACACTCTGTTCGCTGGCGGGCTATTTCCTCATCGCGATCCTCTTCTGTTAGTCCGATGCTCGCCATGATCGAGGGATTAAGAAAGGCTGGACCATTTTCCGTAACGGCTCCAAATGCTAGCTCTGGTTGACTTGGGCAACGCAGCTTTCGGGCGACAAAAACGACCATGGGCCATCCCGTAACTTTTGCAGCGGCTGCCGCAATTGGGATGCCTCCGCGTGGAATGGAAATCAGCAGCGGCTTGGTGATGAGTAATTGTTTGAGTCGCTGGCCGAGGCGGCTTCCGGCGTCGTTCCGATCGGTGAAAATCAAGGAGTCCCCCAAAGCGAATGAAGCTACGGTGGATCACTTGCAAAAAAAAGACCCGCATCCCTTGCGGGTGCGGGTCTCTAAATGTGGAATCAGCCCGACTTAGTAGTCGTGTTGGCTCCGCGGAGCGCGGTCAAAGCCACGGCTTTCGCGCGGTGCCTGTGGGCGAGCTTCGTTCACGTTGAGCTTGCGCCCATCCATGTCAGCGCCATTGAAGCGACGAACTGCTTCGTCAGCGTCGCCATCGTTCGCCATTTCGATGAAACCGAAGCCTTTGCTGCGGCCAGTCTCGCGATCACTGATTACTTTTGCCGAGTCAACGACGCCAGCTTGCGAGAACAGCTGATGAAGATCGCCATCGGTCGTACGGTACGGGAGATTGCCTACATAAAGTTTCTTGCCCACGGTTCACCTAACAAAATACGAGGTCGTTTTTTTGGCTTTGGCATCAACGGGTAGTCGGGACCAAAACCGCCTTATCAAAAGTTAGGTTAGCAGAATTCTAATAGAATACAAACAAATTAAGCTTTCGTTGTCATCTCCGAGTCTTGCATGGTAGCGTCAACCAATGATTTCGGTAGGTTGCCCTTTTTCTGGGCAGCGATGTTTTTTTACGGATTCCCGGCAGGAGCCCTGACAGATGAACATGAGACTTGTAACCCGCGTGACACTTGGCTTTGCTGTTGCTGCTCCGCTGGCTATTGGGCCAAATATCGAAGCCCAAGCGGCAGAGGATTTCATCAAAATCGGGGAGGTGGGATCGACCACCGGCTCTGAGGCAACATTTGGTGTGGCCACCCATCAGGGCGTTGACTTGGCTATCAAGGAAATCAACGCGACCGGTGGCATCAAGGGAAAAAAACTGAAAGTTATTTTACTCGACGACCAGGGCAAGCCAGAAGAGGCGGCAACCGCCACAACACGGTTGATCACTCAGGATAAGGTCACTGCCATCATTGGGGAGGTCGCGTCTTCGCGTAGCCTGGCGATGGCACCAATTGCGCAGCAATATAAAATCCCGATGATTTCGCCATCTTCAACCAATCCCAAGGTCACGGAAATTGGGGATTACATCTTTCGCGTCTGCTTCATCGACCCGTTTCAGGGCTTTGTCATGGCCCGTTTTGCAGCTGAAAATTTGAAAATTAAGCGCGTTGCGATCCTTCGCGATGTAAAAAACGACTACAGCGTCGGCCTTGCCAAGTATTTTACCGAGACATTCAAAAAGCTTGGCGGCGATATAGTTCTCGACCAGAGCTACAGTGCCGGCGACATTGATTTTAAATCGCAACTAACAGCCATCCGGGCCACGAAACCGGATGCCATTTTTGTCCCGGGCTACTACACCGAAGTTGGACTGATCGCGCGCCAGGCCCGCAGCCTCGGCATCAAGGTTCCCATGATGGGTGGCGATGGTTGGGATTCCCCAAAGCTGCTTCAGATTGGTGGCAAGGCCATGGAGGGAGCTTACTTTTCAAACCATTACTCGGCTGAAGACAAGTCTCCGCACGTTCAAGCCTTTATCGACCGGTACCGCAAAGCATACAAAGACACTCCATCTGGCCTCGCTGCAATGGGATTTGACGCGACGATGGTTCTGGCCGATGCCATGAAGCGCGCGAAATCTCTCAGCACTTCGGATATTCGGGCAGCTCTTGCCGCAACCAAGGATTTTCAAGGTGTGACGGGTCGGATTTCTATCGATCAGCAACGCAATGCTGTGAAGCCTGCGGTTGTTTTGAAGGTGGTTAATGGATCCTTTGCCTACGAGTCGACGATTCGGCCGGGCTGATACTTTGGTTGTTTCGTTTTTTGAGTTAGGGGCGTGATTCAAGCAAGACTCAGGGGCCGCACATGGACCAGTTCCTTCAGCACGTTATCAATGCCTTGTCATTGGGAAGTATTTACGCCCTGATTGCCCTCGGATACACGATGGTTTTCGGGGTCTTGCAACTGATTAATTTTGCCCATGGTGAAATTTATATGTTGGGTGCATTCACAGGAATGTACACAATCCGGTGGCTGCGGCTGGAGGAACATCCAGGAATCGGCTCACTGATCATCGCGCTTATTGCTGCCATGGCGGCCAGTGCGACAGCTGGTTTTATCATTGAACGCTTGGCCTATCGTCCTCTACGTAAAAGTCCACGAATCAACTTGCTCATCACAGCGGTCGGCGTGTCGCTTTTTCTTCAATATTCAGGTCAGCTTGTTTTTGGGTCCGATCCGCAGTTTTTTCCAACCGGAATTCTGGAGATCGAAGGATACAACTGGTCCTACGGTGATCTTGTCATCGAACCGATGCAAATTGTCGCTCTTGTTCTCGCGCTGATTTTGATGTTCGTCTTGCAGTATATTATTTTCAGAACGCGTCTTGGCCGGGCAATGCGAGCCGTTAGTTTTAACCACGATTTCGCCAGCCTCATGGGAATTCCTACCAATCAGATCATCTCAGCAACCTTCATGCTGGGTTCTGCACTCGCGGGTGCCGCCGGTGTTCTTGTCGGTCTGATATATCCAAAGATCGATCCTTTGATGGGTACTATGCCCGGCTTAAAGGCCTTCGTGGCGGCCGTCCTTGGTGGTATCGGAAATGTCACGGGAGCCGTACTCGGAGCCTTCACGCTCGGTTTGGCAGAGGAATTTCTCGTCGGCTACTGGGTCCCTACGTATCGTGATGCACTCGCATTCGGTATTTTGATTTTGATCCTGCTGTTCAAACCCAGTGGATTGTTGGGTGTTCACAGGGCCGAAAAAGTCTAACTGAATCCAGTTGAAGTTTGACGAGAGGATTGTGAATGGAAGCCGTCCGTAGACAAACTCGAATGCCCAAGCACAGATTTTTATTCAGCGCGTCCACCTACCAAACATTGTCTTGGGGTTTGGTCCTTTTAGCGGCTTTTGTCGTGAGTCCGTGGATTGAACAGGGGATCAACCCTTATTGGTTCACGATTGTCATCTACTGTGGAATTAATATCATCCTCGCGGTCAGTCTCAATCTGGTCAATGGATTTACTGGCCAATTTTCTATTGGCCATGCTGGTTTCATGGCCGTTGGGGCATACGTTGCTGCTGTGGTCACGATGGCGCTCGGTGCAAACCCGGCTTGGAACGAATTCGTCGCGTCCAATGGTATTTCTGAAAGTGCCGTCCTTCCGATCGGATTGTGCCTTGGCGGCATTGCGGCGGCAGGGGCGGGATACATGGTTGGCATGCCATCCCTGCGACTGCGTGGGGATTACCTCGCCATCGTCACGCTTGGATTTGGCGAAATAATTCGGGTTATCATGATGAACACAGAGGCGGTTGGCGGGGCCAGCGGACTAAATAACATTCCGTTTCTGAGCAATTTTGGTTGGGTATATTCATCCGTTGTTTTGACGGTCTTTTGTGTGTGGCGCATGGTCCATTCATCGCACGGAAGAACACTCCTCGCCGTACGAGAAGATGAAATTGCCGGCGAGGCTATGGGTGTCAACACAACCCAGGCTAAAGTCCGGGCATTCGCCATGGGAGCTTTTTTTGCTGGAGTCGCCGGCGGACTTTATGCACACCAGCTGCGGATTCTCACACCCCAAACTTTTGACTTCAATCGCAGCTTTGAGGTTGTCATCATGGTTGTACTCGGCGGGATGGGAAGCATCAGCGGCTCTGTGGTGGCTGCGGTTCTTCTTACAGTTTTGCGGGAAGCCCTTCGGGTCGTTCAAACCTGGTACGAGATTGATATCCGAATGGTAATTTATTCTCTAGTTTTGATCATTCTCATGCTGACCAGGCCTAACGGTCTGTTTGGTTCTCGGGAGATTACTGACTTTTTCCCTGCATCCTTGCGACGCAAACTGGCCGGTGGAGCCGAAGCCCGCGGAGGCGTAAAATAATGACAGCTGTTAATTTTACAGGACATGGGGTGTTAGAAGCTCGGAATCTAACCATGCAATTTGGCGGGTTAAAGGCAGTATCTGAGCTCAATATCGTGATTCCATCACAGTCGATTTTTGGTCTCATTGGCCCGAATGGAGCTGGTAAGACGACCGTCTTCAACATGCTTACAGGTGTGTACCGGCCAACATCGGGCGAAGTTCGGCTCCATGATCAAATCACCAACGGACTTAGACCCTTTCAAATTACGCGCCGTGGCCTCGGCCGAACCTTTCAAAACGTTCGTTTGTTCAAAAACCTGACGGTCGAGCAAAATATTTTGGTTTCTTTGGATCAGAACCCGTCCAAGCCTCGATTCGGCTTGTTGCCTTCGTTGTTGAGGACGTCGGCGGTCCTGCGGGCTGAAGTCGACAAACAGGCAGACGCCCTAGAGATCCTTAAGATTTTCCACCTGGATAATCGCGTGTCGGAGCTGGCTCGTAATTTGCCGTATGGCGACCAGCGACGATTAGAGATCGCTCGTGCGATTGCAACCGGTGCACGGATCCTCTTGCTTGACGAACCAGCTGCCGGTTTGAACGCTCATGAAACGAAAGCCTTGATGGAAAGTATCCGTTTCATTCGCGACAAGTTTGCCGCAACGATCGTCCTTATCGAACATGATATGAAGCTTGTCATGGGTGTTTGCGAGCGTATTGCAGTCTTGGATTACGGGGTAAAGATTGCTGAAGGAACGCCGCATGAAATCCAAAAGGATCCCAGAGTCATTGAGGCATACTTAGGTAAGGCTGCCGTAGAGGGAGATGGCTCCAATGTTGGTGGCGGAGGTTCGAATGTTAAACCATGAAAACACATCATCGTCAGATGCAGCGGGGGCGAAATTAGAAGGCTCCGTCGATGGGTCATTGGTCCTGCGGATTAAGGATGTGTCCGTTCATTACGGTATGGTTCAGGCCCTTCACAATGTTTCTTTTGACGTTCCCAGAGGCAAGATTGTGACCTTAGTTGGGGCCAACGGGGCGGGCAAGACAACCATGCTGCGTGCTATCTCTGGTCTTGTAAGGGTTTCCCACGGTGTTATTGAGCATCGCGGTGAAGTTATTTCAACCAGTCAGCCTCATGAGATTGTGCGCAGACGGATCTGCCAATCTCCAGAAGGTCGTGGGATTTTTCTGAATCTTTCGGTTGAGGAAAATCTCGATCTTGGGGCGTGGGCGGCACCAGACAAATTGTCCTACAAGATTAATCTTGAGCGTGGCTTCGAAATGTTTCCGCGTCTAAAAGAGCGACGGCGCCAAAATGCCGGAACTCTGTCAGGCGGCGAGCAGCAAATGTTGGCAATTGCGCGCGCGTTGATGGGTCAGCCGGAAGTGCTCCTTCTTGATGAGCCAAGCCTCGGGCTTGCGCCTCAGATCATTGAAAAGATTTTTGAAATTGTCCAACAGATCAACCGTGATGGGATGACCATCCTTTTGGTTGAGCAGAATGCCTTGCAAGCTCTTGGTATTGCGCACCATGGGGTTGTTCTGGAGACAGGCCGGGTTGTTTTGCAAGGCCCGTCGCGAGAACTATTGGCGTCCGACGAGGTCCGTAAGGCCTATTTGGGTGAGTGAAGAGACGCAGATCTTTTTCCAGTTGGCCACAGTCTTTGGCGTGGCTTCTGTCGCAGTCATTGCATCCAATGCCTTGCGCATGCCGTCCGTGGTGGGGTTTCTTCTCGCCGGCGTTTTGCTTGGGCCTCATGGATTAAAATTGGTTCCAGACCTTGCTAGCCTTCATGTCCTCAACGAGACGGCCATCGTGTTTTTGATGTTCACCATTGGACTTGAATTTTCGCTGGGCTCCATTTCCCATTTAAAAAAATCATTTTTTGGACTTGGAACGCTTCAAGTTGTCGGGACGTCTGGTTTAATTGCCCTTGTGATGAATCGGTTTCTGCACGTTGGCGTCGGTCCGGCGATCGTCGCCGGTTACATGATTGCGCTTTCGTCGACAGCGATCATCATGAAGTTGCTGCAGGGGTCCCAGGATGTGGCTTCTCCTCAAGGCAACGCGTCCCTTGGTGTTCTGTTGTTTCAAGACATCATTGCAATCCCGATGATGCTGAGCCTTCCCTTACTCGCAGGTGGGCAAAGTTCGAAGCTGTTCAACAGTCCTGTGTCTGTTGGTTCATTTCTCGGTGAGATCATTGCTGTCATAATAGTTGTAGGTTTTGCTGGAATTTTCTTGGTGCCGCGCCTGTTAAAGATGGTGGTGGAATCCCGCAACCGGGAACTTTTCTTTTTTAGTGTTCTTTTTATTTGTTTTGGCTTTTCAGTGCTTGCTGGAAAGGTTGGCTTTTCAATGCCCCTGGGGGCTTTTTTCGCCGGTGTCATGATCGCTGGCTCTCCCTTTGGGCGGCAGGCATCTTCTGAAATTGTCCCACTGCGGGATAATTTCCTTGGTTTTTTCTTCATATCGCTTGGACTCTTGCTGAACCTGAAATTCTTTTTCTTGAATATCCATGGAATTATCGCTCTTGGCGTTCTTTTATTGCTGATGAAAGTATTGCTAACTTATGTGGCTGCAGTTGCCTTGCGTTACACTGAAAAAGTGGCAATCCTTGTTTCGCTGATCGTGTTTCAAGTGGGTGAATTTGCATTCGTCATTGCCCAAGAAGCTGAGAAATTACAGATTCTGTCTTTGGAGCAGTTTCAGTATTTTCTTTCGATATCATTGCTATCGATGATGGTTTCACCTTTCATTTATAAAATTGCACCTGCCATCGCGGAGCGCATCACCGCATCCGCCCGTTTTTCCTCAGGCCGAAAGAAGAGCGAAAACCCAGAGACGCAGGGTTTGGTCAATCACGGCATCATCATAGGGTTCGGGATTGCAGGGCGGAGGGCCGCTAGCGCCTTTGACACCGCAGGAATCCCATATTGTGTGATCGATCTAAACTTTAAGGCCATCAGGGATTTAAAATCTCGTGGCGTGGTCGCTATTTATGGGGATGCAAGCAAGGACGAAATTCTAGAGGCCATCTCAGTGGAAAAGGCCAAGGTTGTTCTGGTCGCTGTGGCTGGGAGGCATATGGTTCCAGCCATAGTTGCGGCACTTGACCGCCATCACTGCAAAGGTAAATTGATTGTTCGTGTGGTGTTTGAACGCGAAGCCGATGAGATCGTTGAAATTCGTCCCGGCATTGACGTTGTCGTGGCCGAAGTAGTGTCAGCCAAGGTTTTGGCAGAGCGAGCCCTGATCGCCTTTGGACTTTCTCTGGATCAAAGTCGCGAGGTTCTCAAACAGCAGCCACTTGATCAGTAGGTAGCCCGTTACGATTGCTCAGAAGTTTCCTCCAGCTTCAGCGCCAAGGCAAAATTGATCAGGGGATCAACCTGAGAAGACATCAACAGGATTTCACCTGGTTTTACAGACCCCGGTAGCAGTAAATCAACGTCAAGCATGGCCTCAATAATTCCAGTCAGATCCAAACTATCAGCCAACAAAAGTCGCCAGACATATTGCTGCATTGATTTACTAGAGTCCTTGATATCATCTTCAGTTAATTCTCCGGCACGACCGAACAACTGTTTGAACTCCTCGAAATCCTGCGCCTTCATTAATTTCGCCATTCTGCTGTCTGTGATTTTCGCCTGTGCAGCAAGGACTGCCAACGGACCACGATCCATGACAGCCTTCAGTTTGTTCAGTTCTGACAGGATCTGTGTTCTTGGATCAAGGTTTAGCAGGGGATAAAACTGTGTCCTGATTGAATAAAGCAGGAACATTATCCGGTGATAAAGATGTGTCGACGGTTTTCTGGCGAAAAAGCTGTCGTCAATGTAGATGCTCGATGTTGCAGCGTCATAAAAAATTTCGGGTCCGAGCCCCTGAAGCGCGAACAGAGAAAGTCCCCGTTCAGAAAATAATTTGGAATGAAAACCAAATCCTGCGTGTCCTGCAATACCCGTCGTCCAGTTCAGCCGCTGCCGTTTTGCCTCAATTTGCCGCACGGACATTTTCAGGGATTTCGCCAGCCCCTTCAGAGTGAAGCGTTCCGGAAAGGAAAGTGCCAGAAGTGGAGCCGCCCGAAGCAGCAAACGAAAAAAAGGGGTTTTCATTATTCGGGGCGAGATTCCAGGCGGGAAACGGTTTTTACCGTGCCGGCTATAGCCATATTCGTGTGGCTTTCGCCAGACGCGCCAGTCCCAGCGCTCCAGAAAGTGAGATTCACCGCGCATAACAGCCACAGCCTGTAATGCCAAATGCTTCTCTATCTTATTGGGCATTTCCGAGGCGAGTATTTCGTTGGTTGACTCATGAGTCAACTTGCGGTTTCTGACCGCATCCCGCCAATCCTTTACTTCCTGTGCGGGTGCGCGAGGAACTACCTGAAAAAAATTGATGTTGCCACTTGGCGCCTCTTTTGGCTGCTCAGATTCCCCTTCCCCCTTGTCCTCGTCTTTCTCCTCCTCTTTCTCCTCCTTTTTCATTTTCACGGCATTCTCGGCTTCGACTGGCAGCTGAACCGGAGATGAGGCAAGATTCGGGCTATCAAGAGCGAACGTGATGCTTGGCTCCACCGCCTCGGGCTGTTCAAAGGACAAAGGCGGAACGTCCACTGTTTCCGGCAGCTCAAAGGACAATGGCGGAACTTCCACTGCCTCCGGCAGCTCAAAGGAAAGGGCCGGAACTTCCACCGCCTCCGGCAGCTCAAAGGATATGGTTGGGACGTCTACTACTGGTGTGGCGGAAATAGTTTCTGAAATTGGTGATGTCACACCAGCCTGAGTCACCTCTGGTATAATTTTTTCCAGCTCAAACCCATTAAATCCTCGTTCAGCCTCGAGCGACTCAATAGTGAACGGATAGTTTGAAAGGAGTGCAGGGTTTGTCCTGATGCCCGGCAAGATTTTATCAAGGTACCTGTTAACTTCGTCTTTACTGCCCACTTCGGAGAGAAGCATATAATAAGGAATCCAGAGACTCTGCGCCTCTGGTGAAGCTACGTCCAGCCTGGCCTGGACTTTCTCAATGATTGATCTTGCCTGACTCCTGTCACTTAGATGTTGCGAGGCCAAAAGTGCCAATTCCACTGGAATTACAGGTGAGATTGCCGGGGAGCTGTACCAATCCAGGAGTAGGCTAATGAGTGTATTTTTATCGGGACGTTTAATTTCAGCCCTGAAATCCATTTGATCCAGAGCGTGATATAGCCGAAGAGCGAGAATGCCTTCAGATCCCGAAGCCGCGGAAAGTCCTCGACGGAACAGGTTCCGCGCAGTGTCAAATTTCCCGTTCCGGTAGGCACCAGCAATGGCAGGGACAGGATCCAATGGGGTAACGAATCCAGCATTTGCCAGTTGTTCGCGGATCTCAGTGGCAGATTGTTGGTCAAATTCGTCAAGCAGCTGGATAAGTTCGGCAGCCAGTTGGTCAATTGTGTTCGGGGAAGTGTGCGCCCCTTCTGGTATTTTTATAAGTTCATTGCGGTGTGGCTGAAGGCGCGTGAGCCATGCCCCTATAATCCTTGAGGCTAAGGCCTCATCGTTTAATTCAAGAATGGCGTGGTCAAGGCATACTTTGAAAAGCTCGCTCGCCCGGACTGGACTCTCATGAAACGATGCCTGATGGATGAGGCACTTTAGAATTCCCGAAGACGGGGTCAGGGAGGCTTCATGTAAAAGAAACTCGATTTCAGGCTCCTCCAGGGGCATCGATTGTCCGTCTTCGCAGATACTCTCAAACAGGATTTTGACTACGGGATCATTGGTTCCCTTTTGAGACGATCGGTACTCGGGGCGAAATGCCAAGGTCATTGATCTGATTCTTGAGTTTAAGGTGGAAGTGGCGATTCCATCGTCCAAAGCGTGCACCGTTGCGCCCGCAAGAGCATGCAGTAAAAAAACCTTACGATCGGGAGAGGATTCAGCTTCGAAACTATCAAGAAATACATAGATGAGGTCTTCAAGCCGGGAAATTGCCAAAAATATTATTTCCTTCGCCCTGGCTGAGTTGTTTTGGGCCAGGGCTGCCTCTGTCGCAGCGAATGAAATCCTTGCCAACTGGTTCAGCTTGGAATTGTCAGTGTCATTATATTCTGGATCACGCTGCCATGGGTGGGTTGTGATTGTGAGGTCAACAACCTTTCGGAGCCAATCGCTGCCTCTAATACCATTGTGCTGAAGTGCTTTGATGATTACCGGAACCTGCACCCAATAGGCTGACAATGAAAATAGTACCTGTGCATGCTCTGTCATCCAATCCTGGTTGGCGGGGTCCAGAGTAATTTTCTCAAGAAGTTCGGCGTAGGCTTCGCTTGTCGAAGTCCCTTCAACCCAACCAGTGTTGTTCCAATAGGCTAGTGCTCCCGCCGTGGAAGCGAGGATTTGTTTCCCGCCGATAACATCCCTTGGGTCGACAAGCCCGAACGTCAGACGGGTGATTGTGCCAGGGTCGGGAGGATTTTCCCCGGGACTATCGTCTGGACGACAAAGGCGTAAAAACGCCCTTACAATAAATGACCGCAATATAGAAAAATCGCTGCGAAGGGTCAGCTTCTCTAAGACATTTAGCCATAGTCCAATGTTTTTCGGCGTGCTTCGATTATCATCCAACGATCTCCCGAGAAGAGAAAGTGTTCGCGTGGTGTCGAGTAACTTTTCACTACACTTTCCTGAACCCTGGTTGGCGACGTCGGTCAAGGCTCTTTGGAATATCTGGAGGTTATTCTCGACGGACATAGACTCAAATTCACTCACGGTTTGGTTCTCTTTTGGGCCGTTCGTAAAAAAAACATCCGCGAGTTCAAACAGGCATTCTATTTCCAATTCTTTATTGCCGATACGAGCAGCGATGATCGCGATTTCAGATAAGGCCCTCGTGGATGATGGGTCGGATCTTCTTGCCTCATTCAAATATGTAATTGCTGATGCGTCGTCTTTCATCTCAGATACGCAGATTTGGGACATGGTGATGGCTATGTCTGCCCTGGCTTTGGCGGATTTGATTCGGTTCGGATCATTGATCAGATTTTTTCCGAGGCTCATACCAGCAATGAACAGACCTGAGCCAACCATCTGGTTGAAGCATGCAAAGTTCACTTGTTCATCGTCTGACTCGAGGTTTGCGGCGTCCAGCAATAGCTTTTCCACATCGATATGACTTGCCTGGTCGCAGGAGCGTTCCGCGCCGATTTGGGCGATTCGCACCATGGCACTGGCCAAGTTGTTACGCCTTTTTTCAAGTCGGAGGATTTCTTGGAGGGCAATTGTTTCCGCGACAATATTTCCATGAGACCTTGCGGCCACGGCTGTTTTTCTCAAGATGCGTAATCGATTTGCCCGCATTGAACCGGCACGTTCCCATGCGCTTTTAGCCATTTGGAATGGGTCGATGGGTCCCCCGCTGGCTGGTGGCTGAGATGCCCAGCAGTCTCCAAGTATTTCAGAAAGGACGCTTGCGACGATGCTTGATGACTCAAATGATGGCCATATCAGATTTACTTTTCTGATCATCGTGGAGATCGCATCAAGCGTCAAACCTTCGAAGTCAGGGGTCAATTCCCGGTCGAGTTTCAAGCTAACAGGATGTGGTTGGCGTGTAGGTTGTGCGACCCGGTGTGACGATGGCAGAAATCCGGGAGGGCTCTTATTTTCGTTTGTTCCGGAGCGCGTGGACGTCCAAATGAGATTTCCATCTTGATCAAAAAATGGTTTTACATTCGCGAGCAGGCTCCAGTATTCGTCGGCGTATTCCTCAAGTGCCAGTTGGATTTTGATGTCACTTTCTGGCTCCTTGATCGCGATCAGTTCAGTAATACCAAGAGTCAGTTCGAAGCTGTCCTTCTCTGGATTAAATTCAGTTTTCCGGTGCGGGCGGGCGACCCCGGAAAGTCCTATCGATCTGCGAATAAATCGGTGAATCTTCGGCCAAACGCCATGCGGCTGGTAACCCAGTCCAGCGATTTCGCCTATACTGACGTTGAAACCGGCTGGGACTATGGATGGTGTTATCTTTAGTGCAAGAAATCCGTTTTGGAAATTCCGGTTGTCGAAAAGGTGAGAATACCCCATTGAGGTCTCGCGACTGTTTGGTCTTGTGAATTCCAGGACGAGCCAGGCTCCATCGGGTTGTCCCTGGTCGAAGTTGTTGTGGAGTTCGGCGCGGGTCCGCGGACCAAAGGTCTCCTTGGCCGCATTCTGAGCCATTTTGGCCCAACGCTGCAGGTCGAGTTTGTAGGTGATCCGCTCAATTAAGATTTGGGAGCGGCGGTAGATAAGTTCGAGGTGCTCGATTTGGAGTGCTTTATCGGGAGATCTGCTCTGGGCCAGCAGGTGCCAACGTCTGCTCGTAGAATCAAAAGTAAGTCCTGCAGCCTCGAGCGATCGTGCCCATGCTTCAAACGACCCGGCAATATTATTGCTCCGGCGTTCTTCGGGTGTTTTTTCCGGTTTTAGGTCCGGTGCTCCCACGGCGTATTGGTCTCCTGTTATTTCCAGGGGCTTTAAGTCGGAATTTTTGGTTCAACTGATCCGTCGCCTAATAATCGGCCGTGATTTTAGGAGTTTTAGTCGTTTAATATCTGGTTATACTTGTCGGGGTCTTGCAACAGGGTTCGATGGGCTGAATTTGTTTTGGCTGGGGGCGGTTTAATCAACTGATATCGGGAGATATTTTGTGGGTTTTCTTGGATTTACCAACAAATTGAATCTGATCCAGTCTGTCTTTAACAGGCCCCAAAGATTAAGTGTGGAGAGGCAAATTAGCCGGGCTTTTGACGAGCGTCGGTCGGGGTTTGGAATCTCCAGACCCCATTCTGAATTACTTCTGCTGGATATTCTTTACGCGTTGGCACGTCACGCCCGTTGGGTAAAGGTTCCCCTTTTCAGGGATGTTCTCGTTGATTTTCTAGTCACCGAGCACGAAATTCCACGAGCCCTTTCAGGATCGCTGGTAAATGATGTTCTGGAATCTTGTGATGCATTGCTGGGCGACGACCCGAATTTTACGGCATCGGAATTATTGCACGGCAAAGTCGACGAGGAATTCCTTACATACATCTTTGTCGCAGCAGCCTCGTCAACTCCGGAATCTGGGGTGCGGGAGCAGCTCGGACTTGGCACAGGCCTTTTACGCTCACTAAAATCCGCAGCAGATTCTTTGGCCGCACAAGATCCAAGCTTTAATGGATCGGGTGCGCCAAAGCTTTTTCTGCCTGATGTCGACACTGTATTTGCAAGCATCATGATCAAGTTGACAAAGGCCGTGAGGGAGTGCCCGTGGGTGCTGGATGTATACCGCCTGAAGTATATTCTTCTTGAACAGCTGGACCGGCATCGATTTGCGATTCTCTCCCCATATGTACCCGAGGTTTATGAGTTCTTGTGTGCAATTGGACGGACAAATCACAAGGCTCTAGGCCAGGAAAGCATGGAGCGGATTTGGGCTGGGTGTCATGAGAAGCAGGCCGTTTCCATTGATGGCATTGTTCAACTCTTGCAAGCTGCGGGTCTGATTTTTCGCAGTGATATAAAGCGTCGTGGTAAACGCCAGGAAACCCACTGGGATTTAACGCCTGCGGCAGAGCAGCTCACTGCTGAAGCGTTTGTGTCGACCAGAAGTCGGCAACCCGGAGTTGGGGAGCTGCCTGATTGGTTTGATGCGCCAGCAAAGTGGCGTAAAGGGTATCTTCAGCGAGCCATTGCCCAGTCCCCGGGGGCAGTTCTGCAACAAGCCGTCCCAAGGCTTTCTCCCCGTATCGATGACCCAGTTTTGGCCGAATCCATGATTGCTGCGCTGGTCCGGTCAAATCTGGCAGATGTCGCTGAGGGCATTTTCATTAACTGGATTGTTCAGGAGATACCGCCTGCATCTGCGACATCAATTTGCCGTGCCGCTTCATTATTGAATGGCCGGTCAGCCGTCAGATCCCGGCTGCAATTGATTGCTGAATCACATGAATCTTTGATGGTTCGTGGTGCCGCATTGGAGGCTCTCCTTTGAACGGAAAAAGCGATTCCCTTGAAGATGCCTGCAGGCGTTCCGGGCTTTCGTTTGCTGATATTCAGAAACATGATTTCCGCATTCGGGAAACTCTCGCCGGGCGAAGTAGCGGTCGTTTCAGAATTGATACTGCATGTCGGCTGGATAATGCTGGAATTATAGTTACAGAAGCCCCGGTTCATAAATCTCTAAGTAATGAACAATTGGCTGCGGTCGCGTTTGTGCCGGCGGCAGGCGCAGCCAGCCGGTTTCTTGAGCCACTGAAGGCTTTTTCTGCGGCATTGACGGACGGGAACTTGAAGCAGGCTGCCCAATTTGGCGCAGCTGCAGGATCCCCCGCATTGCCATTGCCCATTAAGCTTCGTGAATTCATTGAAAACAGTGGTCGTTCTTTTTCACAGGGCGACATTGCCGATCTTCTTGAAATCTTGTCGTGGCCCAAAGCACTTTTTCCATGTAACGGGCGCGGAGTTTCGTTTTTAGAGGCAAAGGCTCTTGAGCATGCTGCGTACAAAAAGGCCGGAGTTAATTTTTGCGGTGAAGTCTATGTGGCTCCTATTAGCCGTTCAGGCCATTTTTCAGACAAGTTGACGGCATCAAAAGCTGCATTCCAAGAACAGCTGCCCCATGAAGTTATGGAGCAGGACGCTTCATTAAGCACACTCAGGTTCCGGCAGGATGGATCCTTTGTTGTTGGGAAAAATGGCATGCCCTCGATGGTTGCAGCAGGACATGGGGCGCTAATCAACTTGTTCGGTGGTGTGAAAAAAAAATTCCCACGCGCCGAATATCTGCTGATTCGAAACGTTGATAATGTTTGCGGTACCGGCGTCGAAGCCAGCCAAGCGGTCGTTCGATTTTCATCGTTTGCGTCTTCAATGATTCGGTCCGTGCGAAAGGTCAGGGAATCACTGGTTCAGCGCGAGTTTGCGGGGACAGACCTCATGGAGGCGATTCAATTTCTGACGTCGTTGCAGTTGGAAAAAAAAGCCATCGAAAGTTCGGATCTTGAATCGATTACAGGAGCGATCAAAGTTTTCAAGAAAATTCAGGAGTCGGTTTTTCACACAGGGTTTCCACAGGATTTCCATGTGTCTCTACCGATTGATCTGCAAATAGATCACCTCGCTCGCTTGTTTTCGCGGCCAGTCAATGTTCTTGGTCAGGTACCAAACTCTGGCAATGATATTGGAGGAACTCCGGTTTTCGTGCGAAGGCCCGACGGAATCAAGGAAAAGCTGTGCATTGAAGTCGTGCATGTGGATGGAGATCAGGTCGAATCTGTCCTGAGGAATCCGTCGGTTGCAACTCACTTCAATCCAGTTTTTGTTGCTTCTGAACTGGTGGCTGATTTCGTGGGATACAATGTTGAGCACCCCTATTGGTCTTGTGTCCGGAAGCGGTTTGACGGTGCAGATGTCTATTACTACGAGAGTTTTCTTTATGAGATATTGGGCAGCAGCTCCCTCTCCAATGCTGTTTTCATTGAGATTCCCAGATTGCTTTTCAATCCTCACAAGACCCTGTCTGACGCTGCATCTGCTCAGGTTGAGATTTAGGCAAGTTTTGCCGGTTGAGGCCGCATGCAAGGCCAAACTAGAATTAAATCAAGCCAGGCAGTTAACAAATCGTGGACAATCAGGGGGTCAGCCATGTCTCTCCAGGTATCAAAGCACGCCTTTTCTGAAGCACTGATGGAACTTGGTCACGATCCGAACCAATACGACGGAAAACGCCTGAGTTTGGCTGGGATGATCGATCTCTATGGCGTCGAAGAGGACCTTGTGATTTCAGCGATTCGGAACAAGGACATCGCAGCCCACTACGATTATCAGAACGATACAATCTGGATTGATGCACTTGATGCAGCGCACTTTTATTATTGCTTGTCTTCGGCCAGGGCTTTGCTCGCGGGTTGAGTGATCTTTTGATTGTAGTAAAAGATTTCTACATTACCGCTTTTGCCTGGCACGGAAGAGTCGACCCACTTTCCCGCGGGAAATCCAGATGATCTGAACTTCTTGTCGACGATCTCGACGGCAAGTTGCCTGTGTTTTGGGTCAGTGATCACGCCGCCTTTTGGGATCATGGCCGCATCCAATTCAAACTGGGGCTTTACGAGGATCAGGTAGTGTTGAATGGCAGGTGCGGCGGCGAGCATTTCTGGCAAAAGTCGCGCAATTGAATTGAAGCTGACATCGGCAAGCATGACGGTTGCACAAAGAAGAAGGTCAGATTTATTGGAGGCTTTGGCCTCCTCGACCAGGTGCTTGATGTGAGTGGCTTCAAAAAGCGTCACGCGCTGATCCTTGCGCAATTCCCAAGCCATCTGATTATGACCAACATCCACCGCCAAAACGTGGACCGCTCCCGCCTTCAGTGCGAAGTCAGTGAAGCCACCCGTCGAGGATCCTACGTCGACGACCGTGGCGCCCTGAAAAATGAATTGAAGGCCCAAGGCCGATGTTCCGGCAGCGATCTTATCTCCACCCCGACTGACGTACTGCGACCGCGTCGAGTTTTTCAGGCGAAGTTTCGTCTCCGGCGTCACAAGTTCAGATGGTTTTATCACCCGTTGGTCGCCCGCTAAAACATCGCCAGCCATGATGAGTGCCTGGGCATCCCCGATGGTGACGGCTAAACCAAGGTCCAACATGGCCTGATCCGCTCGTAATTTTCCTTTTTTCGCCTTTAT